>Ga0210105_1000060_pt1 | contig 14419 bp, 9 predicted proteins | sample RushSE_TuleC_D2_FD_185569 | JGI IMG/M metagenome (GOLD analysis project Ga0210105, IMG submission 185569) | Wetland microbial communities from San Francisco Bay, California, USA, that impact long-term carbon sequestration - RushSE_TuleC_D2 (SPAdes) | ecosystem: Environmental > Aquatic > Marine >... | reverse complement strand
CTGGAACTCTTGAGCCAGTGTCTTGAACCCTTCGAACATCTCCACCCCGACCTTTGAAAAGTCCAACCCGTCAACAATGAGCGTGTCCGGCACGAAACCCACTTTCTCCGACAGGTTCTTCAGGTTCTCCTTCAGGCGGCGCAGGTCGAAGCTCTGGTTCAGATAGGCCAGGATCATCCGGTTCTTGTCTATTTGAGCCTTGATGTCGGAGGGGTTTGTTAGGTCAAGAGCCTGCACCAGCTCGGAGAAGATGACGTTATAGTAGGAAGTCACTTTTTCCGGGCTGTCCTGCAGGGAGGCGTGGACCAATCTTTCATTCCTGAGAAGTTTGTCCATAGCGATGTGAACAAGACACGCTGTTTTTCCGACTCCTGCCCGGGCCACGAGGACTCCAAGATTTCCGCGGCCCAAGCCCTTGCGGGACGACTTTTCAAGGATCTTGAGAAGACTGCTCTTCGTGGTCATTTTTTCCCTCCCTTCAGTCTGTCGGCAAATGTTTTCTTCAGCTCCTCGGCAATGGAATCCGGCACCTTGTTATACTTTGAGAACTCCATGGTGAACTCCGCTTTGCCCTGAGTGAGCGAGCGAAGGGTGGTCGCGTAGCCGAACATCTCGGCAAGAGGGACTTCCGCTTCAACGGTGGTAAAGACCCCGTCTTCTGCGGAACTCGTGATCATGCCCCTGCGCTGGCTGATGGAGGCCATCACGCTCCCCTGAAAGTCAGACGGGCATTCCACAGCCACCTTCATGATCGGTTCGAGGAGCAGGGGTCTCGCACTCATGTAGGCCTGTTTGAACGCGCCCACGGCTGCCTGTCGGAAGGCAAGCTCCGAGGAGTCCACGGAGTGGGAATTGCCGTCATTGATCGTGATTCTCATGCCGAGAATCGGAAACCCGAGAAGGAGACCCTTCTGGAGGCACGCCTGAAAGCCCTTCTCCACAGCGGGGATGAACTCCGTAGGGATCGCTCCGCCCCTCACGGCATTGACGAACTCATAACCCTGGTCCTCGGAAGGTTCCATGAAGCCGGCCACGCGACCGTACTGCCCGGCCCCTCCCGTCTGTTTCTTGTGGGTGTAATTGAATTCCGCTTTGCGGGAGATGGCTTCGCGGTAAGCCACCTGGGGCATGCCGGTTTCCACTTCGGCGCTGAACTCCCTCCTCATCCTCTCCACGTAGATTTCGAGATGGAGCTCTCCCATGCCGGAGATGATGGTCTCGCCGGATTCCTGATCCACATGGGAGCGGAAGGTGGGGTCCTCTCTCACAAATCGGTGTATGGCTTTGGACATCTGGGTGCTCGACTTGTTGTCCATCGGGGTGACGGCGAGAGAGACCACGGGATCCGGGACCCGCATGGAGGTCATGGCATAGTTGACCGACCCGTCGGTGAAGGTGTCTCCTGAGAAACAGTCGACCCCGAAGAGAGCCACGATGTCCCCGGCCTCTGCCTGCTGGGTGTCTTCCAGTTCACTGGCGTGCATCATCACCAGCCTTCCCACTTTGATTCGTTTTCTGTTGCGTGTGTTGAGGAGTTCCGCGCCTTTGCGAAGAGATCCCTGGTAGACCCTGAGATAGGTCAACTGACCATAAGGGGTCACTTCCAGCTTGAAGGCAAGGGCGACCAGGGGCGCTTGCGGGTCAGGGGTGAGAGAGACTTCCGTGTCGTCCGTCTCGAGATCTAAAGCAATGTTTTCCACTTCCCCCGGTGAGGGAAGATACTGGTTCACGCCGTCGAGGAGAGGCTGAACGCCGATGTTTTTGTAGGCCGAGCCCAGAAACACCGGCGTGAGTTGCCGGAGCAGAGTGCCTTTCCGGACGGCCTTTCGGATTAGTTCCTCGGTCACCTGATCTTCAAAGATCGCCTCCATCAGCTCGTCGGAGAACATGGAGGCCGCATCGAGAAGCTCTTCCCTTCTGGCTTTTGCTTCGCTCCGGAGATGGGAGGGAATCTCCCCGGTCACCAGGCTCTCCCCGTAAGCCCCTTCAAAATAGACGGCCTGCATGGACACCAGGTCAACGACGCCTTTGAACTCCGCTTCCAGGCCGATGGGGATCTCCATGAGAACCGCGTTGTGATTGAGCCTCTGGCGGAGTTGATCCACCACCCTGTAAGGACTGGCGCCGGAGCGGTCACACTTGTTGATGAAGGCGAGCCTCGGGACTTTGTAGCGGTTCATCTGGCGGTCCACGGTGATGGATTGAGACTGCACCCCGCCCACGGCGCACAACACCAGGACGGAACCGTCCAGGACCCTCAGTGCCCGCTCTACTTCAATGGTGAAATCCACGTGGCCGGGCGTGTCGATGATGTTGACCGTGTGCCCGTCCCATTCGCAGTGGGTGGCTGCGGACTGGATGGTGATCCCTCTTTCCCTTTCCAGTTCCATAGAGTCCATGGTGGCGCCCACGCCGTCTTTGCCTTTGACTTCGTGGACCGCATGGATTCTCTTGGTGTAATAGAGAATCCGCTCTGTCAGGGTGGTCTTCCCTGCGTCAATGTGGGCACTGATGCCAATGTTTCTCAACTGTTGAATATCTTGAGCCATTAAAAACTCCGATTTCGGCATTCCCCGGGTCAAAGGTTCTCCGTGACCTGCGGGCACAAGAAAATGAAAAAGAGGGTTCTTGTGAACCCTCTTTTAAGCATATTGGATGCTTTTGTAAATGGTTAACGCATTGTATAGGGCAAAAAAGCCCTGCGTGTCAAGTCTCTTCTGCCTCTCACCCCAGGGGGCACGAAGAGAAAAATCACATCTTGGTCAGGTGGTAGCGTGCCAGCGGAATCACGCTGTCAGCGATCTGCCTCCTGAGGATCACGGTGTTAATCGGTGTATTGCGCGCCAGCCTTTTCAGCGCCATCAGCTGAGTTCTCAGCTCTTCCCCTTCCGCCAGGGAGGCGAAGATCTGCTTGGCAAGCCATTCGGCCTTGGCAAAAGCGTCATTGATGTAGACCCGGGTCACGGCAACCTGGATCCCGGATTTTTCCTCACCCTCCTTCTGAATCTTCTTGAGCGTGCGGAGCAAGGCGGATTCCATGGCAAAAATCTCCATGATGATATCCGAGATCATGGCAATGATTTCCTGCTGGTTCGCGAGCTTTTCCATGTACTTCTGCACAGCCGCTCCAGCAGCAAGCAGGGCAATTTTCTTGGACATGGAAACCAGCTTCTTCTCTTTTTCAAGGGTGCCTTCCGGCTCGGTCATTTCAGGCCTGAAGGTGAGGAGGTCCTGGGTGGCCTGCTGGATCACCTGAAGCAGAGGCAGCTCGCCTTTCATGGCTGCACGCATGAGCGTGTCTACAATCAGCATGCGGTTGATCTCGTTGGTTCCTTCCCAGATGCGGTTGATTCTGGAATCCCGGTAGGCCCCTTCGGCCGGATAGTCCTGGATGTACCCGTAGCCCCCGAAGATCTGAACGCATTCATCTACGACGAAATCAAGCATTTCCGTGCCGAAAACCTTGTTAATGGAACACTCCAGGGCGTATTTTCGGATGGCTTCGCCTGTTTTGACTCCTGCATCGGCTTTTGTGGGATCGATGCCTTCCAAGGCCATATCCAGCAGGAACGCCGTGCGATAAGCCATGCTCTCGGTCACATAAATCTTGATGAGCATGTCGGCGATTTTCTGCTTGATCAGCCCGAAGTCACAGATCGGTCTGCCGAACTGAACCCTGCCCTTAGAGTACTTCACGGCTTCCGAGAAGATCGTTTTGGCTGAACCGACCACCATGGGGGCGATTTTGAACCGGCCCACATTGAGGGTGTTCAGGGCGACCACGTGGCCCCTCCCCAATTCACCCAGAACGTTTTCCAGAGGAACTTTGACGTTCTGGAAGATGACGGCCCGGGTGGAACTGCCGTGCATCCCCATTTTCTTCTCTTCTTCATCCACGGAGACGCCGTCCCACTTTCTCTCCACAATGAAGCTGGTGAACTTCGTCTCGTCGATTTGAGCGTAGGTGATGAAGAGGTCTGCAAAACCGGCGTTGGTGATGAACTGCTTGGTCCCGTTCAGAATGTAATGCTTCCCATCTTCTGAAAGGACAGCCCTTGTCTCTGCGCTCAGGGCGTCTGAACCGTGGCCGGGTTCCGTAAGAGCATAGGCGGCCACTATTTCAGCACTGGCGATTTTGGGCAGATATTTCTTCTTCTGCTCGGGGGAACCGAACAGAACAATGGGAAGACTTCCGATGCCGGTCTGTACCCCGTAAGAGGCCATGAAGCCCGAGGCTCCTGCACAGAGTTTTTCCCCAATGAGCATGGAGCTTACCTTGTCGAGCTCCGAGCCCCCGAACACTTCGGGCATGTCCGCTCCGAGGAATCCGAGGTCTCCTGCCTTCAGGAGAAGCTCTTTCAGAAGTTCATAATTGACTTCCTGAAGCTGCTCCCTTTTCGCAACAAGCTCTTTGGTGCAGAATTCCTCAGCCGATTGGGCCACGAGGCGCTGATCTTTCGAATAATCCTCAGGGGTAAAGACCTCCTCAGGCAAAGCATCGGTGATCAAGAACTCTCCGCCCTTAAAAAGCTTTTCCTTTGCCATGGTCGTTCTCCTTCTCTTAGGTTAATAGTCTTCTCTTTCGAGGATGGCCGCAGCGCCCATGCCGAACCCGATGCACATGGACACAAGACCCCAGCGAACCTTCCGCTCCTGCATTTCGTAAACCAGTTGAGTGGTCAGTTTGGCGCCTGTGCAGCCCAGAGGGTGGCCCAGGGCAATGGCGCCGCCGTTGACATTCGTGATCGCTTCATTGATACCCAGTTCCTTGATGCAGTAAATGGCCTGGGCCGCGAAGGCTTCATTGAGTTCGATCAAGTCGATCTGGTCCAGCTTCATGTTGGCCAGCTTCAGGATCTTGGGGATGACGACCGCAGGCCCGACCCCCATGTACTCGGAGGGGCACCCTTCCACCGCATGATATCTGAAAGTGGCCATAGGCTTGAGCCCGAGCGCTTTGGCTTTTTCCTTGGTCATCATGAGAACCGCTGCAGCTGCGTCGCTCGTCTGCGAAGAATTGCCGGCGGTCACGGTTCCCGTCGGTTTGAAAGCAGGACGAATTCTGGAAAGGCTTTCTTTGGTCGTTCCGGGGCGCACGCCTTCGTCCGTGTCAAAGATCACTTCTTCGAACTTGAAATGGCCGTTGGGAAGCTGCTTCTGGATCTTGACAGGGATGGGGACGATCTGGCTCTTGAACCGGCCCGCCTTGACGGCGGCCTCCGCCTTCTGCTGGCTCTTGGCGCCGAATTCATCCTGCTCGTCCCTGGTAACCTTGTATTTTTCCGCCACGTTCTCTGCGGTCAATCCCATGCCCGTGAAGGCGCCGGGCTTCGTGTCGACCAGGGCCGGGTTGGGGTAGAGCATGCTTCCGCCCATGGGGATCTGGCTCATGCTCTCAACGCCTCCTGCAACGATCACGTCTGAAAAGCCGCACATGATTTTTTCAGCGCCAATGGCAATGGCCTGAAGTCCCGAAGAGCAGAAACGGTTGACGGTCATCCCGGGGATCCGGTCAGGCCAGTGCATGGACATCACGAGGACCCTTCCCAGGTTCAGACCCTGCGTGGCCTCCGGAAAGGTGCAGCCGATGATGACATCGTCAATCCAATCGGGATCGAGATTCCCCGCGCGCTTCATGAGGTCAGTCAACACGGTGGTCCCCATGAATTCAGGCCGGGTGTCCTTCAACATCCCTCGGGGAGCCCTCCCGACTGCTGTTCTGCAAGCGGCAACAATCACAGCTTCTTTCATATCGTTTCCCTCCCTTTCATTCCCCCCATCGTGGATGGGCAAGTGATCGGAGTGATAATCCTCCCGCGGGTGATCAATTCCTCAGAGGCTTTCCTGTGGTCAGGGTGTGCTGCATTCTCGCCTGGGATTTCGGATCACCGGCCAGGCTCAGGAAGGCCTCTCTCTCAAGGTCCAGGAGATACTGTTCGCTCACTTTGGTGTCCGCTTGGACATTGCCTCCGCAGAGCACATATCCCACTTTTGTGGAAACGGTCACATCGTGGTCCGTGGCATAACCCTGCTGCCGCAGAGTCCAGACAGCCATCTTGATCATAGCGAGGCTGTTTTCACCGGCCACGCGAATCTGATCGAGAGGTCTGGGCGGCACATACCCTTCCTGGTTCATGGCAAGAACGGTCTTCTTGGCGTCCTCGATCAGAAAATCGCGATTGACCGTCATTTTGTCCGTGGGTCTCAGATAACCCATTTTGATGGCTTCAGGACCGGAAGTGGCCACCTTAGCAAGGGCTATGGTTTCGAAGGCCCTTGCCAAATAAGGCATCAACTCGATCTGCTTGGGGTAAACACCTCCCGGCTGAACTTCGAAGAGGTGTTCCGTGTTTCGAATCAGCATCTCCTTGCATCCTCCGCCTGCCGGGAGCAAACCCACGCCCACCTCCACAAGCCCCATGTAGGTTTCCGCTGCAAAGCGCACCCGGTCCGAGGCCAGGCACACTTCACAACCGCCGCCCAGGGCCATGCCTGCAGGGGCTGCCACGACCGGTTTGTCCAGGTATTTGACCTTCATCAGGCTGTCCTGGAAGGTTTTGATCGCCCATTCCAAGTCGTCCCATTCCTCTTCCTGGGCCGCAAAGAGAACAAGGGCCAGGTTGGCGCCAACGGAGAAATTCTCGCCGTGGTTGGCAATCACCAGCCCCAGGAAATCCTTGCTCACAATGTCCGCAGACTTGACGACCATGTTGATGATGTCATCGCCCAGAGCGTTCATCTTGGAATGGAACTCGAGGCAGGCCACGCCGTCGCCGATATCCACCAGGGACGCACCCTTGTTTCCCGTGATGAGTTTCTTTCTCTCCTTGAGGGAGGGGAGCAGGATAACGCCGGGCTTGACGGGAACGGGTTTGTAGTCCTTGGAGGGGATGTCATAGAAGAGAAGGGCCCCTGCTTCTCGCTTGTAGAAGGACTTCTTTCCGGAAGCGAGCATCTCCTGGACCCATCCGGGGATCTCGAATCCCGCTATCTTCATCCTGGCCACAGAAGCTTCCAAGCCCAGGGCATCCCAGGCTTCGAAAGGTCCCATTTTCCGCGCGAAGCCCCATTTCATGGCATTGTCCACATTGACAATGTCGTCCGCGATTTCCGGGATGCGCCCGGCGGAGTAAACGAGCACGTCGGACAGGGTCCGGAAGGTGAACTGACCGGCGAGGTCTTCTGCGAAGTAGAGGGCCTTCATCTTGCCGGCAGTGCCTGGAACGCTCTTGGCCGCTTCAAGGGAAGCGAACTTGACTTTTTGCTGAGGCTTGTATTCCAGTGCCTTGTAGTCAATGGAGAGGATGACCTTCTTGCCGTTTTCTTCGACCCGTTTGTAGAACCCCTGCCTGGTCTTGTCCCCGAGAAGCTTCTTTTCGGTCATCTGCTTGATGAAATCGGGCATCTGAAACATCTCGCGCCTCTCGTCGTTCACTGCCCCTTCATAAACATTGTTCGCCACATGGACGATCGTGTCCAGACCGACGAGATCCGCAGTCCGGAAGGAGGCGCTCTTCGGATTGCCCACCACCGGTCCGGTGAGTTCGTCCACCGCCTCAATGGTCAAACCAAGATCCATCATGGTGCGCACGACGGAGAGCATGCTGTAGATGCCGATGCGGTTGGCCACGAAATTGGGAGTGTCTTTCGCATAGACAATGCCCTTGCCCACGACCTTCTCGCAGATTTCGACCAGAGTGGGAACGATCTCCGGCAGGGTGTCAGGCCCCGGTACGATCTCAAGAAGTTTCATGTACCGCGGAGGATTGAAAAAATGGGTGATGGCAAAGTGTTTTCTGAAATTCTCCGAGCGGCCTTCCAGCATGGCCTTAGCTGGGATGCCGGAAGTGTTGGAGGTGATGATCGTGCCGGGGGTCATGATGGATTCGAGTTTTTCAAAGACGATCTTCTTGATGTCGAGCCTCTCCACCACGACCTCGATGATCCACTGCACCTCCTTGAGGCGGTTGAGATCATCTTCCATGTTGCCGATGGTGATGAGTTTGGAGTTCTCAGGCAGGTAGAAGGATGCAGGTTTGGATTTCAGGGCCCCCTGGACCCCGTTGGCAGCGAGCTTGTTTCTGAACTTTTTGCTTTCCAGGGTGAGCCCCTTTTTCTTGTCGTCGTCGGAAAGCTGCGGAAGAACAATGTCGAGGAGAATCGTCTCCAGGCCGACGTTGGCAAGCTGGGCGGCGATGGTTGCGCCCATGACCCCTGCGCCAATCACTCCGACCTTTTTGATTTTTCTATTCATGAGGGTCCTCCTTGGGAGTTTGGTCGTTGTGTTGTTCCGTTTCTTTAGGGAAGAGAATCCTTAGCCCGCTGATATCTATAGGAAAATACTATTTCACTGAATGAATGATCATTCATTTCTGGGAAAGTAACACAAGTTTTTTGGCCTGTCAAACTTTTTCGTTAACGGTGCAAGTTGCCCCAAGAAGTAACGAGTTATGAGGACTGAGGACTGAGCAAAACGACAAAACGAATTTCTGTGGCATTCGACTCAGTCCTCTCCTAGGCCATCGATCCGCCATCCACGTTCAACACCTCTCCGGTGATAAAATCGGAAAGGCTTGAGGCCAGAAACAGCACAGCGCCCACGACATCACCCGGTTCAGCAATACGGCCTGCGGGAATGGTTCTCAGGATTTCCTGCAGGATGCTTTCATTGCTCCAGAAGGGCTGGCTGAACTGGGTTCTCACAACGCAGGGGGCCACCGCATTCACCTGGATATGATCCGAAGCCAATTCTACTGCGAGAACCTTGGTCAGCATTTCCAGTCCTGCTTTGGCAATGCAGTAAATCCCCATTCCCCTTGCGGCTTTCCTGGCGGCAATGGACGAGATGTTGACGATCTTCCCTGCTCCGGCTTTTTTCATGAGCTTGTAGGCCATGGAACTGGCCAGGAACGCGCTCTTCAGGTTCGTTTCGAGAAGCTTGTCCCAGAGCCCTTCGTCCGCTTCAGCCACAGAGGGCGTGAGCAGGTTGGTGCCCACGTTGTTGATCAGAATGTCCAACTTTCCGAATTTCCCTTCAATCGCCTGGAAAAGGGAGGCGACCTGGTCGGACTTTCCCATGTTGGCGGGCTGGGCTAGCACTTCAGCGCCCTTGGCCTTGAGCTCTGCAAGGGCTTTGTCCAGGTTTTCCTGCTTTCTTCCGCAGATCACGATTGTTGCACCCTTTTCAGCCATGGCCAGAGCGATCGCCTTTCCCAGTCCTCGGCTTCCTCCGGTAACAAGGGCTACCTTCCCAGACAGATCGATATTCCATTCAGCCATTGCAGCCTCCTTTGCATTGAGAAACTTTCCAAGTCTAATCTCCACTGTGAGCGAGAGTCAAGAAGAGAGGGATTAAAGGGTTGCGTTTTGTCTCTGAAAAAATCAAAATACAAGGTACTCGACGAATGTCTTGCTCAGCAAGAAATCCCTGACCAGGAGGGTTGGTAATGAACTTTGTCATCATCGGCGGCGACGCAGCGGGCATGAGTGCGGCAAGCCGGGCCAAGCGGAACAAGCCTGATCTGGTGGTTACTGTACTGGAAAAGACAAAAGATGTGTCCTACAGTGCCTGAGGCATGCCCTACAATGTCGCGGACGCGACAAGGGACATGGACGACTTGATCGTAAGACCAGCTCATGTTTTCAAAGAAAAGCAGGGCATTGATGTTCGAATACAGCACCGAGCAGAGGCCATCGATCCGGCAGGAAAGATCGTCACTGGAAGAAATGCAGCGGGCGAGCCTTTTCAGATCCCTTATGACAAGCTCCTGATCGCCACAGGAGCCCGAGCGGTTATGCCCAAGCTTGCCGGCATTGACTCTCCAGGAGTCATGGCCCTGAAGGACCTTGAGGATGGAAGACGGATCAAGGTGTTCATCAAAGAACAGGGGGTCAAGAAGGTCGTGATTCTCGGGATGGGGTACATTGCTTTTGAAATGTGCGAAGCCTTCAGAGCCAGAGGCATCGAGGTGGAAATGATCAAGCCGCGGCCGGTTTTCATCCCCTGGATGAACGAGCAGCTCGCTTCGGTCGTCAAGAAGGAGGTTGAGGCGAACCAAGTGAAGGTTCATCTCGGTCAGCCCATCGAGAGAATCGCGAGAAACGGAAAGGGGCTCCGCGTCACATGCCCGGGGCTTCAACTCGACGGGGATATGGTTCTCGTGGCCGTGGGAGTTCGTCCCAACAGCGAGCTCGCCGAGAATGCAGGCCTTGTCCTGGGACCCGGCAAGTCTGTTGCGGTGGACCGCATGCTCCGCACCTCCGATCCGGACATTTACGCAGCAGGGGATTGCGCGGATGCTTTTCATGTGGTCACAGGTCAGAGGACCTGGATTCCCCTTGCCCTGCGGGCCAACAGGGCAGGGTGGGCCGTTGCCGACAATGTGCTCGGGGGGAAGGTCGAACTGCAGGGGGTTGCTGGAACGGCTGTTTTCAAGGTCTTTGACCTGGAGGTGGCGCGAACAGGACTCAGCGTTGAAGAGGCCAGAAAAGGGGGGTTTGAGCCGGCAGAGGTCGTAATTCAGAGCCAAACCAGGGCACACAAACATCCCGGATCGTTGACCATCCATGTGCAATTGGTGGGCGACAAGAAGACCGGCCGGCTTCTAGGGGCGCAGATAGTGGGTAAAGAGGGCGCAGCCCACCGGATCAATGCAGCAGCGGTGGCCCTCCACGCGAAGATGAGCGTTGAGGAGTTCGGCCAATCGGATCTGGCCTATGCGCCTCCCTTCGGCCCGACTTGGGACCCGGTACTGACAGCGGCCAATCAATTGGTGAAAGCGGTCTAGGAGCTTCCTGGGGGCTATAAGAACATCACGCTATGACGCAACCGATCATCAAACAACTCCTCATCGGGCCTTTTGCGGTTTTCACCTATATCGTCGCTTGCCCTCAAACAAAAGAGGGAGTGATCATTGACCCGGCCGGAGAGAATGAAAAGATTCTAGCCGCTCTCGAAGAGGAAGGCATCCGGGTCCGGTACATCCTCAACACTCACGGGCATGCGGATCATGTGCTGGGGAATCAGGCGCTGAGCCATGCCCTGTCTGCGCCCTCCTGCATGCACGAAGCGGACAATCGGTTTTTCTCGAGTGATGGAGTGAGAGAACTATCAATGAAGGAACTGGGCCTTGCCCCGGCAGGTCCTGTGGAGATGGAACTCAAGGACGGGGATTCTCTCGAAGTGGGAACTTTCGCGATCAAGGTGATCCACACGCCAGGTCATTCTCCTGGCTCCGTCTGTTTTTACGTTGAAGGGAACCTTTTTACAGGTGACACCCTATTCGTGGGGGCCGCGGGACGAACGGACTTGACAGGGGGTTCCCTGGACACGCTCATCGAGTCGATTGAAAAGAAAATCCTTGAACTCCCCAAAGGGACGCTGATCTGGCCGGGCCACGACTATGGGGATACGCCTACCTCAACAATAGGCCAGGAGATGGAAAACAATCCCTACATTACCGACTTCATCCTGGACGCGTGAACGGAGGTTCGAAGAGAAAGAAGACTGGACACGGCAAATGGTGAAAGTTAGAATGCTGCAAAACGGATTGGAGGAAGATTATGAAAAAAACAATTGTGATTATAGTATTGTGCGTTGGTCTGGGGCTGGTTTCATCGTCGCAGGCTTTTGCTGATAATCTGAAAGAGGACGCGGAGATCATTGTCAACAAAGCCCGTATTGTGATTGAAGAGGTAAAGAATGCCCCGGACTCCGGACCCGCGTACGATCTCATAAGACAGAGCGCCGGAGTAGCCATTATCCCCGACATGTTTAAGGGAGGGTTTGTCGTGGGAGGATCCTATGGTAAGGGAGTGGTCGTCGCCCGCAAGGACGGGAAATGGAGTGGGCCCTCTTTTGTCTACATCGGAGCAGGGAGCGTTGGGTTCCAAATCGGGGCGCAACTCACGGACCTGATCCTTGTGGTCATCGGACAAAATACGATGGAGTCCTTCCTTCGGTCAAATTTCAAACTTGGTGCTGATGCAGCGATAGCTGTTGGCCCTCTAGGCGCTCAAGCAACGGCAGCCACAGAGATTCTTCTGAAGGGAGGCATCTACTCCTATTCGCGCGCCAAGGGCCTGTTTGCCGGTGTCTCCCTTGAAGGCGCTGGTTTGGGGACGGAGTTTGATCTCAACAGGGCGTATTACCAAACAACGTCGAACCCGAAAGACATCCTCTACGGTCAAGTCGAGACACCTGAATCAGGGAAAAAGTTGTTCCAAGCCCTCTCCGCGTTCATTAAAGAGTAGAAGGCTGTTCTGTTTTGAACTCAGGTCGCGGCTGGAGAGATTCAAACCCTCTCCAGCCCATCTGCCCTTCCAGCTTCAATCCGAGCTTCACGAGCACCCATTCCAACGACAGGCTTTTCTGAGCGAATGCCCAAAGTGGGTAAATCTTTGCCACTTTGTGGAATGAATTTACCACTATGAGTCAGTTGATCTCCAACGAACCTCGCATTTGCCAAAGACGGGCAAGAAATAACCACTTGACATTCTTATACAAAAATTCCTCTAACCTTTCAATCCCCATTCAGGCACACATATTGCTCTAATTTTATCTGATTATCTATCCGTCCATTCAGCGAGCAAGGAGAAACCGTAGGGCTATGTGCGGTATCGTATGTTATGTGGGGAAAAAAGAAGCGAAGCCGATTCTGATTGAAGGGCTGAAGCGGCTCGAGTATCGGGGGTATGACTCTGCTGGGATCGCGGTGAGAAACGGCCGCAATGTCTATCTCCGGAGGTCCGTGGGAAGGATCAGCGAACTCGAAAGAAAAATCAACGGCCAGGTCATCTCGGGCCAATGCGGGATTGCCCACACCCGGTGGGCCACCCACGGCGAACCCACAGAGACCAACGCCCACCCGCACATAGACCAGGATGAGAATGTGTACGTCATCCACAACGGCATCATCGAGAATTTTCATACCCTCAAGAAGAAGCTCGAAAAAGATGGCGTTCGGTTCAGGTCGCAGACGGACACAGAGGTCCTGGCCCACCTGATTGCGAAGAATTTTGATGGGGATCTCAGCGAGGCGGTACGAAAGACCATGGCACAGGTGGAAGGCACGTTCGGCATCGCGGTCTTGCACAAACAGGTGCCGGATGAGGTTGTTGTCGCGCGCCGTGGCAGCCCTCTCGTTATCGGTGTTGGAGAGGATGAGAATTTCGCCGCCTCCGATGTCTCTGCCCTGATCCGCTACACCAACAAGGTCATCCATCTGCAGGACAACGAGTTGGCCACGCTTTACAGGTCTGACGTGAAGATCTCCACCATGCACGCCACGCAGGTTCAGAGACCCACTGAAAAGGTGGAGTGGAGCCCTGAAGATGCTGAGCTCAACGGGTTTCCCCACTTTATGCTGAAGGAAATCTACGAGCAGTCGGAAACCATACAGAATGCTATGAGGGGGAGGCTGGAGCCTGGGGAAGGCATCTCCAAGCTTGGAGGCTTGATGCCGGTCTGGAATGACTTGAAGGAGTGCAGAAACCTGGTCATTGTGGCCTGCGGAACGTCCTATTATGCGGGCTGTGTGGGTAAGTACATTTTTGAAAAACTGACGGACGTGGACGTACAGGTGGAGCTGGCCTCCGAATTCCGGTATCGGAAGCTCAATTTTCCCTCCAGAACCTTCATCATCGCCATCAGCCAGTCAGGGGAAACCGCAGACACTCTTGCCGCGATCCGTGAGGCAAAGAGAAAGGGAGCCAGACTTCTCGGGATCGTGAATGTGGTGGGGAGCTCCATCTCGAGAGAAACTGAAGCAGGAGTCTACAACCACGCAGGCCCGGAAATTGGAGTCGCCTCGACAAAAATCTTTACCTCTCAGTTGGTCATTCTGACGCTCATCGCTCTCCTCATGGGCCGGCATCAGAGGCTCTCCCTCACAGAAGGCGTCGAGATCATCCGGGCCATCGAATCGCTGCCGGACAAGGTGAAGAAAGTGCTCTCCCAGGCCAACCACATCGAAGCGATTGCCGGAAAATACTGCGAGTGCAGCAACTGGCTGTATTTGGGGCGAAAGTACAATTATCCCATTGCCTTGGAGGGCGCTCTGAAACTGAAAGAAATCTCCTACATCCATGCAGAGGGCTATGCGGCCGGAGAAATGAAGCATGGGCCCATCGCCCTGGTGAGTCCGCAGATGCCGACGGTGGCCATTGCGCCCGATGATGAAATGTATGAAAAAATGCTCAACAACATCCACGAGATCAAGAGCCGGAGAGGGCCTGTCATTGCAATTGCCACGGAAGGAGATCAAAAGCTCGGAGACATGGTGGATGAGGTCATTGAAATCCCTGAAACCCTGGATTTCCTCACCCCGGTGCTGGCTGTGGTTCCCTGCCAGCTTCTGGCCTATCACTGTGCACGACTCCTGGGAAGGGAGATCGATAAACCCCGAAACCTTGCGAAAAG
>Ga0210105_1000059_pt1 | contig 14500 bp, 17 predicted proteins | sample RushSE_TuleC_D2_FD_185569 | JGI IMG/M metagenome (GOLD analysis project Ga0210105, IMG submission 185569) | Wetland microbial communities from San Francisco Bay, California, USA, that impact long-term carbon sequestration - RushSE_TuleC_D2 (SPAdes) | ecosystem: Environmental > Aquatic > Marine >... | reverse complement strand
CAAGGTCGACGACAAACACTTGAAGCGGGCGGGGCTCGACTACTGGTCCGAGATAGACCTGTGCCATCACGAAAGCTTTGAAGCGTTCCTGAAGAGCCAGGAGGAGGGGCGGGTGATCGCCTTCAGCAGCCACGCGTCTCAGGATTACCCGAAAGCGAAAGTCCGGCGTGGGGACTATCTGCTCTTCGGCAAGGAGTCGGTCGGCCTTCCGCAGTCCATCAGGGAGGCGTACCCCGGCTACCGGATTCCCATCTGGGGAAAGGTTCGGAGTTTGAATCTCTCCACAGCCGTGGGAATCGTTGCGTATCATTACTTGCACCGGATGGGGAGATTCTGACCATTCATGAAGGAACCTGAGGGGAGAGGAAAAGCCGTGACATCAAAAAGAGGAAAGGAAAAGGTAAGTTCGCAGCATGAGGGGATTGACGATCTGCTGAAGTTCGCCATCGATGTGGTCCACCATTGCGGGGAGAAGGCCCTGTCCTTTTACGGGAAAGGGCACAAGGATGTGAAATTCGACGAGGGGCTCGTGACCGATGCGGAGCTTCAGCTGAGAGAACACTTTCAGGACCAACTTTTTTCCCGTTTCCCGGATCACAAGGTTTACAAGACCGAACGCGGGGACGATGGGTACACTCACGGGGGAAAGAGGTACCTCTGGATCTATGATCCTCTGGACGGGGTGGCCAACTTCCAGGCAGGAATTCCGGTCTGGGGGACGTCGGTTGCGCTCTTCGAGAACTACTGGCCCGTGTTCGGCATCTTTCACCTGCCGGTCACAGGAGATCTCTTCCATGCGCAGGCCGGGCGCAAGGCCATGTGGGGACAGAAGCCGATCCGCATCTCCTCTCAGGAGGGGATCAACGATGAAAGCCTTCTCCTGACCTATTCACGGTTTCACCAGCGCTATCAGTGCAGCTTTCCGGGCAAGATCCGCTCCCTGGGCTGCACGGGCGCGCACATCTGCTACGTTGCGATGGGCCGTGCCGAGGCCGCCCTCCTCGGAAGCGAGTCCTACAAGGATCTGGCTGCGGCAGCCGTCATCCTCGAGGCGGCAGGCGGCAAGATCTACAAGATGGACGGAAAGGAATTCTTCCTGAGCGAATACATGGAAGAGGGAAGGATCGGAGACCACCTGCTCGTCGTCGCTCCGGACAAGTACCCCGAGGTTCGAGGATTTTTTCAGGAGACTTACTGATCCCCCCGGTCTCTCAAAGGAACCACCGAGTTCTTGCACACCGGGCAGCCTTGCATTCCCAGGGGTTTTTCAAGGTGGCTTTCGGCGAGAATGGCTTGATTCTCGAAAATCTTGAGGGTGGGACCGTCGGCGATGACCCGGCCGTTGTAGATCACGATGGTGCGCTCACACAGATCCACAACCATGTCCAGGTCGTGGGTGGCGATGATCTTGGTGTGCTTGAAGGTTTTTAGAAGTTCGATGAGTTTTCGCCTGGCTTTTGGGTCCAGATCGGATGTCGGTTCGTCCATCACCAGGATATCGGGAGACATGGACAGGACCGAGGCAATGGCAACGGACCGTTTCTCTCCCCTTGAGAGCTTGTAGGGGGGACGGTTCTTCAGGTGGAGCGTGTCCACCACGGAAAGGGCGTTCAGCACCCGGCTCTCCACTTCCGAGGTCGGAAGCCCCAGGTTCAAAGGGCCGAAGGCCACGTCATCATAGACGGTGGGCATGAAGAGCTGATCGTCCGGGTCCTGAAAGACCATCCCCACCGTTCGTCGCACGGTCTGCAATGTTTTCCTTGTCAGAGGATAGTCCCCGATGCGGATTTCCCCTCCTTTGGGCGCCAGATACCCATTCAAATGCAGGAGAAGGGTCGACTTGCCGGCCCCGTTCGCACCCACGATCGCGACCGATTCCCCGTGCACGACGCGAAAGCTCACGCCCTGGAGAGCGGGTGTTCCGTCCGGGTAGGTGTACCTGAGGTCCTTGACTTCAACGATGTGGTGACTCATGAGACAAACCCCTGGATCAGCGTGCCGACAAAGCGGGGCACATTGTAGCATCGCATCAAAACGAAGAGGGCCGACCATCCCAGCAAAAACATCACCTCCCATCCGCGGACTCTCAGGGGGTGGAAAGGACGGATGTTGCCGTCGAATCCGCGGGAGAGCATGGCCAGGTGAATCCGCTGCGCCCGATCCAGGGTGCGCAAAAGCAGATGCCCGGCCATGGAGCCGAACACCCTGATGCCTGCCCCTTTTCCCTGAAAGGAACGAAGGGAACGGGCCCTGACCATTCGGGAGGCTTCGTCGACCAGGACGAAGAGATACCGGTGGAGGAAAAGGAGCTGAACCACGAAGACCTGAGGGACTCCCATCCTCTCCAGGGCCATGCAAACCGCATGGTATCCCGTGGTCGCAATGAGAATCAAGGCGGCTCCCACGGTCATCGTGAACCGCAGAAGGATCGACAAAAAGGAGACCCAGCCTCCCGAGATTCCGAACGGTCCCAATTGGACCAGCACCTCCCGGTCTAGCAGGGGATTGAATATTCCGATGAGGACGGCAAAGGGAGCGGCGAGCATCACTTTTCTCAAGAGATAGCCGACTGGTACGTCGCCGAGAACGACCAGGAAAAGAGGATAGACCAGGAAGGGAATGAGCGCCGAGATGTCGTGCTTTCCGAAAGAAACCACGCACACGATGAAAACGAGCGTCGTGAGCACCTTGATTCGAGGGTCCATGCGATGGACGAAGGTGTCCTGCCTGGAAATCGCATCCATGGTGCCGATGTCAAAGAAGGTGGAATCAATGCTGGGCATGTGGTTTCTTTCTTCTTTTCAAGAGAACGCCGATCAGGACCAGGATGATCAGGGTCAAAACCCCTCCCAGGAGGCCGGAGAGGCTCGTCCCGGAGTCCACGGCAGGCCACGCCTCTCCTGAAGCGTCTTCCTTCTTGGATTCCTTGAAACCGTAGTCAGGCAGAAAAGCCGTCTTTTCTTGAAGCTCCGCAAGCCACGCATAGAGGCCCTTCTTGGAGGACTCGAGTTCTTCCTTGCCGGTGCTGCGGGAAATGGACCATTCCAGGCCGTCCGGGTGGGTTGAAGCAAACCAGGAGATGAGACCGCCGGCCACAGCCGCTGCGATGAGCAGTCCGGCCAGAACTTTTTTCATTGAAGGGGTTCCTGCGAGCGTTGGCGCAACCGTGGTCCCCAGTATCTCCGGCCTCGCTTTCCACACAAAGACAACGACCGCAGCGGTGACGAGCCCCTCCACAATTCCGATGGCCAGATGGATGGGTTGCATCAAGAGCACGAAGGTTGCGAAAGGGAGATCGGAAATGCCGGAAAACAAAGTTTCAAAGACGACTCCCAGAGCGCCGAGTTGAAGGCCAAAAACAGCGGACAAGACGGCTCCGATCACGATGCGTGTCTGGTGGATTTTGTCTCCTGCGATCGGCTTGTAGACCAGGGGATAGGCTACAAAACAGGGGAAAAAGCCGAGGTTGAAAATATTGCACCCCAGGGCCAGAAGGCCTCCATCGGCAAAGAAAAGGGCCTGGACCGTGAGCACTGAGGCAAGGGTGAGAAAGGCGGCTGCGGGGCCGAGCAGGATGGCAAGGATCATGCCGCCTCCCAGATGGCCGCTGGAGCCCGTGCCGGGGATGGTGAAGTTGATCATCTGGGCGGCGAAGATGAAGGCGCCCAAGACCCCCATGAGAGGGATCCTGCGGTCATCCATGTCCTGTTTGACTTTTCTGGAGCTGTAACCGATCAGGCCTGCTGTGGCCGCCCACAGGGTGCCGCCCACTACAGGCGAGATCAGTGCATCCGCCATGTGCATGAGAGCTCTCCTTTTGTTCGGTGAAGTTCGGTCTTCTCCGGGTAAAAAAAAACCACGAATGCGGGTATCTTCGTGATACAGGGACCTTCGTGGTTCGAATCGTTGCGCTGAAGGAACAGGAAATCGAGCTCTGCGGGCTTCGGCCTGCTATTTTCCCTCTTAACCTAAAGCAATCCCTCGCCCCTGTCAATTCCATTTTGCTGGAGTCGGGCAGAATGGCCGCAGGGGCGGGGTGGAATCATCATTGATGCTTCCCTGTTTCTGTTGATATAATCGCTCAAAACAGGGAGAGGGGGAACTCCAGTTGGCTGAACCCGAATTCCAACCAGGACAGCGAATCGAGGATTACATTGTTGGGCAGCGGCTTGAAAGAGGCGGGATGGCGCAACTCTACCTTGCCAGAGACATTGTGCTCAAGCGCAGGGTCATCATCAAAGTGCTCTCTCACCCTTTCTATCAGAAGCAGGAGTACAAAAATCAGTTTCTGAGAGAGGCCAGAATCCAGGCAAACCTTGACAATCCGCACGTGGTCCAGGTGTTCCGGGCGTTTGTCTATCAGGAGTGTCCCTGCCTGGTCATGCAGCGTGTGCAAGGGAGGGATCTCGAGAAAATCGTCAAAAAAGCAAAGGCCGTCAGGGAGAAGAGGCAGGAAAAAGGCGCCCTGTCTATAGAGCGAGCGATTCACATCTTTCTTCAGGTTCTGGAGGGCATCGGCTTTGCCCACAAGTACGATATCGTCCACGGGGACATCAAGCCTTCCAACATCCTCCTGGACCAGCAGGGGAGGGTGAAGATCGTTGATTTCGGGCTCTCTTTCACACTGGCCTCCGGCAAGAAGATGAAGGGAGAAAGGGTTCCCGGCGGAACGCTTCAGTTCATGTCCCCTGAGCAGCTCCTGAATGAAGACGTGGATTCGCGCTCGGACATCTATTCGCTGGGGGTGACCTTCTTCTTCATGCTCACGGGGCAATGGCCTACGGGGGAGAGAAAAAGACTGACCGATCTCCTGGAATATCACGTGGAGGGGTCCCTCCAAGACCCGGAAAGAATGCTGGAGGAGGTGAGAACCGTTCGTCCCAGGATCAAAGACGCCGTCTTGAAGGCTTTAGAAAAGGACCAGGCCAAGAGACACCAGAGCTGCCTGGAGTTTTCTCTGGCGATCAAGGAGGACGCCCCTCACGAGCTGTACTCCGAACTCTTGCGCCTGAGCCTTCTGGCGACGAACGAGATCACGCCTGCGGAAAGGACTTACCTGGACAGGATCGCAAAGCGCAAAGGGCTTCAGCCCGAGGAAGCGGAAGCGCTCGAAAAACGTATCCGGCGTGAGATGGGCCTGGTGAAATAACCGGATTGGTCCCTTGGGCGAACTCTCCTCCCTACTCACGATTCCATTTCCGCATCTTCGAAGTCTCTGATGAGCCGATCAGCCTTCGATGGAATGAAGCCCGGAGGTCGAGGCTTGCATATCAGGAAACAGGGAGATATATTGCTTGGCACTAAGAAGTTAACTCGGCGGAGGGAAAGACTATGAAGAAAGTGAAAATTGTTGTCCTGTTGGTCCTTGTTACGGTTCTATTTGCCTCTTGCGCCACCCTCGGGGGAGGCTCCGGGAGCGTTATCGATCGTATTTCCAAGAAAGGGGAACTGGTGGTCGGCACAGCCGGCAGCATGCCGCCCCTTAACATGACGACCAAAACAGGGGAAGTCATTGGCTACGAGATCGATATCGCGCGCTCCATGGCGGGTGCCATGGGGGTTAAGCTCAGGGTTGAAACCATGCCCTTTGCCGACCTGTTGCCGGCCTTGGAAGCCGGGAAAGTGGACATGATCCTGTCGGGAATGACCATCATCCCTGAGCGGAACATGAAAGCCGCTTTCGTGGGTCCTTATTATGTGTCGGGGAAAGCCTTTCTCACGAAGGTCGATCGATTGGCCTCTGCAAAAGACACCTCCGAGGTGAAGAACACCGCCATCGCTCTGGCGGCTCTTAAAGGCTCCACCAGCCAAGCCTTTGTGGAAATGCTGATTCCGCAGGCCAAACTCACGCTCACAGCGAATTACGATGAAGCCGTGCAGATGGTGATTCAGGGGAAAGTGGACGCCTTGGTGGCCGACTATCCCATATGCATCGTTTCGGTGTTCAGATATCCCGATCAGAAACTCCTTGCTTCCCTCACTCCTCTGACCTATGAACCCATTGGCATTGCTCTGCCGCCGAACGACCCACTGCTGGTCAACTGGGTTGAGAATTTAATGAACGGCCTGGAGGGGTCCGGCCAACTCGATATGTTCAGAGATCGTTGGTTGAAGGACGGTTCCTGGATAAAGGATTTGAAGTAAAGGCCGTCACTGAAGCGGATTTGGATGGCGCCACAGCCCTTCAGATCCACACGTTGTTTGCAGCGGTTCTGTCTCCGCCTGCGCTACCGGTGTTGATCGTGCCGGCAGGTTCAACGAGCAGGACGTGGCATTCTTTTTTGGCAAACGGTTTGTGCTCCGCTCCCCTGGGGACGACGAAAAGTTCTCCGGCGTCCAGGTCGACCTTTCCGTCACGAAAATGGATGGTCATCTTGCCGTCCAGGACGATGAACACCTCGTCGGTCTCCTCGTGCCGGTGCCAAACAAAATCACCGCTGAATTTGACCACCTTGAAATGATAGTCGTTCATCTGGGCGATGATTTTGGGCGACCAGTGTTCCGAGAACTTGGATAGTTTTTTCTTTAAGTTGATGGGCGTGTATTCCATAGACATCCCCACTGAGCCTTCCAATTGATTCAAGTGACGCGATGATCATTCCATGCAAGGTTCACAGGGCTTTCATTGCAACCGCCCCTGCCGTGATGAGGGCTGCCGCGAACCAACGGCTGAGACCGAACCGCTCCTTTAGTAAGAGCGCCCCGAGAGCCGTGCCAAAAAGCACGGACGTTTCCCGCAGCGCCGCCACCAGCGCAATGGGTGCGTGCGTCATGGCCCACAGAGCCAGGCCGTAGGCACAGACGCTGCACAAACCGCCGACACATCCCTTGACCCACCCTCCGACCGGCACTGAGAGGATCGCCCTGGCATTGCTCGCGAACCCTATAGCGAGGAGAGGAAAGGAGTTCAAGAAGAACAGCCAGAGCACATAGCTCCACGCGTTCTGCGACGCACGAGCTCCGAGCCCGTCGACAACCGTGTACGCAACAATGACAGCGGCGTTGAGCAGCGCAACGGCTAAGGCGTGTCTCTGGCTGTTGGCGGATCTCCAGCCCTCCCGGGCTAAGCAAAGAACCCCCGCGCACAAGAGCACGATTCCAAACCAGCCTCCGCCGCCGATGGGTTCACGGAGAACGGAAGCGGTCAGGACCGCCGTAAACAGGGGGGCGGAGCCTCGCATGATCGGGTAGGCAACGCTCAATTCCCCCGTTCGATACGCAACCGCGACCAGGCTGAAGTACACACAGTGAATGGCCACGGAGGCCACCAGGAAAGGCCAGCTGGCTTCTGCCGGCAACGGCACAAAAGGCAGCGCCACGGCAGCGATCGCACCTGCTCCCGTCACCAGAAGGGTGGTCTCGACGAGGGTGTTGTCCCCTGCCTTGATGAAGGCGTTCCACGCGGCATGCAGCAAGGCCCCAAACAGTACAAGAACCATGACGTCAAAAGACACGATGCGATGTTCCTCTTGGCATCCACCGCGAGTAACCCAAAATGGTCCCCATCAGGGGGACCGCTTCACGGCGTGCCGTCTCAGGGGTTGGGCGGCGATGCATCAGCAGTAACATTGTGTTCCGGGACCGACAGCGTACCTACAATTCCGAGAGTCCCCATAGGTCCAGCAACCGAACTCTCGGAAAATTATCCTCAAGTAGCCAGGATGTTGGATATCAGTTCATCACGTTCTCGTTCTGTGATGTAGGGTTTCATTCTCACGCTGAGGATTTTAGCTTCACGCTCTTTTTTTCTGGAGGCGGCTTGTTTTGCCTTGGAAATGAGATCGTGGATGTCACACGGTTTCGTCAGATAATCGAAGGCGCCCAGCTTCACCGCGTCTATGGCCGAAGGAATTGTGGCGTGGCCCGTGAGCATGAGGACTTCCACGAGAGGGTGTTTCCTCTTGAGTGCTTCGAGAGTCTCCATGCCGTCGAGGTCAGGCATGTTGACATCGAGCACGACGACGTCAACGGCGTCGTTCAATTCGAGTCGGTTCAGCACCTCTGTCCCGGAAAAAGCACATTCCACCGCGAACCCCATTTGACGCAGGCGTTGGGCGATCGTTTCAATAAACGGCTTTTCATCATCCACAAGGAGCAGATTGAACGACGTCATAGGCGTCTCCTGCCGTTCGCGCATTGCGGGACGTGCTCAGTGTTTTCCTGTCTTCTTTTTCCACGGTTTCAGAGCAGTGACAAATACAGCAAAAATGAGTGTTGCAGCCTGAAAGGTCCCGAAAGTGTAAAGCATCGTCCTGTTGTGCAGATACGTTGGATCGGCGAGGGCGGCTATACCCTTTTCCTTCGATAAGCGCGCTAAACCACTCATCCATGGGCCAAGTGGATAGGTGCCAAAAACTACTCCGTATAGACATATAACCCATTTGGCTGTAATCCAGTTGTGCTTGAACCACCCCCAGTTCGTCCAAACGGAATAGATCAAACCGGTGAGAAGAACCCCCATCGCTCCAGGTATGATGATGACGATATCAATAAAGTCCATGGTCGACGTCATTCCGTAAAGCTCTCCGCCGTTGGAAGGATTTATAAAAAACTGTTTGACACTCAAAACGATAGCGGCACCTACCCACATGCAGGCAAACAAGGAGTGAAAACCTTTCAGCCAACGTTGACCCTTCGGACTTAGTTTCCTCATCTCCCTTTCCTTTCTCATAGAAAACTCTTGGCAACTACGGATTCAGACCAACGATGGGCATCAGCGGGCGCGCTTTTTTTCCGATCCGCTGAATGTCCTGGTTGGCCGCTACTGCCTCATAGATCGAGAGCAAAGCGGATTGCACGCCCTACATCAATCATCTTTGACAGAGGCAAGGAGGTGATCAATGGTCCGATTTTCGCCTTCGAAACAGTCTGTAAGTGGTCACAATTGACAGCGCAATCCTGGGGCAGGCCGTCGGCTTTCGATAGAAATACCTCGGACGGAATCTTGCGAACCGTAGTTGTGATGGGAGCGATAGTAACCTCACCAAGATATTCCAACACGGAATCTCGTGTCAGGATAAGAACCGGCCGTCTCTTGTCCGGCGGTACGAACTTGTACCAACATATTTCGCCGTGCTTCATTTATCACCCCAAGCCTGCTCAGTTTCCCAAGCCGAAAACTCACCGGCAGCAACCGGATGACGTTCATACCCCCGGCGATGCTTGTGCTCTAGTTGCTCAATCCTATAACGGGCAAGTGCGTCACGAAGTGCCTTTCTCGCGAAAGCAGATCGGCTTGTGCAGAGTTCCTTTGAAACGCGGTCGACCGCTTTCACAAGATCCTCATCAAGGGTCATCTGGATGGTTCTCATCTCTCACCTCCACAATGTGGCTTTTTATAGCTATATTAATCCACATAGTGGACCATGTCAAATCAATTTGTCGGGGTAACGTGGAGTGAAGGGGCGCCCCACTTGCCAGGCGTCCACTTGACGTAGTGTTAGGCCACTCCGATACAGTTGGATACCTCAATTAAGTTCATGTCGGGGTCGCGGAAGTACACCGACATGATTGGACCTCGTGCTCCCGTTCTTTGTACGGGTCCCTCAAGCACGCTGATACCGCAGGACTCTATATGCGCGATGACATCCGCTAGCGGAACCGGGGTGGTAAAACAGAGGTCTGCCGAGCCTGGAGTCGGTTTCTGCGCCTTTGGTTCGAACTCATTTCCATGCTCATGCAGATTGATCTTTTGGGATCCGAATGACAGTGCTTTCCGTCCTCCTCCGAATGTGACCACTAGCATGCCTAATACCCGCGTGTAGAAGGCGCACGTTGCCTCGATGTCCCTCACTGTAAGAACAAGATGGTCAATAGCGTCGATCTTCATCAAAAGCTCCAGACAAATGTCTTAACGGCGAAACGGTGGTTAGGAACCTCGTCCAGCTTCACTGTACACCAATTCGCCGGACGCCATCAGCTTCTCATGCCATAGGTCCTTGAGCACTCGAAGATCCTCGGCCGGATCGTAGTCCGGCTTGTCAGAGGGCTTCAAGTGGTCCAGCACTTCGAACTCGAACGCATCAGCACCGAGAGCGATCCAGTCCGCCTGAAGCTCTCTGCTCGGGTGTGAACCGTGCTCCAGCTGGAAGCGGTGGCGGTTGAGAACACCGGGCAGGTTGGCAGTTGATCCGACGAGTGACTTTCCGGTTGCCGTGTTGCGAACCCGGAACACACCCGCCGGCCGCGGGTTCTCCTTGTACTGTCGAATACGGGCCTTTCGGTCGATTGGAGTCACCTAACGTCTCCCAAGTTTGCAGTGCTGGTGATGGTACATAACAGTTGGGATAGATAGAAAAGTTTCCTTGATATTACCTTTATAGCGTGCTAAAAATTCCACGTACTTAAATATTAAGCCATAAAACACGGAAAAAGCCACCACTCGTTTTCCATGTTCGATATTATATGAGCGACAAAAATGGAAAGCAAGCCCAGGTTCAAGCCTGACAGCGGTCTCAAGCTCATGGACCAGGTCAGGCAAGTCATGAGATACCATCACTACGCCTACCGGATAGAGCAAACCTATTGCGACTGGATTGTCCGATTTGTTCGTTTTCATGGCAGCTAGCGACACCGCAAAGACATGGGGAAGTTGGAAGTCGAGGGGTTTCTCAGCCACCTGCGAGCAGGATATTTTTCAGCATCCTGTTAAGGTCAAACCTCACCCATTAGGTTTCAAAAAGGATGTGGAGGGATGGAGTTGTTTTCTCTTTGCAAGGGACTTATATTCAAAAACTTTCACAAATTGATTTGAACCGTTAAGAAGAAGGGAAACAAGAATGAAAAAGATCGTGTTGCTCAGGCATGGAGAAAGCACCTGGAACAAGGAAAACCGCTTCACGGGCTGGGTGGATGTGGGGCTCAGCGAGAAGGGGATGAAGGAGGCCACCGAGGCGGGCCAATCCCTCAAGAAAGAAGGATACGTGTTTGACGTGGCCTACACGTCGGTTCTCAAAAGGGCCATCAAGACCCTCTGGGTGGCCCTTGAAGAGATGGATCTCATGTACCTTCCCGTGATCAACAGCTGGAGGCTTAACGAGCGTCACTACGGAGCGCTCCAGGGCCTGAACAAGGTGGAAATGGCGGAGAAACACGGGATGGAACAAGTCCAGATCTGGCGAAGAAGCTACGATGTCCCGCCGCCCGCGCTCAGCCGGGAGGATCCGATGTTCCCTGGCAAGGATCCCCGCTATGCGGATCTGGCCCCGGAAGAGATCCCTCTCACCGAGTGCCTGAAAGACACGGTCGCCAGGTTCCTGCCTTACTGGCACAAGACCATTGCACCCGTGGTGAAGGAGGGAAGACGCGTTCTCATCGCGGCCCACGGGAACAGCCTGCGCGCGCTGGTGAAGTATCTCGACAACATATCGGATGACGTGATTCCGGGCCTGAACATTCCGACGGGCATCCCGCTGGTCTATGAGCTGAAGGACGATCTCACCCCGATCAGGAACTATTACCTTGGGGATCCTGAAGCGATAAAGAAGGCCACCCAGGCCGTAGCGAATCAGCTCAAGAAGTGAGAAGGGTTAGGAGCGAATCATGAAAAAGAAAACAGTGCGAGACATTGATGTCAAGGGAAAGCGGGTGCTCGTGCGCGTGGACTTCAACGTTCCCCTCAAGGGCGACAAGGTCACCGACGACACACGAATCCGTGCGGCGCTCCCGACCATCCAGTATCTGATCGAGAAGGGTGCGTCCGTGATTCTCATGTCCCACCTCGGAAGGCCCAAGGAAGGGCCGGACCCCAAGTACAGCATGAAGCCCACGGCGACCCGCTTGGCCGAGCTGCTGGGCAAGCCCGTGGCCTTTGCGGAGGACTGCGTCGGCCCCAAAGCCGAAGCCGCGGCCTCCGCGCTGAAGCCCGGGGATGTTCTGGTGCTCGAGAACACGCGGTTTCACAAAGGGGAGACCAAGAACGATCCCAAGCTCGCGGAGCAGATGGCCAAGCTCGCCCAGGTCTACGTCGACGACGCGTTCGGCTCTGCCCACCGCGCCCATTCCTCGACCGAGGGTGTCGCGCGACTGCTGCCGGCTGTGGCCGGATTCCTGATGGAGAAAGAACTCGACTACCTGGGCGGTGTGATGGAGAATCCCGGAAGGCCTTTTGTAGCCATCCTGGGAGGGGCCAAGGTGTCGGACAAGATCGGCGTGATCGGTTCCCTGCTCGAAAAAGCAAACACTCTCCTGATCGGCGGAGGCATGGCCAACACCTTTTTGAAAGCAAAAGGCTTAATGGTCGGCGACTCCCTGGTGGAAGACGAGGTGCTTGGAACCGCGAAGGAGCTCATGGTCAAGGCTGGAGGAAGGATGCTTCTGCCGGTGGATGTTGTTGTCGCACAGGCCATGGAGGCCGGTGCAGCGACGCAGACCGTGGCCGTGGACAAGGTACAGGCTGGATGGCGAATCCTGGATGTGGGGCCTGAAACGGTGAAGAATTACAAACAAGCCCTCCTTCCGGCGAAAACCGTGGTCTGGAACGGGCCCATGGGTGTTTTTGAAATGCCCCCCTTTGCAGCCGGCACCAAGGCGGTGGCGGCGGTCCTGGCTGAGTTGAAAGGAGCCACCACGGTGGTAGGCGGCGGGGATTCCGTGGCAGCCGTCACCCAGGCAGGCCTGGCGGACAGGATCAGCCACATCAGCACCGGAGGCGGGGCTTCCCTGGAGTTCCTGGAGGGGAAGCCGCTTCCCGGCGTTGTAGCGCTGAACGACAAATAACCGGCTATTGACTTGAGCATAGTTTTGATTCATAATCCCGCGCACATTTGCCCGGTTTCTAATCGCGTACTCACAATGGAAAAAAGGAGGTCTACAATGGTCAAAGCGAAAGTTCTGATGTTGCCGGTTCTGCTTGTCTTTCTTCTTCTTCCGGCCTTTGCGGCGGAGCAAGCGAACATCGGCCCCAATCTACCCCCCCTAACTTTTGACAAGCCCGAATCGGCCGAGGTTCAGAAGTATCTGGGGCTTGAGAAGATGGAGCCCTTCACCCTGTCTCAGATTCAGGGCAAGATGGTCATGATCGAAATCATGAGTGCTCTTTGACCGGCATGCATGCAAAATGCGCCTGTAGTTAACAGGCTATACAATACGATCCAGGAAGATGCCACGCTCAAGAAGGATGTTAAGTTGTTTGGCCTTGGGGTAGGAAACTCTCCCAAGCAGCTTGACGCGTTCAGGAAAGCCCAAAGGGTCCAATTTCCATTGATCGCGGATCAAAAAGGAGAAAACTGGTCATCCCTCGGGAAGCCTGGGACACCGACGATGATCATAGCAACGCCGTCGGGCAAAGTGCTGACTTCGCATACGGGACTCATCAAGGATTTTGACGCGTTTCTGAAGGAGATCAGAGATCTTCACAAAAAGCAGTAGTTTTCAGCCGTAGGTTGAAATGCGCGCACAGTTCAAACACTCCCTTCACCCCAGGGAATCGATTTGGGCTGTGCGCTTTTTTCCGTGCCCCCTGAGCCGGTGGAAAAGTCCGGCGAATGACCTCTCCGGTAGTTGTCGAACGTTCACTCGAAAATGGTGAAGGATTGGCCGTTCCATGTGGGGCGAGCCCTGTCCGGGGTGTCGCAGCGGCGATCAGCCTTGCAAAATTCAAGGAAGTGCATTAACTTGGCTAGCAACTGTGCATGTGCCGGCCAATTGTTTCGCATGTCAAAAGAAGGCCCGGTGCAGGGAAGAGAGGAAAGGCATGAAGAAGAAAAGATCGTTGATAAAAGCATTGGCCGTTTTTCTGGCTCTTTTGCTGGGGGGCCCTCAAGGGGCCATTGGGCAGACCGGCGGAGGGGACAAGCCCTTTAAGCAGGAAGAGCTGGACCAGTTGGTGGCGCCTATCGCTCTTTACCCGGATTCGCTCCTGGCTCAGGTTTTTATGGCAGCCACCTATCCTCTCGAGGTCGTTCAGGCGGGGCGCTGGGTCAAGGCAAACCAGAACCTCAAGGGGGATGCCCTGGCCACGGCTCTTGAGCAGCAGGAATGGGACCCGAGCGTCAAGTCGCTGGTGAATTTTCCCCAGGTGCTGGACATGATGAATGAGAAGCTGGACTGGACCCAGAAGCTGGGCGATGCCTTTCTTGCGCAGCAAAAGGACGTGATGGACACGGTCCAGAAGCTCCGGGGGAAAGCCGAGGCAGAGGGCAACCTGAAGACCACCGAGCAGCAGAAGGTCGTTGTGGAGCAAGAGACAAAGACCATCATCATCGAACCCGTAAACCCTCAGGTCGTTTATGTCCCGACCTACAATCCCACGGTGGTTTACGGCCCCTGGTGGTATCCTGCGTATCCTCCTTACTATTACTACCCGCCCGGATACGTGGCCGGTGCAGCGCTGTTTTCCTTTGGAGTGGGCGTTGCCGTAGGCGCCGCGTGGGGCTATGCATGGGGACGCTGCAACTGGGGACGCGGTGACGTCAATGTCAATATCAACCAGAACACGAACATCAATAGGAATATCGACCGAAGCAAGTATCAGAACAAGATAACGACCGGCCAAGGCGGC
>Ga0210105_1000055_pt1 | contig 14782 bp, 12 predicted proteins | sample RushSE_TuleC_D2_FD_185569 | JGI IMG/M metagenome (GOLD analysis project Ga0210105, IMG submission 185569) | Wetland microbial communities from San Francisco Bay, California, USA, that impact long-term carbon sequestration - RushSE_TuleC_D2 (SPAdes) | ecosystem: Environmental > Aquatic > Marine >... | reverse complement strand
AGCTCGGCCAGCAGCTCGTCCGGGCTACGCGCCTCGCTGAGCTCGGCCAGATGGCTGCCGGCTTTGCCCATGAGATCAACAATCCCCTCCAGATCATGAAATCCGATCAAGCCCTCATTGAGATGATTGTCTCCGACGTGAAGAAGAAGGGGAACCTGGAGGAGTCGGACGACAAAGACCTGGAGGAGACTCTGGACCAACTCAAGCTCCAGATCGAGCGCTGTTCCAAGATTACTCAGGCCATCCTGGAGTTCGGAAGGAAGAGCGAGCCCGCGGAGAAGGACGTGGATGTGGGCGAGTTCATCTCCCAGGTGACTTCCATGATCACCGAGAAGGCGAGCGTGCAAGGAATCCGCCTGAAAAAAGAGATCTCGGACCAGAACCCTGTGGTTCGCGTGGATCCCGCACAGCTCCAGCAAGTCCTGCTGAACCTTTTGAACAACGCCATCGATGCCATCACGGAGAGACACGGCTGTGAGGGGGGAGAGCTTTCCATCCAGGCAGGTCCTGACACGAACGGAAGGGTGAAGATTTCCGTGAGGGACAACGGCGCGGGAATCAGCCCAGAGAACCTCAAGAAAATTTTTGCTCCCTTTTTCACGACCAAACCGGCGGGAAAAGGCACCGGGTTGGGCCTGTACGTCTGCTACGGGATCATTGAAGGCATGGGCGGCACCCTGGAGGTGGAGAGCCAGAAGGGAGTGGGCACCACGTTTGTCGTTCACCTGCCGGGACGCGGGGCATCAAGGACTCAGAGCGAACAGAAGGAGTCTCCCGGCGAGGCCGGGGAACATTGACCATTGGTCACGAGGGACAACATGGACAAGATGAGAGTCATGCTGGTCGATGACGAGGAGGGTTTCCTCCTTACAACGAAGAAGCTGCTGGAGCGAAAAGGCATCCATGTGATCACGGCGGCGAGCGGCCATGAGGCCCTTGACAAGCTGACAGGAGAAAGCATCCACGTGGTGATCCTGGATGTGAAGATGCCCGGTATGGACGGAGTCGCCGTTCTAAAGGCTATCAAGAGCCGATATCCCCTGGTGCAGGTGGTCATGCTCACAGGCCACGGCACGGTGGATTCCGCCTTGGACGGGCTCCAGTCCGGTGCAACGGATTACCTCATGAAGCCCATAGACATCGACGAACTCATTGCAAAGGCGGATGAGGCGTTCGCGAGGTGGCGGATCATGGAGGAAAAGATCAGGGTCGCCGAGGGTAAAGCGTCCGACAAGCCCCCGGGAAAGAAGATCTAGGACAGGCCTCCAGCAGCGAGGCCGCTAGCAAGCAGTATGCGCCTATTCCTTACGGGTTACGGACACATTCTCCCAGAACGCGAAGTTTTCCCCGATGAACGCCTCCTGGACGCGATTGACCACGTTCTCTGAGGCCATTGCCGCGTCCATCTGCCGGAAAAACTGCAGAAGCCTCCCGACCATCTCCAGCTGCTTGGCCGTCTCCTGCTGACTTCTCTTGCTCAGCCGGGCGGTTAACGCATCCCCTCTCACATTCGTCGAAAAGCCGTAGTGATCGAGGATTCCGGCGATGGCCCTGGCTCGACGATAGCGGCGGGTGAAGTCCGCTGCACCTCCCCGAAAGAGAATGCTGACGTAGTTTTTGTTTATCGCCTCCCCGCAGTAAGCGTCCACGACCCCGAAGTGATAGCCCACCCGCGCGGTGTAGTTGACGTATTCATCAGAGATCAGCGCGTAACATGGATCGCGAAAGGTGCGTTCCTCTTCCGGGTTGGTGACGGCGTGCCTTGCCATGATGGACATGAACCCGCGCAGGTCCATAGGACGGGGACCGAAACGGGTAATGCGTTTGTCCAGCATGCCGGCAAGGAGGGCCTTGAGCGGGGCGCTGACGATATGAGCCAGCTTCAGTCGGCTTGTGCCGGCCGGCGCGTCGATCCCGTCCCCCAGGTCGATGACGTACAAGTCAATGGGGAGGAAGACGTCGAGAGGGCTGCTGACCCCGCGCATGTCGCCCAGGTGTTCACCCATCTGGAACATCTCCTCGTAGGACTTTTCGTGGACGAAGCGGGCGATGTCGTGCAGGGTCCTGCACTTTTCCTGGGAGAAATCGGATGAGCGAGGGTCGACGAGGTTCAAGGGGATGACCAGTTCGGACACGGAATTCAGCAGACGAAAGGCCGGGGTGGTCTTGTCCTGGCGCAAGCGCTCGTCTTCGCGCACCCGTTCTGTTTCCGCCTCGAGCAATTCGGCGACCTTCCCCTCGTAGACGCGGCGGGATCTCGTATCCACGGTCACGCGGACGCCCGGCTTCAACCGGTCGGTCCCGACGCGCGTGTTCAGGAGCGCCGGCACATGGAACTCGCGGGTCAGGGCTGCCATGTGTCCGGTGACACCGCCGAAGTCCGTCACAATGGCCGCTGCCTTGGCCATGAGTCGAACAAACCGAGGCGATGACCGAGGCGCCACCAGCACCGCGCCCTCAGGAAACTGGCCCATGTCTCCGTCTTCGTCCATGAGCACGACCGGCCCGGCCCCAACTCCCGGAAAGGCCGTGTCCCCTCCTTCGAGAAGCAACGGGTATCCTTCGATCGGCACAATGCTCTCGTTCGAAACTGCCGCCATGCGAAGAGGCCGCGACTGGAGGAGCCACAGACGGTGGTCGGCGTCCATGGCCCATTCGATGTCCTGGGGGCCACCGAAATGCTCGTGAACCGTGACGGCCATGCGAGCCAAGGACAACGCTTCCTCGTCACTCAAGCAGGGTACAGACGCAAGTTCCTGCGGCAGCGGTTCGTCCCGGACCCCTCCGGCCGGGGTGGTCACGACCCTGGATGTCTGAAGGGATGCGGTTCGGAGGCCGATCCGCAGCTCTGGATCGCGTTCCACGGTGATGGTCTCGGGCGAGGTCCGGCCGTCCACCAGACTCGGGCCAAGGCCCTTGACCACGTGGACCAGAACCACCCGCGCCTCAGGACGGGAAGGGTCGGCAGTGTACACGACTCCGCTGGCCACCGCGTCGGCCATGACCAGGAACCCGACCGGCATGGTGCTTGCGGCGAGTTTGTGAAGCTGCCGATAGTGCACCGCCTCGGCGGAAAAAAGACTTTCCACGACCTTCCGGTACGCCTCGATCAGCCCCTCCCTCCTCACATTCAGGACAGTGAGAAACTGCCCGGTGAAAGAATACGCTGTGTCCTCCCCAATGGCACTGGACCTTACCGCCACGGCCGGCGGCGCCCCAAGGGTCTGAGAAAGCCCATCGTAGGCGTCGAGAATGGACATCTCGATGGTCTCGGGGATGGTCATCTCCTCTCCCTTGGGCAGGTCGCCGATTTCGTCGGGCAGGAATCCGTGAGCGCGAATCATGCTCTGGTAAGCTTCCGCCGTGACCGCGAACCCGGGGGGCGTAGGCAGCCCGACCGCGTTGCGGATTTCGCCGAGGTTGGCCATCTTTCCTCCCACCAGCCAGGCGTGCTCGGCCCGGATTTCCGAAAGATCCATGACCCACGACGAGGGAGCGGAACTCGAAACCCCTTCCAGCCGGCCGGCCAGCTGGTCGGAGAGGGACTGATATCGTTCGGCGAGCAGCGGATAGCGGTTGTCGGAAATGGCGTTGAGGCATTTCACCATGCGGTGGACATCGACGGCGGCGCGCAGGACTTGCTTCTTCACCCACGCCGGATGGGGCAGGGTGTCCCCCATTCGGCTCTCCTCCAATTCAGTGACGATGGTCAAGAAGCTGTTGTTGGCCGTGAGAAGGCCGCGGAACTCAATGTGGTGGGACCGGAACCGGGAGAGTTGCGCTTCCTGATCGACCTTGCGATGGGAGTACAGGCCGATGAGATCGAGAAACGCCAGCAGGGCATCGGTCACGCGACGCATTGCGCCGCGCATCCCTTCCTTGAACTGACCCATGCCAGGGACGCCGCCCATCGAGGACCTCCATGATACATTGATCATTTACCATTGGTCATTTAGCCTTTATCATTGACGGAAAAGCCACCGATCAATGTTCATTGTTCAATGCTAAATGATCAATGTTCCCCATTCTACCTTTGTTGGATCTTTTGACGCAAGAATTTGAGGAGCAGTCGTGCGCTCTTTTTTCGCAAGGCCCAGATCTGGAAAGGCGGGGAGGCGGCTGGCGGCTGTTGCGCCACTTCGGCCCAGCGGGTCGGGACCAGCAAACCGTGCAAGGCCCCGGCGATCCCCAAGAGGAAAAGCGCGGTGCCTGTGATTTGGAGCCAGGAATGGGCGAGGACGGCAAAACCCGCAATCACCAGCCCTGCAACGATCTGTCCTTTGCGCCGCTGAGTGCGCACGATCACACCGGAGGCGGACGTATACTGAAGTTCCTCCATAGCCTCCTTGTCGTGGTCAAGGAAGAGAAGGGGTTGGTCCGGTGTGAGGAGGGCTCGCAGACGAAAGAGCCGGCGCTCGGTGGCAAGGAGGCTGATGAATTCCTGCTCGCTCTCTCTCAGCACCGAGCCGGCCATCTTGGTGTGGGCTCGCACGGCGTGGTGCTCGAACTGGATGCCTTCGCCCTGCCCGAGTCGTCGTCGTACAAGAGCGCGGCATAGATCCAGCACGCGCTGTTCGCTCTGTTTCTGAAAGGTCCGTTCGGATACATCGCCTCGCGCCTTCTTTTCCCAAAGCGCGGTGATGTCTTTTCTCAGCTCCTCGATTCCAGGCTCATTCATCTTCCGGATAATGACCCGGCGAGACACCCTTTGCGCGCAGCGAGGGGATCGCGCTGATGACGACGGCCAGCAGCAGTACAAACCCCACCACGAAAGCGAACCATGGGTCCCACTCGTGGATCGTCGAATCGTAGAGGAGCCAGAGCAGGAAGCCATAGAGGATAACATTGGAGACGATGGAGACCAGTGATTTCATGGCATGCCCCCCTTACATGCGGCCTTTGAGCCAGATTTCGTATACGAGCGCTGCCGCTCCGAGCGAAACAGCCAGCAGCAGGATCCAGAATCCGAGCATAGAGTTGATAAACCACTTCATGAAAAATCCTCCTCAGAAAGCATTCTAGAAGGTTGGTGCCGGAGTTTCATGACCATGCCCCGTTCATGCTGAGGTATCGAAGCATGAACGGCACTCGTTCCCCCTTCGATACCTCAGGGCGAACGAGTGTTGGCTTAATCCGGTAAAGCTAATTGCGAACAGCTCATAGGTTCCCTTCGCCAGTTAGATCACCAGGGGGCCGACCCATTCCGGAACCCACTTACCGCCCCTGCGTCTGACGGCAAAATAGACCAGGGCGCTGATGAAGAGGCAAAGGAAAATCATCTCTCCCAGGGTCAGCATGACCGCAGTCAGGGACAGCCACTGGACGCTCTGCCCTGTCAGCACATAGACCAGCCGGAGCGCGGCGCCTAAAGTCGCCAGGATCAGGGAGTAGCTCAGGATGTATCGGATAGCAGGGCCGCGAACGTAGGACGTGGCAATGCTGCCGATCTGGGCGCCGAACATGGCCCCGACGATCATGAAAAGCACAGCCATCATGTCCACGTTTCCCTCGATGGAGTGGCGGAGCGCGCCGTAGGCGCCGGAGATTACGATCTCCACGAGGTCGGTCCCGACCGCGACGTGGGTGGACGCCCCCACCACGTAAACCAGGGCCGGAACACGAACAAAACCTCCGCCCACGCCCAGGAAGCCTGCCAGCACGCCGGTGATCAAGCCCACCAGAACGATCACCCACATGGAGACAATCACACGCGCCGTCCGGCACTGAACGATCGGGGCCAGGGGAATGCTCTGGAAAAGCTTGGGCAGGTTGCTCGTCTGGAGTTCGCGCCCAATTTCCTTGCCTTCCTTCTCCATTTCCTCCATCTTTTTGTGGGCTCGGCGGGTTTCGATCTGTGTGTACAGGAAAAGGACAAACATCAAGGCCACGGAAGTCATGAGGAGCACCACGCCCGAGATGCCTAGACGCTTGAAGTAGACCAGTAGCCTGACTCCCAGTTCCACCCCCAGCATGGTCCCCGCGATCATGGAAAGGGCCAGGGTCCAGTCGATATTCCCCATCTGGCGGTGACGGACGGAGGAGACGAGACCCTTTCCGCAGATGTGAGTCATGTCAATGCCCGAGGCCATGTAACCGGGAAACCCGAAGACGATTAGAGCCGGGGTGACCATGTACCCGCCGCCCACGCCGATGAATCCACCGACGATGCCGACCGTGAACCCGACCAGAGCCAGCAAGAATAAGGGGGCTTGCACTCCCGCGATAGCGAAATCAAACATAGTCTTCTCCTCCTTTCAGTGACCGTGCTGGATCTTGCCGATCTTCAAACCCATCAGATCGGTGAACCCTTCGGCAAGCAGCCCGAGCGATAGACCGAGGCAGAGTACCATGGCCACGTTCCAGGCGCCGGACCAGGGGTTGGTCCTGATCCCCTTGTGTTTGAAGGTGTCCTTGAACTTGAACCCCTTTGTCTCCTTGATCTGCCAAGGCACCGTCACCTTGATGGTTTGCCCCTCGAGAACGGCCCGTTTTCCTGACTTGAGCTCGGCCAGGGAAATCACGCCGTTGGCATTCCTGGGCAGCCGGTCGCCCTTTGCCACGGGAATGGCCACAAGTCCTTTAACCTCATCCTGCTTTGCGACGTTGAGCAGGACGGGCTTGTCCTTGGTGGCGCTCATGGACAAATTGGCGTCTACAGCGTAGCCGTCGAGCGAGGCCGTGTAGTAGTACCACTGGATCATTTGGCCGGAAGTGTAACTGTGGATGATGTAGCCGAACAAGGCCACGCTCACGATGAGCCAGAAACAGAACTTGAACGCCGCTCTTCCCCGGTGGGTCTCCGCCATGGTCGTTCCTCCTGTTTGTTATGGATTCAGCCGCATTCGACAAGGCTTAGAACATCGAAAGCCCTCGAAGCAGGCTGACTAGAACTGGTTTTCCCAGGCTGGTGGCGGAGTATAGGAAAATCACTATGGGGTGTCAACGGCAAAAATGCCCGGCTGGCGGCAGCGCTTTGTTAGGTGGAAAATGCTCAATTTCCCTTTTCTTTAACCCTCTTTCGTGCATGAGCCGCTTCTATTTTTGACACAAGCTCGGCGATCTCGCAGGGTTTGGTCACATAGTCGTAGGCTCCCATTTCGATGGCCTGAAAGGCGGTGTCCATGGACCCGTGGCCTGTGAGGATCAGCACTTCGGTCAAAAGGCCGAGGGTTTTCATTTGCTGGAGCGTCGTGATGCCGTCCATGACGGGCATTTTCAGGTCGAGCACCATTACATCGAAGGGTGTATCCTTCAGCGTGGCGAGGGCTTCCTGCCCGTTTTTCACGGTGGTCACCTGGTACCCGCGACTGGTGAGGAGCTTGGACATGTTGGTGGTGAAGACAACCTCGTCATCCACCAGGAGGATGTCAGCCTTTTTCATCTTCGCTCCTAATAAGAACCTGCTTAGGTTGAAGCGGAGTATGCGAAAAATGGGGTGGCGTGTCAAGGAGAAAGCCTGCAAAAGGGCCTTTACGGTGAGAACGGATTGTGATTTAATGCAAATCCTGCGGAGCCTGGATCCAGTGGTCTGAGAGGAATAAATGATCATTCCTGCCTTTAGAAACCTGAGAATACGCGCCAAACTGGTGAGCGTCACCCTCTTTTTGGTCCTCTTCCCCCTCCTGTGCGTCGCGTACCTGTCCCTCTATTTTTTCGGAGAGGCCCTGCGAACCGCAGCTGAAGAAGACCTGGAGCACCAGGTGCGTAACATCTACGCCATGTGCAAGGTTCAGCAGGAGATGGTTCAAAACAAGGTGGTCTCAGACCTACGCGTGGCCAATGAGCTTCTGTTCAGAGACAGGCCGGAAATAACGGTCGTCGAAAAGGAGCAGGTTCGCTTTGCCGCTGCCAACCAGATCACGGGTGAAGTGGCCTTTGTTTCTGTCCCCCTCTGGAAAGTCGGGAACCTGGTTTTGACCGGGGACACGCGCTTTGTGGACGAGGTGCAGAATCTGGTGGGAGGGACCTGCACCATCTTTCAGAGGATCGAAGAGAACCGGCTGCTCCGCACCTCCACCAACGTGATCGGAAGAGAGGGCAAAAGAGGGATTGGGACATTCATTCCCGCGGACAGCCCGGTGACGCAGGCGATTTTGGCCGATCGCCCTTACAGGGGAAGAGCGTTTGTGGTGGATGACTGGTACATCACCGCCTATGAGCCACTCAAGGGAAAAGACGGGTCTGTGATCGGCGCTCTTTATGTGGGGGTCAAGGAACAAAGCGCTCACTCCTTCAAAGGCGAGATCAAGGGCATCCGGATCAAAGATACAGGCTACGTCTACATCATGGACAGTGCAGGGAATCTGAAGGTCCATCCGGTGCGCGAAGGGGGGAATATCATCGACTCCAAGGATTCTTCAGGGTTCGAATACATCCGGCACATGATCAAGGATGTGCTGACGCGCCCGGAAGGAGAAATCGGGAGGATCCGCTACTCGTGGGTGAACCCGGAACTCGGCGAGAAAGAGCCAAGGGTGAAGATGCTCAAGTACATCTACTTCAAGCCTTGGGACTGGGTCATTGCCGCAGGCACCTATGAAGATGAGATGTTCAGTTCCCTGTACGAGACTGAGCGCTTGATCCTGTTGCTCGTCTTTCTGGCCTTGGTCCTCAGCTTTTTCCTGACCGTGACCTTGTCGAAAGTGCTGACCAGGCCGATCCAGGAGCTGACCGAAGTCACGACGAAAATGGTGGGAGGGGACCTGTCCCAGAGGGTCAAGGTCCATGGGGCGGACGAGATCGGGGTCCTTGGCACGTCCTTCAACCGCATGATCAGCCAGATCCAGAACTACACCTCTGATCTTGAGAAGATGGTTGAAGCGAGAACCCAGGAGCTCAAGGAATCCAGGGAGAAGTACCGGGATCTTTCGAGGTTTTTGAACAGCATTTTGGACAGCGCCACAGAGTACGCCATCATTGCGCTGGACTTCTACGGAAAGATCATTGAATTCAACAAGGGTGCTGAAAAGCTCTTCGGGTGGAAAAAGGAAGAGGTGGTCAACAAAGAAAACATCGCCCTCACCATCCTTTCAGAAGACAAGAAGAGCGGGGTCCAGGAGCGCATGTCCAAGCGCACGCGGACCGAAGGCGTGTGCGAGCTTGAAATGACCCGGGTTCGGAAAAACGGGGAGCGCTTTCCAGCCCTCACCACGGTGACAGCCATCAAGGATCCATCCGGAAAGTCCAGCGGATTTGTGGAGATCATCCGGGACATCACGGTGAGGAAGAGCCTGGAACGCCAGCTCCGAGAAACCAAGGAGTTCCTAGAACGCATCATGGAGAGTTCCGTGGACGGTATCCTGACCACGGATCTCAAAGGCAAGCTCACCTATGTGAACCGGGCCATGGAGGACATGCTCGGCTATCCCAGAGTGGAAATCCTGGGGAGCCACATTTCGAGATTTTACGTCCGGGGCATCCACCTCGCCAGAGAAGTCATGGATCTTTTGAAGGCCGCGGAAAGGGCGGAGAATTTCGAAATGGAGGTGAAGACAAAGGCAGACAGGGTGCTCACCATCCTGACGTCCCTCTTTCTTTTGAGGAATCAAGACAATGCGATTATTGGAACCGCAGGCATCTTCAAGGATATCACGGAGCAAAAGGCGCTCGAAGCCAAGCTCAAGGACGCCCAGGCCTATCTGGTGGAAGCCTCGAAAATGAGAGCGCTGGGGGAGCTGGTTGCAGGAGTCGCACACGAGCTCAACAACCCGCTGATGGCCTCTCAGACGATCCTGCATGTGATCTTGAAAAACCTCCCTGCGGGCTGGCCCGAGAGGGAGCGGCTGGAACTGGTCCGCAAGTGCAATGACCGGATCGAGAAAATTGTGGATCACCTCAGGGAGTTTTCCAGGCAAACAAAACCTGAGCTTCAGGAGATCGACGTCAATCAACCTGTGGAGAACGCGCTCATGATCACAGGGCAGCAGCTGCTGAATCACGGGATCACCCTGGTGCGCCATCTCGCCAAGGATTTGCCGAGGGTGATGGGGGATGCCAACCAGCTGGAACAGGTCTTCCTGAATCTCATCTCCAATGCCAGGGACGCGATTGACGAGACCTCGGGGCCCAAAAAAGAGTTGACCATCCGTTCGAGTTTTTCGGAAGATGGAGGGGCGCCTTACGTGGTGATCTCTGTGAAGGATACAGGGGTCGGGATCCCGGTCGAGAACCTGAACAAGATCTTTGAGCCCTTTTTCAGCACCAAGCCCGTGGGAAAGGGCACTGGGCTGGGCCTGTCCCTGTGTTTCGGCATTGTCGAGGCCCATGGGGGAAGAATTGACATCAAGAGTAAAGTCGGAGAAGGAACAGAGGTCTCCGTGATCCTGCCGGCTAAGGTTTTTGGAAAGGAGCCATAGAATGACAAAACGGATTCTGGTGATCGATGACGATGAGATGGTCCTCATGGCCTTAGATGAGCTGCTCAAACCCGAGGGTTATGAAGTGCATACCGTGGGAAGCGGCAAAGAAGCTTTGCAGAAGCTTGACGACAACGCCTACGATCTGATCATGACCGATGTGATCATGCCCGAAATGGACGGGTTTGAGTTGTGCAGAAGAATTCGAGAAAAGGAGAAGTACCGGGAAATCCCGGTCGTATTCCTCACAGCCAAGAGCAGAGAGGAGGACAGGGTTCGAAGTCTGGAAGCGGGAGCCAACCTGTTCCTGTCCAAACCCATCTCTCCCGACAAACTCCTCGGAATCGTCTCCAGCACCCTGGGCTGATCGCCCGCATCATGCGCGAGGGAGTTGGAGCGATTCAAGGAGCTTGTCGAGTGCCCCTTCATGATCCATCAACTCCAGAATGTGCCGCACTTTGACCTCGTCTCCCGGAGAGAGGTGTGAGGTGGTCTGTTCAAGGCGTTCGAGTGCGGCAAAGGTGTCCTGTTTGACGAGCAGGAGAGGCAGGTCGGCCTGCTTCGCGGCGCGCAGAAGAGGAGGGGCCGGGCTTCTTCCACCGGTCAGGACGATTCCGACCACAGGTCTCGGTGACGTGGACTCCGCATGGTCGGCCGTGGGCCCAAGGAGAACAATTTTGTTGTAAGCCCGCTTGAAAAGGAGCAGCCCTTCGCTCAGATCCGTAGCTCCCACCGTCAATTCCCCCACCGGCGTTCCCAAGTCTTCCCCCCAAAGCCACTGTCCCTCCAGGACCTCTCCCACTTCCCTCAGGCTTCTGAAGGAAAGAACAGGGTCCTCAGGAAGGGCGGCAACGACCGGAATCCCCTTCGCCCGAAGCGATGGCACCAGGTGGGTCTGGATTTCCGGGAGTTCCTCGGCCGGAACCCGGTTGAGGACAATCCCCCTGATTCTCTCGCGCAAAAGAGAGCTCACCGAGAGGATGGAGTAAATGGCCTTGGACACTTTCCGGTAACGATGAACGAGAACGAATTCCGCCTTCAACTCAGGGATCAAGGTGACATCAGGAATAGGGCAGGCGGCATCATCGAAGAAGATGTGCTTGCTCCCCAGGATGAGAACGATGTCCTTTCCTTCGGAGACTTCTCCGGCAAGGGTCTTGAGTTCTTCGAGGACCTCGTCGTTACCCTTGTGTCTCCAGGTTTCGTCTGAGACCAAATAGGGACAGATGCGCTCCAGGGGCTCCGAGAGATTCAGCGTCTCCTTGAAAAGAAAAGCATCCTGGTCGGTCCATTGGCCGTGCAGATGCACAGGGTCTGTACCGAAAGGTTTGATGAAGCCGACGCGCTTTCCCTTTTCCAGGAGCCTTCGGGCGACGGCCCAAGCAATGAGGCTGTGACCGGCGCGATCGCCGGTTGAACCGATGAACAGAAAAGGCATGACCCCCCCTGCGGCATGAAGAGCTGCATTATAGGTCTTTTGTCCCCAAACATCAAATGCAATTCCCTGACGCTCAGTAGTCTCACTGGCATCCTGGATCCGATTGGGAATCGCGGGTGGGCGCAAAGTGGCTCACGGCGCAAGGCGCAGGGCTCACGGGAGGACAGAATAATGCTTTTTCCGTGCGCCGTGCACCTTGGACCTTGTCCCCTTGCTTTGGCAGTGACTGAAAATTTCTGTTTCCATAAGACGTCATCTCCGGGGTGACATGGGCGTCGAAGGGCGTCCAAGCCGGCTGGGACAAGCCAGTAATTCCCAAGGAATCCCGTTGTATTATAGGTTCCTCGATCCCAGCGCCATGGAGGCGCAAGGCCCCCTTTTTTGGCATGTATCTTGAATCTCTAATAAGAGTGGCACAGTCTGTCCGATGATCGGGCCGCAAGTTTATCCGGCTGTGGATTGAAAGACGAGATGAAAAAGGCAGGGCAACAAAACGGGGTCAAGGGCGAGAGAACCGAGGAAGAGTGGCGCAAGGGTCAATACGCCAAACTCTACCGCAAGTTCATCGGGATCACCCTCGTTTGCTCTCTTGTTCCGTTGCTCTTGGTGGGGTGGGCGATCAACATCCACTACACGCGGTTTGCCAAGACGAGGATGACGGAATCATTAAAAACCGAGGTGGAATATCACAAGAGGATCATCGAACTCTTTCTGAGAGAACGCAGCGCCAGGCTCCAGTTGATCGCGCAGACCCATTCCAAAGATTACTTGAAAGAGATGGGCAATCTGGCCCATGTCTTCGAGGTCATGAACCAGGAATACGGTTCCATCTCAGACCTGGGAGTCATCAGCGAGGAAGGGGGGCATCTGGCTTACGTGGGCCCTTATGACCTGATGGACAAGAACTATTCCGAGACGTTTTGGTTCAAGAACGTCATGGAGCGGGGCATTTTTATCAGTGACATGTTCATGGGGTTCAGGAAAGTCCCCCATTTCATCATTGCCGTCATCCGCCAAGACAAAGGAGAAAAATGGATTCTGAGGGCCACGGTGGACACGGAAGTCTTCCGATCCCTAGTGGAAAACGTCAGGATCGGGAAAACCGGTGAAGTCTACCTCTTGAATGAAGAAGGGATCTACCAGACCAGCCCCCGTTTCACCGGAAAAATCATGGAAAGAGCCGCCATGCCCCTTGAGCCCTATCATGAAGGCATCAAGATCCAGGTCGTTGAGCCTGATGAGAAAAAGCCGAAGGCGAACACGGAGATCGTTGCCAGCGCCTGGTTTCGTGAGCCGCGGTGGAGGCTCGTGGTAAAGCAGGAGTACTCCGAAGCCTTTGATGAAGTGAACTATGCCAATTATGCGACTCTGGTCTTTTTGCACTTGAGTGCGCTCACCATCCTCCTCGTTGCCATCCTGACCGCGAGGCACCTGGTCCGGGTCATCAAGGATCGGGACGCAGAAGCGGACCAGCTGGGCCGTCAGCTCATGGAGGCAGGCAAGATGGCTTCTCTGGGTGAGCTTTCGGCAGGGGTGGCGCACGAGATCAACAACCCTCTGGCCATCATCCTGACGGAGAGGCAGATCCTCCTCGATCTCTTGGAACAGACCCAGAATATGGACGAGGGGTTCAAAAAAGAACTGATGGAATCCCTGAATCAGATGGATGTGCAGATCAATCGATGCAAACGCATCACCCACAATCTCTTGAGATTCTCCCGTCGCACCCGATCGGTGATTGAAAAAATAGACCTGAATTCGTTCCTCGAAGAAGTGGTGGAACTCATGGAGAGGGAGGCCCGGTCGAGCGGGATCAAGTTCCAGACCGAGCTGGACGAGAACCTCAAGCCTGTTCTGAGCGACCCTTCACAGCTTCAACAAGTGTTCCTGAATATCATCACCAACGCCATTGACGCTCACGATGGAAAGCCTTACGGGACCGTGCGCATCGCCACCCGGGCCGACGATGAACATCAGAAAGTGCACATTGTGTTTGCCGATACGGGCTCCGGGATTCCTAAAGAGATTCTGAGCAAAATCTTCGATCCCTTCTTCACCACCAAGACCGTAGGCAAAGGAACCGGGCTTGGTCTTTCCATTTGTTACAGCATCATGCAGCGATTGGGCGGGAGTATCTCGGTGAAAAGCCAGGTTGGGCAAGGAACGGAGTTTACCCTGACCGTTCCTTACCAGCCTCCTCCGGAGGTGCAGGAAGGCGTTGCGGCCCAGGAGAGGGTTTAATTTCAAAGGGAGGGAAAAGCCATGAAAGGATCTAAGATCTTGTTAGTGGATGACGAAGTGGTTTTCACCACCAATATGGGCAAACTCCTCACCAACAGGGGATACAAAGTGACGGCTGCGAACAGCGGAGATGCAGCCATTCAGGCCCTTGAGAAAGAAAACTACGACGTCGTGGTTCTGGACTTGAAGATGCCCGGCATGGACGGGTTGGCCACCCTCAAGGAAATCAAGAAGCTCGGCCTTTTTACGGAAACGCTGATCCTCACAGGCCACGGATCCATTGACACGGCCCTCGAAGCCATCAAGCTCGGAGCCTATGACTACCTGACGAAACCCTGTGAAATAGACGATCTCATGGGGAAGATCGAAGGGGCCTGGCAGAAGAAGGACGGTGCGGAAAAGAAAGATATGAAGGGAAAAATGCAGAAGGTCGTGGAATCTCCCTCCTCCATCTTTGACCTTTTCCGGAAGAAGAAATAGAAGATCCTGAAGACAACCACGAAAGCGCCCTTAACACCTTGGAGTAATGGAGAATTGGAGTACTGGAGTAATGGTTTAAACCCAATACTCCATCACTCCATTACTCCAACACTCCATTTCCGATGTCTTCCAGCTTCCGCAGGTTCTCTTTGGCGAAGTCGATCTTTGGGTCCAGTTCCAAGGCGAGCCGGTAGTAGCTGACGGCTTTTTCTCTGTCTCCCATGTCCCGATAATTGGAACCGATGTTCGCGTAATCGATGGCGGAAGC
>Ga0210105_1000053_pt1 | contig 15076 bp, 13 predicted proteins | sample RushSE_TuleC_D2_FD_185569 | JGI IMG/M metagenome (GOLD analysis project Ga0210105, IMG submission 185569) | Wetland microbial communities from San Francisco Bay, California, USA, that impact long-term carbon sequestration - RushSE_TuleC_D2 (SPAdes) | ecosystem: Environmental > Aquatic > Marine >... | reverse complement strand
CGCTTCATTGCCGGCAGATATCCTATGGGAGATATCATGCCTCGAGATGATATCAGGTAAACCGCATCACCCTTAACGACCCCCAGATTTCTGGAAAGCTCTTTGCCAAGAATGATTCCCGGCACAAAGGGCTTCGAGTCCTCCAGTTGCTCTGCCTGCATCAAATTCTGCAATGCAGAATTTTCCAGAATTTTTATTACACCTCCAGCGGATTTCGGGTCTATTCCTCTTAAAACGGCCCCTGAAACACCGGATGATGATCGAAGCATAATCTGAGTGTATATAAAGGGCGTAGCGGTTTCCACGCCGCGCACTTCTTTAACCTGCTCCGTTATCTTTTGATAGTCGGGAACCGAACCATCGTGACGCATCAGTACAATGTGAGATTCCACTCCGAGGATTCGCTGCTTGAGATCAGACTCAAAACCGGCCATTACAGCGATCACAACGATCAGCGCCATTACGCCCACGGTAACACCGGAAATGGAAAGCAGGGTAATCAATGAGATAAACGTTTCTTTCTTCTTGGCCCTGAGATAACGGCCGCCTATGAAATATTCAAAAGACATGGTAAAATAAGGCCACTGGATATGAGTTATGGGTTTTAGCAATGGTTGTTTTATTCAGGCCCTGTTAACCATCACCGCTTATCGCTTTCAATGGGTTTCATGTGCGGGAAAAGGATAACCTCTCTGATGGAAGCGACATCGGTAAAAAGCATGACGAGGCGATCAATCCCTATTCCCTCTCCCGCAGTGGGAGGCATACCATACTCTAATGCCTCAATGAAATCATTATCCATATAATGAGCCTCCGTATCCCCGGCTTCCCTGTCGGCAGTTTGTTGTAAAAAGCGCTGTTTCTGATCTTCCGGATCATTGAGTTCCGAAAACCCGTTTGCAATCTCATGGCCTGCAATGAAGAGTTCAAATCGATCCGTAAGATCGGGGATCGCCTCATTTTTTCTGGAAAGGGGGGAAACTTCAACCGGATATCCTGTGATAAATGTGGGCTGCAAAAGCTTCGGTTCCACCAGGATATCAAACAGCTTTGTTATAATTTTCCCTTTACGCCCGGTTTTTGTTATTTGAATCTTTTTTGAATCGGCCAGCCTGAGAAGTCCCTCATGATCATTCATCAGACCAGCATCTATACCTCCATACGCTTCTAAAGCGGACGTAAGGGACATTCGACGCCACTTCTTGCCGAGATCAATGGTCGTCCCCTGATAGGATATCAATGTCGAACCGACGACTTCTTGGGCTACAAAGCGGAACATCTCTTCAGTAAGGTCCATCATATCCTCATACCTGGCATAGGCCTGATAAAATTCAAGCATGGTAAATTCAGGGTTGTGCCGGGTTGAGACCCCTTCATTTCTAAAGCTTCGGTTGATTTCAAAAACCCTTTCAAATCCGCCGACAACCAGACGCTTTAAGTACAATTCAGGAGCTATTCGTAAAAACAAATTTATACCCAAAGCATTGTGGTAGGTCACAAACGGGGTGGCTTCTGCCCCGCCTGGGATAGGCTGCATCATCGGCGTTTCCACCTCGAGAAAATCACGTGCCAGGAGGAATTCACGTATGGACTGAATGATCCGGCTCCGTTTTTTAAAAATATCCTGCACATATGAATTCATTATTAAATCAATATAACGACGACGATACCGTTTTTCAGGATCTTTGAGCCCATGAAATTTTTCCGGCAAAGGTCGTATCGACTTGCACACAAGCTTAAGTTCGTTGACCAGAAGTGTCCACTCACCTGTTCTGGTTTTGAACATTCCTCCTTTCAGCCCGACGAAATCCCCGATATCCATCTGATTAAAAAGCCGGAAAGTCTCGTCTCCTATTTTATCTTTTCTCACATATGCCTGAAGCTGCCCGGTATAATCCCTGAACCTTATAAAAACGGCTTTACCGAATCGGTTTACGGCCATCATACGTCCGGCAACAACAAAAACAGGGGCATCCGGTGTGAGGGACTCTGGTGATCCTTCTACGGTATTCATGATATCGCGGACCGTATGCAACACAACAAAATCGTTTGGATACAGATTGATATTGTTATTTTTCAAATCCGAAAGCTTTTGTTTTCGATTCTCTATGACTGCGCTCTTTTTGTCCATATGCCTGCACAATAAATTTAGATGATTGCGTATTTAAAACGATTAAACTTGAGTTCGTAACCTATTTACCTATTGGTGTCAAGGTTAAGTTGGTATATCCATCCGATTTAACTTCCAAGTAAATCGCGTGCCTTTACCGACTTCACTCTCGACATCAAGCCATGTATTATACGATTCGAGGATTCTGTGAACGATGGAAAGCCCAAGCCCTGTGCCGCTTGGTTTTGTTGTGAAAAAGGGGTCATAAATCGACTGCATGAGTTTTGTCGTCATGCCGCAACCGTTGTCACAAACCTCAATGCATGCAGAATTATGCTTTGAAGGATAGGTTTTAACTTGAATAATTCCTTCACCTTCGATAGCTTCGGCTGCGTTAAGAATGATATTCCACATCACCTGTCGAAGGTGAACTGGGTCCATTTCGACCCAAATATTGGGGTAAAAATCAGTTTCAATCGTAACCGTGCGACTGGTATCTTGATTTTTTTCAAAAAGTTTGATGGTTTCCGTCAAGGCACTTTCCAGCTCTACCTTCTTGATTTTGCCCAACGGCGGTTTTGCAAACATAAGAAAATTGCTCACAAGGACATTTAACCGGTCTGTTTCACGCAGCACGATCTGCATCAGCTTATCATGTTTGGGATCATAGGGAATTTCTTTTCGTAAAATCTGGATCGACCCCGCCAGTGAAGCCAGAGGATTCTTTATTTCATGGGTAATACCGGCTGCCATTTCACCCAGATACGCCATCTTTTCGACGCGTTCTACACGATCCTCCATGGCTGAAAGCTCTTTTTTTGTTCGCCTTAACTGTTCTGACAGCAGACCGCTTAAAAAGGCAACTGCAAAACAAGCCGCCATGGTAATCACGACTTTAAAAAACACAAGGCTCCAATCATGGCTGCCAATGCTGTTGCTTTCTTTTAAAAAATAAGGGTTGATAAAACCATAATATTCGAGATCAATGAGAATGCCGTACTGGATACTACATAGAGCAGCCATGATCATGCTTCCTTTTCTGAAAATGATCATGCTCGAATAAATAATGACAACCAGATATAAAAAAGAAAAGATACTTTCAAAGCTTCCGGTAATAAAAATGATTAACGTTACGAGAAAGGTGTCGATCCCGATCTGTATATACGGAAAAAGAAACTTTATTTTTAACGCACGAAAAATAAAGGCATAGTAAATGGAAAACAGGAATATAACGACGATAAGGCCGTAAAGAATGATGAAAGATTTGTCCAGAGGGAAAGGATTTATATTGAGCTGAACAATAATGGTTGAACTCAGCATCAATAATGCAAAGAGTATTCGAAAGAACATAAGCCATTTAAGCTTATGATACAAATCATCTTCAGGCATTATTGAAGAACTGCGCATAATGTTTAAAAAATGCTTTAGAACTTATCAACCCAACGCCGAAGCCATTTTAAAAATGGGCAGATACATTGACACAACCAGCCCGCCGATAACCACACCCAAAAACACAATCATAAAAGGCTCTATTAACGAAGTCAGGTTTTCCACTGCCTGATCAACTTCCTCTTCATAAAAGTCGGCAATTTTTGTTAACATTGCATCAAGGGCGCCGGTAGATTCGCCGACAGCAATCATCTGGCAAACCATTGAAGGGAAAACCTCGCTTTCGGCAAGCGGATCGGACATGGTTCGGCCTTCCGCTATGGCAGTTCGAGTGTCTAATATGGCTTTTTCAATGATTTTGTTGCCAGATGTTTTAGCAACTATTTCAAGCGCATCTAAAATCGCAACGCCGCTGGCAAGCATGGTCCCCATGGTCCGTGTAAATTTGGCAACAGCGGCTTTACGTACCAACTGCCCGAACAACGGCAGTTTCAACAAAAGGTCATCCATCAAAATTTTTCCTTTTTCGGTTTTATAAAAACGCCGTATCGCAATGAAGAATAGAATTATGGCCCCGATAATATATAAAATGTTGGATTTTATAGCCCTGCTCAAATTGACGACAAGCTGTGTGGCAGCCGGGAGTGCACTCCCCATACTGCTGAACATTTCCTCGAATACCGGAATCACAAAAACCATGATTATAGCAATGACGACGATGGCGATAACGATGGTGACAACAGGATATGTCATACCGCCTTTTATTTTAGCTTGAAGTTTTGCGGCTTTCTCGAGGTAAGTTGACAGCCGCCTTAAAATCGAATCCATAATTCCACCGGCTTCTCCGGCTGAAATCATATTCACAAAAAGATCATCAAACTGTTTGGGATACTTTCTCAATGCTTCGGCAAACGTTTGACCGCTCTCAACATTGGTCTTAATTTCTTTGAGCATCTTCTTAAAGGTTTTGTTTTCATTCTGGGCATAAAGAATATCAAGGCATTGGATGATGGGAAGTCCGGCGTCAATCATGGTCGAAAATTGTCGGCAAAAAATAATGATGTCGGACCGTTTCACTTTGGGCTGCATGAACGGGACATTTTCAAAGAGGTCCTTTGGTTTCGCTTTGATTTTGGCAGACGTAATCTTTCGTCGGACAAGTTCCGAGCGAACAGTATCTATGTTCGGTGCTTCCATTTCACCTTTTTTAACCCTATTATTCCGATCCTTCCCTTTCCATATGTAAACCGGCATGATCATTCCTCCTTTTAATGGAGACAACACAGTTTGTATTGCGAATATGTGGCGTGGATAGTATCATAATCCGAGTCAAACAACAACAGATTTGCAGAATTTATTGCCAAATAGAGTATTATACAGCTTGATAAACCCATTCAGATATGCAAATGTATTCAATGTTTTAATAACAAACCCCAAAAGAGAATAGTTGTGAAAAAAACCAAAGCAACGCCTAAAAAAGACCTCACTGTCATCACAACGCACATTAACGCCGATTTTGATGCCTTGGCTTCAATGCTTGCGGCACAGAAGTTGTATCCGGATTCCCTGGCGGTTTTTCCCGGTTCCCAGGAAAAAAATTTAAGAAATTTCTTTATAAAATCTATGGTTTATTTGTTTAATATGGTTGACATTAAAGACATTGACATGACCAGCATCAAAAGATTGGTCCTTGTGGATACCAGACAGGCAAGTCGTATCGGAAAACTTTCAACAGTACTGGATCTGCCGGATGTCGATATACATATCTACGATCACCATCCTCCAATGAGCAGCGACATCAAAGGAGATTACGAGATACATTGTCCAACCGGCGCAACGGTAACGATACTCACGGAACTCATACGCGCAAAGGAAATCGAAATTTCACCGGATGAAGCCACCATTATGTGCCTCGGCATATACGAGGACACCGGCTCCTTTACTTTCCCCAGTACCACAGAAAAAGATTTCACAGCCGCTGCCTTTTTACTGTCAAAGGGCGCCAATTTAAATGTTGTTTCAAATCTGATTTCCAGGGAAATCAGCCCGGAACAGGTGGGACTTCTAAATGACATGATTCAGGCAGCTACCCGCTATCACATCAACAGTATCGAAATTGTAATTACCAGTGTATCGACCGACAATTATGTGTCTGATTTTGCCTTTTTGGTCCATAAAATGGTTAAAATGGAAAATCTTGATGCAATATTTGCTATCGCCCGCATGGGGGATAAAATGTATATTGTTGCTCGAAGCAGAATACCGGAAGTCGATGTAGGAGCAATCGTCACGCCTCTGGGCGGCGGAGGACATACATTTGCCGCAGCCGCAACGATCAAGGGGAAGACTTTGGCTCAGATTGAAACCGAACTGATAGAAATTCTATACAAAACGATCAAATCCCGAAGCCGGGCAAAAGACCTTATGTCATCACCGGCAATCACGGTCGGTGCAAACGTTTCCTGTAAAGATGCCGGCGATCTCCTTACCCGCTATAACATAAATGCGCTTCTGGTAACCCAGAAAGATAACGGCAAGGAAAACCTTCAAGGCTTTATAACCCGGCAAATTATTGAAAAGGCCATGTATCACAGACTTGATAACATTCCGGTAAAGGAATATATGAACACCGAACTGGCATCCGTTGAATCCGGATCCGAACTCGCCGAAATACAGGAGAAAATTATCGAGAACAAACTTCGCATTCTTCCGGTTGTCGACAATGGTGTCATTTCAGGTGTTATTACCCGAACCGATTTGCTGAATATTCTGGTACGGCAATCCAAAAACAAGGAATTCAGCTCACCGGATTTAATGAAAGAACCCGGCCACGCAAGGACCCGAAACATCCTTAAGTTTATGAAAGAACGACTGACACCCCGTATTATGGATATCCTCAAAACCATCGGCGAAAAAGCCGAGGAAATCGGTTGCGGGGCTTATGTCGTCGGCGGATTCGTGAGAGACTTGTTTTTGTATCGGAACAATGAAGATATCGACATTGTCATTGAAGGAGACGGTATCGAATTTGCAAAACAGTATTCCAGATTCGTCGGTGCGCGTGTTCATTCCTACGCAAAATTCGGCACGGCTGTTATTATATTCCCGGACGGATATAAAATTGATGTGGCTTCCGCCAGAATGGAATACTACCAATTTCCGGCAGCGCTACCTACGGTTGAAATGAGTTCCATAAAACTCGACCTTTATCGACGAGACTTTACGATAAATACGCTGGCCATTCAGCTGAACCCCGGCAGATTAGGCCTGTTAATCGATTTTTTTTCGGCCCAAAAGGATCTTAAAGAAAAAACCATTCGAGTTTTGCACAATCTTAGTTTTGTTGAAGATCCCACCCGGGTTTTTCGTGCCATCCGGTTCGAACAGCGTTTTGGCTTTTCAATCGGGAAACTCACCTCAGGTTTGATTGAAAATGCCGTAAAAATGGATTTTTTCAAAAGGCTCAGTGGAAGGAGGGTATTTTCCGAGCTTCGTCAGATTCTCGAAGAAGAAAATCCTTTGGCAGCCATTTTAAGGATGAACGAATATCATCTCCTTCATGTTATCCACCCTTCTATAGTACTCAATGACGATTTAATTTCTTTATTTAATTCGGTTAAAAAGGTGCTGTCCTGGCACGATTTGCTTTTTCTCGAGGAACCCTATATGAAATGGGCCGTCTACTTTTTAGCCCTGATAAAACCTGGCAATAAAAAAACGGCCGGTGAAATCTGCAAGCGGATTGAGATAGCTCCGAGATTCAGGACAATATTCTGCAAGGAACGCTTCGAAGCTGACCATTGCGTCTTGTGGATGGAACGAAATCTACCCGTCAAAAACAGTACCATTTACAAACGAATTTCCGTTTTCAGGGTTGAACTCGTTCTCTATATGATGGCGGTTACCAAAAAGGAAATCGTAAAACGCTCCATCTCAAATTACTTTACACAGTTAAGACACATTAACACCTCAATAAAAGGGAAAGATCTGAAAAAACTCGGTATCGAACCCGGTCCCATTTACCGTGAAATCATGGAGGCTGTCCTTGAGGGCAAATTAAATGGTCGTATAAAAACACGCAGTGAAGAAATTTCTTTTGTAAAAAATTATGTTCAGTAATCTAAATCTGAATCAGATTGTCGTGATGATCGTTCCACTTCTATTTTCAGTGACCATTCATGAGGTTGCGCACGGATATGTCGCTTTACGAATGGGAGATCACACCGCCCGTCTGGCCGGCAGATTGACCCTCAATCCGATTAAACACTTGGATTTCTTTGGATCGCTGCTCCTGCCGCTTATTTTAAAACTGACCGGTTCACCGATAATTTTTGGGTATGCCAAACCCGTTCCGGTCAATTTTTCTAATCTTAGGGATGTTCGAAAAGGCACCATTTATGTTTCCTCGGCCGGTGTGTTGGCCAATTTCATTCTCGCGCTTTTATCTGGGATTTTATTTCAAATCCTGACCCGGTATAAATTTTTGTGGCAAACATCGTTCTTCAGCCCGTTCATCATGGATCTTTATTCCATGCTCTTTTACAGTGTTATTATTAATTTGATCCTGGCCATATTCAATCTCATCCCCATACCTCCCCTTGACGGCAGCAAAATACTGGCCATGTGCCTTCCTACTTCATTAAGAATGCAATATGCCCGTTTGGAACGATACGGCATGATCATCATTATTTTCTTGCTTCTAACCAATCTTCTGGATAAATTACTGTCATTTTTCCTAACCCCGATGTTCGATATTTTACTGGGCAGATAGGAAAGACCGAGTTGATTCTGAATGGACACTTTTAATCGCGGTACAAGGAGATTCTGAATGACAGTTAAAAAAAGGATTTTAAGCGGGATGCGACCCACAGGGCCCCTTCATCTTGGTAATCTGCACGGTGCACTTGCAAACTGGATAAGCATGCAAGATCAGTATGACTGCTTTTTCTTCATCGCCGACTGGCATGCCCTGACCAGTGATTACGAAAATACCGGACATATCTCGAAATATGTCCGCAATATGATAATGGACTGGCTGAGCGCCGGACTTTCGCCTGACAAAAGTACACTCTTCATCCAATCACACATCAAGGAACATGCCGAACTGTTTCTGCTTCTCACGATGATAACCCCGGTGCCGTGGCTGGAACGCAACCCAACCTACAAAGATCAGATCGTTCAACTGAACAACAAGGATCTTTCCACCTTTGGTTTCCTTGGTTATCCGGTGCTCCAGGCCGCAGACATTATAATGTACAAGGCCTACGGCGTCCCTGTGGGCGTCGATCAAGTACCGCATGTCGAAATTACTCGCGAAATCGCAAGAAGATTCAATTATTTTTACGGTGAGGTATTCCCGGAACCCGAATCGATTTTGACCGAAACCCCCAAAATACTCGGCATAGACGGTCGCAAAATGAGCAAGAGTTATAACAATGCAATTTTTCTGTCAGACGATCCCGATGAAATCACCGCCAACGTCGCCAAAATGCTTACAGACCCCCAGCGTGCCAAAAAAAGCGATCCCGGCAATCCCGATGTATGCAATGTTTACGAATTTCAAAAGCTTTACAGCGACGATCAAACGATTCAGAGAATAAACCGTGAATGCCGAACAGCTGAAATCGGGTGCGTCGAATGTAAAAAGATCATGGCCCGGCATCTCATAAATTTCCTTGAGCCCATGCGCAAAAAGAGAGAATATTATGAGGCTCGCCCCGATCTTGTTGATGATATTATTGCGGACGGATGCGAGAAAGCCCGGCAAGTCGCCCGCGAAACCATGGCGGAGGTCAGGGAAGCCATAAAAATTTAAAAATGCAGGAAGACATCTATAAAGTACAGATTAATGATATCTTCGAAGGTCCGATGGATCTATTGGTTCACCTGATCAAAAAGCATGAGGTGGACATCTATGATATCCCCATTGCCCTGATAACAGAACAATATCTCGAATACCTTCAATGGATGACTGCAATAAACATAGATGTTGCGGGCGATTTCATATTAATGGCATCTACTTTAACCAAAATTAAATCAAGAATGCTCTTGCCGGTTCATGAAGAAGAAAACGACGATGAAGATCCTCGTATGGAGATTGTCAAACCGCTTGAAGAATACCTCCAGATGAAGTCGGCGGCCAATGAGTTGGCTTCAAGGAATCTTCTTGGAGAAGATACCTTCGTCAGGAACTTAAACCAGAAAAGTCTCACCATTGATCAAGATGATGAAATCATTGCGGTCGGACTCTTCGAGCTTATCGATGCGTTTCAAAAAATACTCGAAAAAATATCCGTCCATCGCGGTGTGGATATTATCACCGCCGATACTGTTTCCGTAAGAGACAGGATCGTTCAGATTGTAGATATCCTCGAAACCCGGGAATCAGTGACTTTTAACGAACTTTTTTCCAGTGATACCGACAAAAGTGAAGTGGTGGTCACATTTCTTGCAATTCTCGAAATGGTAAGACTCTCATTGATCAATATTGTCCAGAATAGACAAACCGGCATTATCAGACTCTTTTACCTGTAATGGAAGACATAAAAAATATTATAGAAAGCCTCCTTCTGGTGGCCGAGGAACCGCTGACCGTCGATCGTATCAAAAACATCCTCGTCCAGGCGGAAAAAAAAGAGATTCAAAACGCACTCAACGAACTTTCATTGGAATATGAAAATCGGAAAGGGGGTTTCTTTTTGCGGGAAGTCGCAAGCGGATACCAAATCCGGACCCGCCCTGAATACAGTGAATGGATCAAACGGCTTATTCAGCCCAAACCGACGCGTCTTAGCAAGGCCGCCCTTGAGACGCTTGCGATTATCGCCTATAAGCAACCGATCATCCGCAACGATATCGAGCATATTCGCGGCGTCAGCTGCGGCGGCATTCTCCGCATGCTTCTCGAACGAAAAATGGTTCGGGTTCTGGGAAGAAAGACAATTCCCGGCCGGCCGCTGATTTATGCGACCACAAAACAATTTCTTGAGGTCTTTGAACTGAGAAATCTTGAGGACCTTCCGACACCCAAAGAAATTTCGGAACTTAGCGATTCTGCATCGGAAAACATAGAATAAGAAAGTGTTTTAAATATGTTAAAAAGTTCTTGACTTAAAATTTTTTAATACCTATATAAAGAATGAATATCCTTCAGCGAACTGAAGTTACGCTTATCAATATGACTCAATGATCTATTTCTATTAAGGAGTCGTCATGAACAGATCCGATTTAATCAACGCCTTGAAAGATAAAGTGGACCTTAGCAGAAAAGAAGCCGGAAAAGTTGTGGACACGTTTTTCGACGCACTAAAAGAAACACTCGCAAAAGGTGATCGCGTTGAAATCAGAGGTTTCGGCAGTTTCTCGGTTAAAAATTACAAGCCGTACACCGGACGAAATCCGAAAACTGGCGTCCAGATCCAAGTGACCTCCAAAAAATTACCCTTCTTCAAGGTCGGAAAAGAATTGAAGGAACATGTTGATAAGCCCTGACAATGGGCGGTTAACTCAGCGGGAGAGTGCTACCTTCACACGGTAGAAGTCACTGGTTCAAATCCAGTACCGCCTACCACTTAAATAAAGGGGTTATAAAAACTATATAACCCCTTTTTATGTCATTGAACGCGCCTAAGGATAAGGCCGGCCCCGATACCATATCTATGAATCACCGATACCCATGGGCCTTGACAATAAACCATGGATTCAGGAGGTTTTCTTTGTTGTACCGCAGCGGTTCGCCCGTTTCATAACTTAGGACACTTCCTCTTGCCTGTTCCACGATGGCTTGGCCTGCAGCGATATCCCACTCCATTGTCGGGCCAAACCTGGGATAAATATCAGCCCTTCCTTCAGCTACCAGGCACAGTTTTAGAGAGCTTCCGGCAGACATGCGTTCGACCTTTGCATGTGTTTTTTTCATGTCTTCCACAAAGGAATTAAATTCATTGGAGGAATGAGAACGACTCCCGATGATTGTCAATGGTGAGGCACCAACTCCGGGTCGTCGGTCATGATTCGGCAACCTGTCGGACTGCCCCAGCACGGCCTTCAACACGTCGGCCCTTTTATTTTCGGAAACCATGTCCTTTAACAGCTCGAAAGCAACATTGCCAATAAGTCTGTAAGACCCCAATCCCTCGGATGCGAAATAAAAAAGGTTCATCACCGGCGCATAAATTACCCCGAGAATTGGCCGGGTTTGATGAATTAACGAAATATTAACGGTAAACTCTCCGTTTCTTTTAACAAACTCCTTGGTGCCGTCCAGGGGGTCTATGAGCCAGAAATACTCCCATTGGCGTCTTTCTTCAAAGGGAACGTCCTTTCCTTCCTCACTTAAAATCGGAATGCCTTCTCCGGCTGAAGCGCTTAAACATTTAACGATGATGTTGTGGGAACGCTGGTCTGCAACGGTGAGCGGCGACTTGTCCTCTTTGTACGAAACATCAAAATCCTGTTGATATACATCGAGAACCGCCAGGCCGGCTTCTTTTGAAGCCAATAATGCGGTGAACAGATGGTCGTTTAATTGATTTGGTTTTACTTCCATTGCACCTCTGGTTAGGCTCGGTTCCAGGTTCAGGGTTCAACGTTCAAGGGTTGTAATATTGAGAAGGATTTTCAACCCGGAACCGTGAACCTTAAACCGCTCAACCCGGGTTATTCTAAATGTACCCTTTCTGACCCAGCAACAGCAATATCTCCTGGGCGGCTTCATCGGGTGTGAGATCGGTTGTATCGATTTTCACCTCCGGTGATTCCGGTATCTCGTAGGGATCATCAACCCCGGTAAACCCCTTGATCAGCCCGGCACGAGCCTTGGCATACATCCCCTTTCGGTCCCTGGTCTCACAAACCTCTATCGGGGTAGATACATGCACTTCGATAAATCCACCGTAGTTTTCGATGCTTTTCCTGATTTCCGTCCGGGTTGCATTGTATGGTGCGATAGGTGCGCAGATGGCAATGCCGCGATTCTTGGTAATCTCACCGGCCACAAAGCCGATGCGCCGCACATTAATATCTCTGTCTTCCTTGGAAAAGCTAAGCCGGCTTGAGAGATTTCGTCGAACAATATCGCCGTCCAACAAGGTGACCGGTCGATCACCAATTTCAAGAAAACGTGCATACAGCACCTTTGCGATGGTCGATTTCCCTGCACCTGAAAGACCTGTCAAAAATATTGTAAAACCCTGTTTTTCCGGGGATGGATAAGCTTTTTTCAGTTCGGCCACAACTTCGGGAAACGTTGCCCACTCCGGTATTTTCCGTCCTGTTCTGATTCGTTCACGAATATGGGAGCTAGAAAAAGAAATATACTGCTCTCCCTCGGGTATGTGATCTGATGAGCGAAACTCATCCTCAAAGGGTAAATAGACAAGTTCTTCAAAAGGAATAATGGCCACTCCGATCTCCTTGCTGTATTCCTCGGCCATTCTTTGAGCCGCACCGCTGTCGTAGAAAGAATTTCCGGCGGCATCTGTTCCAGGACTGGCGTGGTCCCTTCCAACAATAAAGTGAGTACAACCATAGTTTTTAGCGATAATGGCGTGTAAAATCGCTTCTCTCGGGCCGGCCAGACGGATGGAAAGCGGGAGCAGGTTCAGTACAAAAGAATCCGGCGGATAATGGCGAGTCACCGCCCGATAGCATCGGACCCTCGTGTAGTGGTCAAAATCTCCGGGTTTTGTCATACCGGTAACAGGAAGAAGTAGAAGATTGGCCTTGGCTTGGCGCATGGCTTTCACCGTCATCTCAAACTGAAGGCGCTGGATGGGGTTCCGAGTCTGAAATCCTACAACCCTTTGCCATTTTAGTTTTTGATAAACACTCCGGGTCTCTTGGGGTGTCATGCGGAGCTGCTTGAAGTCAAAGTGAAGGGGGGTGCTCAGGACTTCAACTTTGCCCCCGATGTAATAACCACCTTCTGTATTGTAAAGGTACTGAACGCCCTGGTGGGTTGTGTTGGTTGTGCCATAAACCAGCAAAGCCTCTTTCTCCCGGTTCACGGACCACATATCTTCAATATGCATGATGGCGAGCAAGAACCCTTCGTGATCTCTTAAAGCAAGCGATTGACCGGCTTCCAGGGTTCGGGCCTTGGTATCGGAAATGCTCAGGCACACCGGTATGGGCCAAAGCACGCCACTTTGAAGCCGCATGCGATCGAGCACAGCCTCGTAGTCAGGTCGGGTCATAAAACCGTCAAGGGGAGAAAAAACACCTGTAGCCAGGAGTTCGAGATCACACAGTTGCCGGTCGTTAAGGGTAATGTCCGGAAGGTTCAGAGCGATATTTTTGAGCATGGTCGCCCGTTCTTCATTCACGATCAATTGGATGGCCGAACCGCCGTGATATCCGACTGTTGATGTATTTTTCATTTAAAAGCTTCCGATCACCTGTTTATTTTATTTAAAATTCAAGCGAATTTTAGTTAAAACCGCGTTTTTTGTCAAGGAGAATACGGGGTCTAAACTTTGACCACAGCAGCATTTTCATCCGGCACCAAATAAAAAAGCGGCCAATCAACTTTATAAAAAAGCCGATTTAAACCGCCTTTTATCAAATTTAACAAACAACCTTAAATCGAGTCTTTGAGTTTCTTCCCTGCCTTAAACGTAACGACATTCCTTGCTTTGATCTTAATGGGCTCACCGGTCTGAGGGTTTCGCCCTTTTCGGGCCTTTCTTTTAACTTTTGCAAATGTACCGAATCCGACCAATGTGACCTTGCCGTCTTTTTTCTTCAACGCTTTGGTCACATTTGCCATAAAAGATTCCAGTGATGCCCCAGCCGCAGATTTAGATATTTTTGCATCTGCTGCCATCTTTTCGACCAATTCTGCTTTCGTCATATGCGCCCTCCTTTTTTTTGATTGTTCATCCATCCTCTTTTTCCTTACTTTAATACGGGTTACAGCAACAAAATCAGAAAGTCAATAGGTAAAAGCCCGCTATTTAAGGATTTGGCAAAAAAAATAAAAAAAAGTCTTTTATATCAGAATTCATGAGGATGCATACTTTCGTCGACCCTGTATTGGGTGTCTGAAAATTTGTCTTTCGTTTTATGTCAGAAAAAAAATTCAGGCCGGCGTATTAAGTGTATCCAGATAAGATTTCAGGGACTCAAAACGCTGAGGCGATTCAAGTTCGTTGCCGGAATTCATGTCTGAGATACTGACAAGAACAGGCTCATCCACGGAATCAGGCAAATGAAGTTCATCATCTGCCGTGATGGTGACAAAGGCATCATTGCCTTTATACTGAATCTTTTTGATATACCACTCGAAACCGCTACAACTTGATGATACTTTAAAACCGTATTCTTCCATTATTTGATCAAGTTCCATTTTCTTTTCCCCGTTATCTTTTTTTAATGTCTCATTGGTAAAATTATCACAAATATCCGGACCGTGTGTCAAGGATAAAGCCGGATGAACTTTCGAGTATGCGAATATGTTTCATGGTAAGCGTTTAGCCTTTTGAAAATGAATTGCTTCAGGTGTGCTTAAATTTTTTCTGAAAGAACTCGTAGATAACGGCTCATAATGAAAAAACCGGTTTTAGCTTCTGAGAATGG
>Ga0210105_1000049_pt1 | contig 15604 bp, 12 predicted proteins | sample RushSE_TuleC_D2_FD_185569 | JGI IMG/M metagenome (GOLD analysis project Ga0210105, IMG submission 185569) | Wetland microbial communities from San Francisco Bay, California, USA, that impact long-term carbon sequestration - RushSE_TuleC_D2 (SPAdes) | ecosystem: Environmental > Aquatic > Marine >... | reverse complement strand
CGACATTTTTCAGTTCCCGGGTAAAAGCCGCCACTTCTTCTACACGGACCTTTCCGGCAATGTTGATTCCGCAATGGCAGATATAAAAGCCGATCCTGATGGACATGCATGCCCCCTTCTTTGATTAAAATCTTCCTAACAGTCTGGATTTTTAAACACATCTGTTTTTAGGAAGCTCCGCGATTCATTTTCAAAAAGCTAAACGCTTACAAATTTTTTACTTGCCCCAAGCAGGAGCATCTATGGTTTTGTTCGCAGGAAAGTCTTCACCAGCCGGACCCACCCGAGTTCCGGAAAATTACCGAATACATCGTCGATCGGCTGCGCACCGGTAGCCGCCAGTTGTTCGTATCGGGTTCCCATGAGGTTCAGCAAATTCCGGCTCTCCCGATCCATCCACTGCATGCTTTCTTCGCCGTAATAAAGTCCCTTCAGCCCTCTTTTCGGCATATCCGGTTCCAGGATATAGAGCCACCCCTTATGATACGGATCTTCATGGGTCAGCCCGGGATTATCGAGGACCTTCTGGTTTACGCTGAGCACCGTACCGGTAACCGGGGAAAGCAATGCCGCTTTGTGATCGTCTCTGACAAAAGCGATGCTTTCCTGATTCTTTTTAATCCAAGAGCCGAGGGGGGGAAGTGTTAGCGAGTGCAGCCTTCCAAAGAGTTTGACCATAAAATCATCAAATCCGACTCTAACTCGCCCGCCGTGATCAAAACGAACCCAGCAGTGTCCAGGATGATAATAATAACCGTCGGCCATTAAATACCCGGATGCCGGAGTGTATTGGGGAGCATAGTCGCCCTTGGCAAAATCAAGATGATCCATCATCTGATCAAAGGCGCAGCGATAACACTCATAATTCATGGGACAGATTTTGGGGGCATCGATACGGCCGGTCAACGCATAACGACATGGTCTTTCCGAGCCCGGATGGCTTGCTATTAGACACTCGCCCCAGCCACGTTCCACTTTTTCGGCACCGACCTTCTTATCAGAGCCCATAGCTCGCTGCATCCCCTTGTCGAAAGGACAGGTGAAACAATCATAGACATTATCACATACACGAAAATTAACGACTCCGGCTTTCATCCAGATACACTGATCTTCCATTACCCGAAATCCGATAAGGCGTTTTTTTTCCGATTTTTCTTTATGTGTTTTTCTTTTCTCCATGTCGGCAGTCTCCTCTACTTCTATATAACCTCCTCCGGCAGCAAAGATAATGTCCGGTTTTTGAACGATATGTTTTTTCAGTATGCTTAAAACCAAACAAAAGTTTATACCAAGCCACCGATTGCTTAGCCGAAGGACTTGTGTTGTCTTTTTAAATTGCAACCTTGGTGCCACAAATCGTCGTACAGCGTGGCAAAAGATATATCCTGTTTGAATCATTAATTTTTATCAATTATTTCATTCAGCGGACGGATAAAAGAAGATTTGAAGGGTGCAAGGGATGTGATTAAATTGGCAACACTTTGGAGAAAAACAAAGACATTGAATATTAAATATTAAATATTATCAAATTCTTATTAGACTGTAACCTTTTATAAGGTAGATTGTAGCTTTTGTTTACGTTTTTATCGATCCTATTACGAGCAAGTGATTTATTGAATATCCTCTATGGAACGAAGCTTCACCCTTTTTTTCTTTCTTTTTTTGACAAAAAAAGTTTTGTGAATCTTCTTCCAGGTGTCATTGCTGAGCCTTTTAGCAAAATTTTTGGGGATCGGTTTGCCAAAAGGGAGGCCTGTTTTCACTTCTTGTTTGACCAACGCATGGAATTCTTTGAATTCATGTTTCAACCATTCCTTCGCGGCTCTTCCGGAAAGGAGTTCCTTTGATACCTCGAGAATATCCGGTGGTTCTATGGTGAGAATCCATCCTCTTTCATAGGGTGCCAAACTCGCCAGTGAGGGATTGTCTAAAATGTCCGGGTTAATATGAACGATGTTTCCGGCTACGGGTGTATAAAACAGCAATGTCTTCTCATTGCCGGAAATTTCAAATAGCGTGTCTCCGGGTTCGAGTGTCGTTCCGATGGACGGCAGTCGCATATCATTCACCGAACCTATGATCTGACGCGTAAAATCATCAATTCCCAATCTCATCAAACCATTGATGCGTTTCACCCAGACATGCCCTTCATGATAAAAACGATCGAACCGCATTTCGAAATGCCCGATGGTTTCTTTTTCTTTCGACCTTGCATCTTTGAGCAAAAATATGGGGTGGGTTTTGGCAAGATCTTCCATCCTTTGATCTAATTCACAATTCCAGCACCGATAATTATTGGGACACATTTTGTGGGAGATAAATCCCATGCGCATATACCGGCATTTCCTTAAGGTGCCGGGTAAATTTCGCCATCTTAAAACATTTTCATATTCCATATTCATGCTTCCGGTGGGACAAACATAATGACAGGATCCGCAACCGATGCAATCATCAGATGGAAGATCGAAGGGGGTTCCGACGTATCTGTTTTTACCCCGGTTGATAAAATCGATAGCGCCGATTTTTGCGACATTACGGCAAACCCTGACGCATTGACCGCAGAGCACACAATCGCTATCCATTTTTTTAAAGCGTGTCTCATTGACCCCTAAGGATTCGGCAAGGTTTTTTACGATATCGACCTCCGGGCACCGGGCCAGCAGGAGCTCTGCAATCATTTTTCTTCCCCTTTTAAGTCGCTCGCTGTCTGTTTTGACAACAATATTGTCTTTGACCGGAAATGCACAGGAAGGATGCAACCGCGTAAAACCGTTCTCGGTAATTTCCACCATACACAGACGACACCCACCGTACGGCTCCATGTCCTTGTGATAGCACAAATGGGGTATATCGATCCCGAATTCACGGGCAACTTCAAATACAGTGGCGCCTTCTTCGGCACTGACCTTTTTATCGTCTATGGTAAAAGTGATCATCTTTTCCTCTTTATCGTAACAGTTTAGTTCTTTGAAATAGGTCGCTTTCCAGAGAGCTTCAAAACGCTAACCCATTACTTTTTAATAAAATTGTGTTTAAGGATGGAGTCTGGTCATCTTCTTTATCATTTGTTCGGGTTCTTAAAACAAACTAACCGAATCGGGGACATTTGCCTGTTTTGATATGTGCCTCAAAGTCTTTTTTGAAATCTTTGATCCCATTCAATATCGGAGCAGGGGCCCCTCCGCCAAGCGCGCAAAGAGAAAAATCCCTTGCCGTTTCCCCCAGTTCATTTAATATATCCAAATCTTTCATGGTGGCGCGGCCATTGTATATTTCTGTCATCAATTCTTCCATCCTGGAGACGCCTTCACGGCAGGGAACACATTTACCGCAAGATTCCTCCACGAAAAAAGTAAGAAGATGATGCAAGATATCGACAATACAGGCGTCTTGGTCCAGAACCACAATTACACCGGATCCGATCATAGATCCCCTTCCTTTGAGGGCCTCCGGATCAAGCGATAAATCAAGCTCGTCAGCAGGAATAAAATTGCCGAACGGGCTCCCGACCTGGACAGCTTTAATGGTTTTGCCGTTTAAAGGCCCCCCTGCCATTTCAAATATCACCTGTTTTAAATTGGTGCCCAGCGGAACCTCATACAGACCCGGATGTTTCACTTTGCCAATCACCGACAGAATTTTTGTCCCTTTGGCTTTTTCGGTCCCGATGTCTGCATACCATTTTCCACCGTTTTGAATGATTAAGGGAATGTTTGACAGCGTCTCCACATTATTTACGATGGTTGGTCTCTCCCACAAACCTTTTTCAATGGGGAAAGGCGGCCTGAGTCTCGGATCTCCCACTTCGCCTTCGAGAGAATCCATGAGGGCGGTTTCTTCGCCACACACATACGATCCGCCGCCCCGAACAATTCTCAAAGAGAAATTGAATCCGGATCCCAAAATATTCTTCCCTAAAAGCCCATACCGTTTCGCAATCTCAATCGCAGTGTTGAGAAATTCGAAGGTATGATGATATTCCTCGCGAAGATAAATGATCCCGTGATGACTTCCGATGGCATATCCTGCCAGCACAATCCCCTCGAACAGTTTAAACGGGTTACCTTCCATGATGGTTCGATCTTTGTAAGCACCGGGATCTCCTTCATCTGCGTTGCATATGACAAATTTTTCGTCACCGAAAGATTTGCTGGCCATATCCCATTTAATGCCGGTGGGAAACCATGCCCCGCCTCTGCCTCTGAGTCCCGACTCGACAACCGCTTTAATGACCTCCTCCGGACGCATTTGATAAAGTGCTTTATGCAATGCCGAATATCCTTCCATGGCGACATATTCGGATACACTCAAAGGATCAATGATACCGCAATTCCCAAGAAGCAACCGGTACTGTCCTTTAAAAGGATGTGTGTCTTGATAGCCAGTGATTTCATTCAATTCAGGATCCGGCTTGTCGGAAACAGAATCGCTTCCAATGGTGCAGAACAATCCTTTTTTTGATATTTTTTTCTTCCGAATATCCCGGATGATCTGCTCAATCTTTTCCCCGTTCACCTGGGTATAAAGGAGTGCAGGTTTTCTGGGCAACCTGACCATCACCATGGGTTCCAGGTTACAGAACCCCGAGCAACCCGTTTCATGCAGGGATATCTTGATCCCTGTTTTTTCTTTTTCTTCGGTTATTTTTTGAACTATACGATCCGCGCCAAGTGCGAGCCCACAGGTAGACATACTGATTCTGATTTGCGGCCTTTTGGGGAAAAGAGATTGCATGCCAATTCGTTTTACTTTATCAAGATCCTTCATATTTTTTATTTTCATTTTGAATCCCCCGTCATTTTCTGAAGAATCTCAAGTATCTTCTCTTTGTTGAGATTTGAATAGGTCTTGTCATTAAAAGAAACATTCGGACTGATGGAACATAATCCCAAACAGCGAACCTTTTCCAAACCGAACGCTTCATCCCAGGTGGTTTGATGCAATTCAATGTTCAGTTTGGACTTAAGGACTTCAATAACTTCTTGCGACCCATTGATATGACAAGAGATGCCGTCACAGGCCCGGACCAGTGTCTTTCCTCTTTTTTCCGTACTGAAAGCACTATAAAATGTCGCCAATCCATAGATATTGGCATATGGCACACCCAACAGCAGCGCGATATATCTCAACGACTCGGCATTCAGCTGATTGTCTTCCGCCTGTACTTCATGAAGTATTGCCAATATGGCGGATTTTTCATGTCGGTGTTTATTGACAATTTTTTCAATTTTTTCTTTTTCCATGATGTTTTTACCTTTCAGATCGATTTTTGAGAACAGGAACAGAGAGACTACATTGCCATTTGGCTTACCAGATTTATTGCACCCGTTCGTCTTGCGCATGTTGGGCAGAGATCTCTTACAACATCGACCGCCATGGATTCATCCGAATTCCTTTTTACGAAATCCAGGTACTTTCTCGGGGCATAAGGCACACCGCACAAATTGCATGTTTCGAGCTCGAACCTGCCGATCACCCCATTCTTTGTGTAAATAATCCTTTCTTCTCCTTCATCCTTCATCCTTATGGCGCCTGTGGGACAGATTTGCGCACAGGTGCCGCAACCGATACAATACTCGGAAAGCGATTCAAAATCAGTCGTGACCCTCCTATCGTATCCTCTGTGAGCGAAACAAAGGGCAAAGGCACCTATTTTGTCACGACAAACCCTCACACAAAGACCACATCTGACGCAATTATCATCCGAATCCCCTTCATAAAACCTCGATTCAAAAACGCCGTGTTTTGCCGCCAGGTCGATGAGTTCTTTAGCGTCGGGAGATCTTGCCAGTAAAAGCTCAAAGAGAAACCGCCTGTTTCTCAAGACCCTTTCGCTTTCGGTATTTACAACCAGGCCATCCATCACATTTTGAATACATGATATCCGTATCCCTTTACGTAAAACCCCTCCCACCTCCACAATACACAAGCGGCAGACTCCATAGGGCCCCAGCGCCTCATGATAACAGAGCGTAGGAATGTCAATGCCCTGCTTCCTGGCGACCTCAAGTATGGTCAAGCCTTCTGGGACTTCAATTTCTTTATTGTTCAGGGTCACTTGAACCATCATCGACATTTCTCCTCCTAGCTTAAGTCGCACCGCAAACATCTTTTCGCTTCGTCGCGGGCTGCTTTTTCACTCAGGCCAAGTTCCACCTGATCGAATGTACACACCCTTTTCTCAATTTCCAGCAAAGGAATTTTCGGACGCTTTAGCTGCTCCATTTTTTCTTCGCTGACATCGATTTTCTCAACCTCGGCTCTTTTTTGAGGAACCGGCGGAAACCTTGGATTTTCAATCCCTTTAATATATGCATCAATGGCAATGGCGGCTTTTTTACCGCCGGCGATGGCCTCGATGACCGTAGCCGTACCGCTGACCGCATCTCCTCCTGCATAGACACCGGGTCTTGTTGTGGCCAAAGTTACGGGATCAACCTTAAAGCTTCCCCATTTGGCGATATCGATGCCTTTGATACTCTTTTCCTCCGGTGTTTCCATGGTTTGACCGATGGCCGGAATCACCAGATCGGTTTTGATTTCATATTCAGACCCCTTTATGGGAATCGGTCTTCGGCGTCCTGATGCGTCAGGATCACTCAGCTTCATTTTAATACACCTCAGACCGACGACATGTCCACTTTGAGTTAAAATCGATTCGGGAGCGGTCAGATAAGAAATTTTGACGCCTTCCTCCAGTGCCCCCTCGATTTCGCTGCCATAAGCCGGCATTTCCCTTTGAGTTCTGCGGTATAGAATGTTGACCTGATCTGCGTTTTCTCTAATCGCCGACCGGGCAACATCGATGGCCACATTACCCCCTCCAATCACGGTAACATGCTTACCTTTCGGCAACGGCTCTCCGAGGTTGAGTTTTTTAAGGTAATCGATACCTTGAATGACCCCGTCCGAATCTTCTTCGGCAAAACCGAGGGATATGGGTTTATGAGCCCCGATGCCCAAAAAAACCGCACTAAATCCCTGGCCAAAAAGATCATCCAGCGTAAAATCAATTCCAAGTGCCTTCCGGGTCTTAATTTTGATCCCCATTTTTATGAAATTTTCAATTTCTTTATTGAGCAGGTCTTTGGGCAGTCTGTGCGGCGGAATCCCGACTCTCAACATACCGCCGGGCTCTGGAAGGGCTTCAAATACGGTAATGTCATAACCTTCCAGCGCAAGATAGTACGCCGCAGAAAGTCCTGCAGGACCAGCGCCGACAATAGCGACTTTTTCATCCCGCCGAGTTTTAATCCAAGGTTCGTATCCGCCGATTTTTTCCATCACATATTTACTGGCGAAACCTTTCAACGCCCGGATACTGATGGGCTGGTCCACGTCTCCTCTGCGGCACATCCCTTCGCACGGCGCCGGACAGACCAGGCCGCAAACCCAGGGAAACGGATTGTCTTCCATGATGACTCTGACCGCCTCCTCATGCCTGCCGTGGGCGATCAAAGCCACATAAGACGGAACATCGATGCCGGCCGGACAGGTCATGTGACACGGGGCGGGTGTCAAGCGCCGGCAAACACCGGCCGGACAATGTTTATCGTGAATATGAGACAGATATTCATTTTTAAAATATCGAAGGGTTGATTTTACCGGGTTGGGCGCACTCTTTCCAAGGCCGCATAAAGAAGAATCGACAATGATCTCAGACAGGTCTTCAAGCTGTTTCAAGTGTTCTTCTTTTCCCCTGCCTTCAGTGATATCCGTCAGAATCCGTTTCATGACGTGAAGCCCTTCCCGGCAGGGTGTACATTGCCCGCAGCTCTCATCCAGGCAAAAGGAAATGAAATATTTGGCCACATCCACCATACAGGTGTCTTCATCCATGACGATCATTCCGCCGGAACCCATGATCGAACCGGCCTTGTACAGGTTTTCGTAATCCACTGGGATATCCAGCAAAGCCGATGGGATACATCCGCCGGATGGTCCCCCTGTCTGTACTGCTTTGAATCTCTTTCCATTGGGAATGCCGCCGCCGATGTCATAAATGATCTTTCTTAACGGCATGCCCATGGGCACCTCGATAATTCCCGTGTTTTTGATTTTCCCTGCCAGTGAAAATAATTTTGTTCCTTTGCTTTTCTCACTGCCGATACCGGCGTACCATTTGGCGCCCTTCTCAATGATTTCGGGGACATTTGCCCAGGTTTCTACATTGTTTAGATTGGTCGGTTTTCCCCAAAGACCACGCTCTGTGGTATGAACATATTTCGGTCGCGGCTCACCTGCCTTGTCCTCGATAGACGTCATAAGGGCCGTCGCCTCACCACAGACAAAAGCCCCGGCACCCAGAACAACCTTGATATCAAATCGAATATTCTTACCAAAAATATTTTGCCCTAAATATCCCTTCTCTCTGGCCTGATTGAGTGCCAAACGAAGACGCTCCACAGCCAGAGGATATTCAGCTCTGATATACACAAAACCCTCAACCGATCCTATGGCATACGCCCCTATGATCATGCCTTCGATAACCGAATGAGGGTTTCCCTCAAGAACCGCCCGGTCCATAAATGCACCCGGATCACCTTCATCGGCGTTACAGATAACATATTTGATGTCGCCTTCAGCCTTTCGACAGGTCTCCCACTTGATGCCCGCAGGGAATCCACCTCCACCTCTGCCTCTAAGCCCGGATGCCTTGATCGTTTCAATCACCTCGACCGGGTCCATATTCAAAGCCTTTTGGGCGGCTAAATATCCGCCGATATCTATGTATGCATCAATGGATTCCGGATTTATTTGACCGCAATTCTTAAGGAGCAACTTCTTCTGGTTTCTGTGGTAGTTATGATACGCTTCATCCACCAACCATTTATCTATAGGTTCACCGCCGATAAGATGCCTGTCCACGATCTCTTCGATCATTTCCGGTTTGACATGCTGGTATGTAAACTTGGTGCCGTTTATGTATATATCAACAAGAACATCTCTTGCACACAACCCCATACAACCGACCTTGTGAAGTTTGGGTGTTATCCTGGCATTTACCCTTTTTTCCTCAAGGATTTGATTGAAAGCATCAACCACCTTGTTGCTGCCGGTCATCACGCCACCGAGGCCTGCACAAATCTTTATCGTGATATCCTGTTGTTGAGTCATAATAACTATCCTCTCAATATCAGATCGACTTAACCAGTTCTCTAACTGAATCAGGTGTCATGCTCGAATACGTTTGTTCATCCAACATTACGGCAGGTGCCAAGCTACAGGCTCCTAAGCATCTCACAACCTTCAATGTAAACTTCAGGTCTTCTGTCGTCTCTTCTTCTTCGACTTTTAGATCTTTTTTAACCTGATCCAAAACGTTCTGTCCTCCTTTAACATGACAGGCAGTTCCCAAACAAACGCAGAGTTCGTGCTCACCCATAGGGGTCAGAGTGAATCGGTTGTAAAAATTGGCAATGCTGTAAATCTGGGTCATTGGAACATCGATCTTTCGAGAAAGATATCGCAGTTCTTCTTCAGGAAGATATCGGAATTCATTTTGGATTTCATGAAGAATCCCGATGAGGTTTCCCTTGGTTTCCGGGAATTTTGAAATGATATGATCGATTTTTTCCTTTTCCACGTTGTTTCTCCCTCAGTAAAAAGACAACAGACTTCGTAAAAATCTGTTGTCTTTATTTCTCAGATCACGCACAGCTTAACAGTCGCGCATTGTTATATTTCTTAAACGCCTGCTTGTTAATATGTATAACAATAGATTAGCACCTAAAGTTCTGCGATGGCCCTGGCAAAACGTTCCCGGGCGGTCTTGGTTTTTTCAGAAGCATCTCCGAAATGCAGACACTGGGTGATGCACTTGGTGACGCAAGCCGGCTTTAACCCCTGATCCAATCGGTCCATACAATAATCGCACTTGATTGCTTTTCCGGTTTCCGGATTCCACTGGGGTGTTCCCCATGGGCACGCGGTGATGCAGCTCTTGCATCCCACGCACAGCGCCTGATCCACAAACACGATGCCGTCTTTTGGACGTTTTTGCATGGCGCCGGTGGGACAGGCCATCACACACCACGGGTTTTCACAGTGAAAGCATGGCATGAAAATATTGGCGATTCGGGGGAGATTGTTCACGAGTTTGGGCCCCACAGGGATAATCTGACAAAAACGGGGGCCGACGGGGAGGTTGTTTTTGGTCTTGCAGTGAGATTCACAGGAAAAACACCCGATGCAGCGTTTGACATCCTGATAGATATAATATTTACTCATTTGGATTCCTCCGGATACAGAACTATTTGGCTTTTTCAACTTTTACAAAACATTCCAAAAGGGCGTTGGCCCCGCCCACAGGATCGAACACATCCAGTAGTCCTGTTTCGAAACGGTAGTCTCCCAGGCCTCTGTTATATCCCCGGGTCTGCCACGGAATTTTTCTTCCGAAACCATGAACCATAAAAACGACCTCCGGATGGATAAATTCCGTCACGTTGGCCCGGATGATACCCGAATGACTGCCGTCGGAGGAGGTCACCTTCACTCGGTCTCCACTGGATATCCCCAGTTTTTCGGCTTGGGTTGCATTGATCCAGAGCGTATTTTCAGGCATGATTTCGTGCAGCACGGGGTTGTTCTGGGTCTGTCCGTGGGTATGGACCGGGCTGCGGCCGAATGCCAGACGGAACGTTCCGTCGCCCGGTGTCTTGGGGCTTTCGTATGGCTTAAAGGAAGGAATATTGTTTTCTTCGAGGAGGCTGGATACGAATTCAATTTTTTTGGAACGCGTCTCGAATTTTAAACCTTTCATGCGGTCCCACCAAATCGGCGCATCGGCGAGGCTTACGAATCCTTTTTCATCAAAGTCTTCCAGCGCGACACCGGTGCCTTCCAACTGGAATTTCCAGAATTCCTCCATGTCCTTGAATCTAAAATATTCACCCACGCCCAGACGATCGGCCAGTTGTTTGAAAATCCACCAGTCCGGCCTTGCCGCATTTCGAGGTTCGATGGCCTGTCTTCGGATATCGAATTGCGGTTTCAATCCCTTGCCGGTTCGAATGACGCTCGATTTTTCAAGATACGTTGCCGAAGGCAGCAGAACATCCGCATACCATCCGGTTTCGCTGTAATTGCTGTCGATGGATACAATCAAATCCAGCTTGTCGAGCGCTTTTTTCTGGGCCTCGGGATCCGGAAGCGCTAAAAGCGGGTCGTGCCGGAACACAATGTAGGCTTTGACCGGATACGGATCTTCGCTGAGAATGGCCGGATATAGGAGATGAAGCAGCCCCGGACCGGATTCAAAATGCTTGTACTTCCATCCGCAGCCGTCCACCCGCTTGTCTTTGGGTTTGGGAATGGTGTCTAATAATGCATTCAGGCCTTTCTTTCCCGCATCACCGGGTCCCTTCTGAAAAAACAAACCGCCCGGAGTCTCGTAGCTCCCCATGAGAGCGTTCAGAATGTAAGATGTTCTTGCGCTGTAAAAAGAATCCCTGTATCGCGCCAACATCCAGCCCGGGTGAAAGATGACCGCCGGTTTGTCTCGGGCAACCTCATGGGCGAACGCCACGATTTCTTCCGAAGGAATGCCGGTTTCTTTAGATGCCCATTCCGGTGTATAGGGCGCGACAAAGGTTTCCAGCTCTTTAAATCCGAGCACCCACCGGTTCACGAATTCGGCATCATAGAGCTTATCCCTGATTACGGCGTGTATAATGCCAAGATCAAGCGCATAGTCGGTACCGGGCCGAACCATCCAGAACCGGGTGGCTTTCATGGCGGTACCACTTGCCCGAACGTCTATGTAAGTGAGCTTGCCACCCCGGTCCAATAGCTCCATAATCGTATTGGCAGCTTTTACCCTTAAAGATTCAAATACATTTCGGCCGTACAAAACAAGATGTTTGCAGTTTTTGAAATCGTAATTGAACGTCTTCCGGCCCGAACCAAACAGTGAAATGGCGGCGTGTTGGACGTTTCGAGCGCAGGTGCAGTCATGATTGAAGTAGTTCGGGGAGCCGATGGCCCTTAAAAAACTGCGATGAATATCCCTGAAGGGTCCGCCCCGATCACTCAATGCAACGGCTTTTCCGCCGAATTCATCGATAATCGCCTTTAATTTGCTGGAAATATAATCCAGGGCTTCGTCCCAGCTCGTTTTTTCCCACTCTCCATCGCCGCGTTTACCTTTACGGATTAACGGATTTTGTGGTCTCTCATAGTCGTATACCATGGCCAAACCGGCCGATCCTTTTGCGCAAAGTCGCCCGGCCATGCCGGGATCATACGGGTTTCCCTCGATCCATTTTACGATGCCGTCTTCCACCTCTACTCGAATAGGACACCGGACGCTGCACATCCCACATATACTAAAAACCGACTCCTTCATGTTAGGCACCTCTTTCTGAAAAATCTTATAATACCCGAATCACTCCCATGAATCGGCCATGTGACCGAAATTAATTTTGGGATTGCAACCCATGTTATTGTTTTTCCGCTTCAAATTGCGATTATAAATATATATGTATTTAACCGGAAAAATTTCCATCACTCATCCAAAAAAGTCAAGTGAGAATTCAGAAAGTTTCCCATAAAATTCAAAAATAGTATTGATTTCCGGAGCAACAGGGTTTTTAATGAGACATTCTGATCATGCCGAATCTATACAAGGAGGAAAGATATGAGGAAAATTATTTTGGTTTTTTGTTCGATGTTGCTGTTTTTCACATATGTTGCTCCATTAATTCTACCCGGCAATGCAGGCGCGGTCACACTGGAGGAAGCCATTGCCCAGGCCGCCAAGGGCACTGAAAAGGGATATATCAATCCCGATGCGGAGAAGGGGTATTTGGGCATTCCGGGCGGACCGAAGCTAAACCCGCTAATCGGCCTTCTGTGGGCCGTCTGGGTGGGATGGATCTTTTCCACCGTCGGCGCCTTCGGGGGAATCATGGCAGGCGTCGGTCACATGACCGTTTATGGGCTCGGTGCCTATGCCAGTTCATTTAAGACCACGGCGCCCGCGTTGAACAAGTTTATTACCGACAGCATCCGGGTTTCCAATCAGTGGCTCGTCGGCCTTTCGGCACTGGTATCCAGCATCAATTACCAACGGCAAAAACGGTTGGTTCCGGCTTTGGGGTTTTTCCTGGGGATGGGGGCGCTGTTTGCCACATTACTGGTGGTCTTTACCACCGCCGGTAAAATCAGATTTTCCCAATACCAGGGGTGGTTCGGGCTTTGCGTTTTCGTTATCGGCGGTTTTATGATCTACGAAATGACCCCCAAGGGACAGGCCTCAAAGAAAGCCGCCCAGGCCGCCGCCAAGGCCTTCGAAGAAACCGCGAAGACAAAGGGAAAAATCGAAGACCAGGGGGTTGAAACCTTGAAGTGGAGCCTGATCAAGACCGAGATTTCATTTTTCGGCCAGACCTTTTCCTTCAGCCCCATCTGGGCTTTTGTGGGTGGTTTCTTCATCTCGGCCATAGCCTCTTTTCTGGGTGTCGGCGGGGGATTTTTATACGTTCCGTTTCTGACCAGTGTTGTCGGCCTGCCGATGTTTGTGGTAGCGGGAACTTCGGCCCTTTCCGTATTGATCGGAATGATTTTTGCCATCTTCAATTTTATGATCCTGAAAGGGGTAATGGTCCATTGGCCCCTTATCGGTATGGAGCTCATCGGTATCTTCATCGGCTCCATGATCGGACCGAGAACCGGCAAGTATATTCCGGCCAAAGTCTTAAAGGGGATTTTCATTGTTCTCGCCTTGTACATCGGCTTAAGATACACCTTGAGGGGCTTTTTCGGAATTCAGATGCTTTAGGGTCTCGGAAATTCTACAATTAATTGAAATTAAAGATTTTTTAATAGCTCTTGGTTTATACCACTTCCATGGAATGATGGAATACTGTAAGGTTGGTTTCTAATAAGATATCATTCATTATTAATTTTATCGGGAACACAAGTTTGCCATTAATCTCTACGATCCGGAGGCCAACATTTCATTACGCCAGAACCCATTATTCCAGCATTCCAACATTCCAATTGTGAGCTAAGCGAACTAACTTGGATCGATATGGCCGGCATTTACGATACGCTAACCCTTCGGGCGGACAGCTTTTTGATCGCCTTTTACAGAATAACGGGTTACGGTCTCCTCGATTATTTTATCGGAACCATGTTCCTTGCTTTTCTCTGCGTAACGATCGGCGAACTGAGTGTCTCATTGGCCATCCGGTTTAACAAGCGCTACCTGGATTCAATGGCCAAAGAGATCGATGATAAGGAAATGCTGGCACTCACGGCCTACCGGGCCGGAGACAGGGACGTCTACAAAGCATTAAACAAAGAAGCCACCGATGCCTGGGGGAAGCAATTCTTTACCATGGCTGCCTATTCCGCCGGTATTTTATGGCCGATACCGTTTGCACTGGGGTGGATGCAGACACGATTTTCCGGTGTGGAGTTTGAACTGGCATTCCCTTTTTCCCTGATTTTCGGAAAATCGGTGGGATATATCTTTACATTCATACCCATCTATATTCTCTGCAGAATCCTTTTTAAATATATGCGCCCCCATTTACCGTATTTCAAAGGGATCCAGACATTCCTCAACTGCCGTGACACCAAAGAATCTCACTAAACATCGCGTGGGGTGTTTATCGGTTTCAAATCGCCTTTGTAACCGCTGTCCTTTACATTTTCCACCGGGTAGATATATTAATGGTATTGACGTCATCCGGAGGACGGCCTTTTGACATAAAACCCGGCTCTCACCGCAGACGTTTCGTCGATCACCCGGTCAAGGAGGTATGGCCATGAACAGCAACAATATAGCAAAAACAGCAGCCGTGTCACGGAGCAAGGCGCATATGCCGAGTGTCGGCGCGCTTTACGCAAAGGAACTCAAAACCTTTTCCGATAAAAATTGCAAGGACAGAGGCGTCTGGTTGGAGGTTTTCTGTCCGGAGGACCGCTGCCTGCGTGAAGAAGAGCGCATCGAGATGGTTGAATTTTGCAAAGATTCCGGGAAAAAGCACGATTTGTGGTTTGAAGTCTTTTGCCCTAAAGGCATCTGTGAAATTTTCGAGGGATCGCAGCTTCCGTGATCAATGGCTTAACAGGGCCGGATATCGATTTCATCTATCCGGCCCTGTTGTTTGTTCAAAAAAACAATCATTTGAAATTCTTCATCATTCGGCGTTCGAAATCCGGTCAATTTATGCCTCGATCCGCCATCATTTTTATTTTGTTTGGTATTACAGGGCTGCTGATCGCCTGTAACGCCGCATTAACGAACAAATCCACCTGTGTTTCCTGTCACCAGGGATTGGAAGCGGTTTCCGCCACCCATCCGGTTTGTATCGACTGTCACGGCGGTGATTCAAAATCAGAAGATAAAGATGCTTCTCACCAAACCATGTACGGCCCGAAAAATCCGTCGGACCCAAAATTCTGGGATCAAACCTGCGGAAAGTGTCATCCCTATCAACTCAAACGGGTGCGGGCCAATATCATGCTCACCAACACCGGTATGATCAAGAACATCCAGAAAACCTGGGAAGGTGAGGACGGCAGGCTTTACAGTACGCGCCCGGCACAGGTTTTTTCCGAAAATGGTAGACCACTTGAACTCAAAGCTGTT
>Ga0210105_1000047_pt1 | contig 15787 bp, 13 predicted proteins | sample RushSE_TuleC_D2_FD_185569 | JGI IMG/M metagenome (GOLD analysis project Ga0210105, IMG submission 185569) | Wetland microbial communities from San Francisco Bay, California, USA, that impact long-term carbon sequestration - RushSE_TuleC_D2 (SPAdes) | ecosystem: Environmental > Aquatic > Marine >... | reverse complement strand
AGCTTTTCAGCCGCCTCAAGGCTTCCCTTTCAGCGGAAGGAAGGCTGATCATCCGGCTCACTCTTCCAGGAACCACCTCCAGCCTGTTCCGTTTTGTCGAGGAGAGTCGCCTCCTTTTGAAAGGAGCAACGCCCTGCTGGAGGAGCAAGGAGAAAGTTCTCGATATGCTCGAAAACGCGGGGTTCAAGGTGGAACTTGTGGAGTCAACCGCACAGGGCAGAGAGGAAACGTGGTTTATCGCGGTGAGAGGGTCGTGAGGATCGTCACGCAAGACTCAGGATCATGGAGGTGTTGATGCCTCCAAACGCGAAATTGTTGTTCACGGCCACTGTGATGCGTTTGTCCATGGGGTTCCCCATGACATGGTTCAAAGGAGGCAACTGAGGATCCGGCCTTTCCAAATTTAAGGTCGGGGCAATGAAGCCATCCCTCATCATAAGGATGGTGCCGATAGCCTCGATGGCTCCGCTGGCCCCCAGGGTATGGCCTGTGTATCCCTTGATGGCTGCGACAGAGACGCGCGACCCGTAAACCCTGTGGATAGCCACCGCCTCAGCCTCATCCCCATTGGAGGTCGCTGTGGCATGGGCATTCACGTGCTGTATGTCCTCAGGGTTTCTTTGAGCCTCCCTTAGGGCACGGCGCATGCATCGTTCAATGGATTGGGCGTCCGAGTCCGTGAGATGCACTCCGCTGCCGTTCGTCCAGAAGCCTTCCACCTCCGCAAGGATGTGCGCCCCTCTGCTCTTTGCGTGATCATACTCCTCCAGCACCAGGGTTCCTGCCCCTTCTGACACCACGAGACCGTCTCTTTCAGCATCAAAGGGCCTGGGTGTTTTCGTGGGATGATCATTGTACCGGGAAGACGTTGCCAGCATGAGGTCGAACACGGCCGCATGAAGGAAATGCATTTCTTCGGCCCCGCCCGTGATCATGATCTCGGCTTTGCCTGTGCGGATGGCCTCGTATCCGAATCCTATGCCTTGTGACCCGGAAACACAGGCTGTGCAGGAAGCGATGAAAGGTCCTCGGAGACGGAAAAGAGTGGAAAGATTGCCCGCGCAGGTGTGGCTCATGCATTTGAGGTAGGAAGATGCCAAGGCACCGGTCAGGTCGGAATTCAATATGTACCTGCTGATCAATTCGACCTGTTCAAGGGTGCTCCCGGCAGTAGAACCGTAGGAAATACCGCATTCGGCAGAGGCAATCTCCTCTTCTCCCAGGCCTGACTGCCTCACCGCGTCAATGGCAGAGAGTGCAGCCAAGACCGACACTCTTCCCATGCTGCGCCTGAAATTGCGGGGAATCCCCTTTTCTTCTCCGTCGATGTTGCAGACCCCGGCGACCTTTGTGCGGAGCCGACGAACGCTCTCCCACTCGGGCATCCTTTGAATCCCGCTACGGCCTGTTTTGAGGGATTCGGCAAATTCTGTCAAGGAATTCCCTACTGGAGACCTGAGCCCCATCCCTACGACGGCGACTCGCTTGCCTGATCCCATTTTCCGTCGGCTGTCCTTCATGAACCAACTCCAGCTGCAGTAAAAAGCAGGGGGATGCCGGATCGCGGTCCCTTATCCACAAAGCGGCCAGGTCCTTTCATTTGGTGCGGCCCCACAGGGCATTCTGTACCTCTTCCGGGATCATGAATGCCATCTCCCCTTCAGGCACCTTGACCGCGGCCTGCTCACTCCTCCCTCTCGCGCAGACTTTCCCGTCCGCAACTCGCGTTATCTCAAAATCCACGACGATCTTCACCCTGGCTTCCTTGAGGGTAGCCGTGCAGTTAAACTCATCATCCAGCCTCAAGGGATGGATGTACTTCACCTCGGAACGGATCACTGGAAAAACCCATCCTTTTCCTTCGCTCTCATCAAACGATGTAATCCCCTGCTGAGTGAACAGGGCCTGTCTGGCCTCTTCAAAGTATTTCCAGTAATGGCCGTTCCAGACCACGCGCATCATATCCACGTCATAGAACGGCACTTTCCTTCGAACACTGGCAGAGACAGTGCACTCCATCTTGATCCTATCGCCTTCCGGTGAACCTGGCTCAACTCCTTTTCAGTAAGCGAAGTATAGGGAAGCTGAAACGGAGTGTCAACGCTTAATGGCGCAATGGGTTGAGTTACCGCAGCGTTGTGGCGCTGGAGAAGAAAGGGTTTGGAGGGCCTTCGGCAATGTGCTACTCTCGCGTTCAGGCTCTTATCTGACAAGGCCGGTTCAAGGGGGACCCGGAGAGGAACCGTGAGGATGGAGTTTTTGCTTCTGACTGCTTCAGCCTATCTTCTGGGATCTATCAACTTTGCCATAGTCGTCATGAAGGCCACAGGCAGAGGGGATCCGCGATCGAAATTCAGCGGAAATGCGGGAGCTACAAATGTCTACAGACAGGCGGGGCTATTCTGGGCAGCGGTAGTCCTCCTGCTCGATTTCGGGCGTGCTCTCCTGTTATCCTTTCTGTCCATTCAATGGAGCGGAATAACCTTAACGCCATGGGTAGGCCTGTTTCTTCTTCTCGGCAACCGCTTTCCCTGCTTTCATCAATTCAAGGGGGGGAAGGGTGTGGGATCGTACATCGGCTTTACAGCCGCCTTGTCTCCCCTAGCTTCGGCGATGTCCTGTTTGGTTTGGGTGGCAGGCTACAGCGTCTTTCGTGTTCCTTTTATCGCTTCTTTAGGGATGATCTTCGTGCTGGTCGCAGGGTCTCTGATCGCCGTTTCGTGGGATGTTCCGGCGCTTATCGGCATCGGGCTCAGCACGGCGCTTCTTCTCGCCAACCACTGGCCGAACATCAAACACTACTGCGGCTTGAAGTGATCATGCGGCCATCGGGGTCTTGAGGATTCAGATGATCGGCAACAACAAACCCCATATCCGAAAACCGCTAGGACCAACAGATGGGGGATCGATGCCTTCATGTTCCGACTTCGACCTCGTGGTGGACGCATGGGCTTGTTCCCCAGAGAGCAGCCTTGTTATACAGTTGTATTTATGGCTTTTTCTCATTCTTTACCGCTTTCCCAGGGAATCCGGCAAAAGAGGCAACAAAATCCTCTGGAGCCTCGGGCCTGACCCTGACCTGACTAGAGGTTCACCGGGCTGACGTCTTCTCAAGAGACCGTCACTATTGAGGGGGTACCTTTGTAAGACTCATCGGTCTTGTTAGTACCGGAGCATTTTTCGTTTCGTCAATACTGCCGTACTTGGTGGAATAGAGTCCTTTGAAGGTATCCTTGTCAGCAGCCTTGAGTTCCGCAAAATAATGGATTTTATCACCTGAATACATCATTAAATAGAGGCCAGTTCCGCTGGCAACGCCCTTCACAGGATAATCGCCGAGCATCCCGGTGATGTCTTTACCTTCTTGTTTAAGCTTTGCGACACCCCATTCCGGAGAAGACCAGGTACCTGAAACATCCATTTCAGGTTTTTCCGTCTTGGAAGCGAGCCAGTTCTCCCCTTTTGTCATGCCCCCTCCGCAAGACACGAGAAAGAGCGCAGAGCTCACGATTAGCACAAACCCAAAAAAACGCGTCCTTGCATTCATGCCACACCTCCATTTCGATTTGTTCCTATGATGTCCACTGTTGCCATCCTGCCTAATCGAACTGCATGGAGACCCGTCTGTTGATCCTTCGATAGTCGCGGGACGGATGAGATGAGATGGTAAGAAGTCCATTTTTCGGATCGGGATTATATGGGACTCGACCGTGTATGTCAAGATTGAGGCATGAAGGGCATTGTGCCAAATAGATGACTCGCAATGTTTCTCCGCCGGTTTCTCATAAGCAAATAAGGAATCGGGTCTATCGCGGTTTTCTGTCACGTCAATTTGCACCACAGCCGGGGTGCATGCCTTGGCCACCTCAATAATGGCCGTGACGATGTCTCAAGGACCATCCGCCGCTCTCTGCGTCGGCACAGGAGAAGTTGCTCCTTTAGGCGGATGGTTTTTCGTATCCTTGTTGAGTTTTCCAATTTCTCTTTCCAGGGCTTCAATGCTCTTGCTGATCTCCGTGCTCACCCATCCCGAGCCTTGGGCGATCTTCTTACTGACCTGTTTTGCGGAGTCGATGGTGGCTTCGGACGCTTTGTCCGCTTTGTTCTTTGACCATTCCCAAGCCCTTTCCAAATGAAGTGCTGCTTCGTTCAGAGCCTGCCCCATTTCAGAAATGGTCTTCTTTGTCCAGGAATCAGAAGCGCGCTGACGATAATAATCTGCGAGAGCCGCGTGGGCCCGGGAAAAAGCATTGTTTAAATCGTCAACCTTTTTCACGGCTCCCTGCTGCACCCGTGCACCTAGCTCTTCCAATTCCTGATGGGACTCAAGAATCCATTGTCTTGATCGGCCTTGAGCCTGATTTGCCTCCTCCTTTAGCAGGGCGGCAGCCTTTCGAATCTGAGCGCTTGCTTCTGACGCATTGTTTTTGAGTTCTTTCCGAGCCTTTTGGAAGTACTGTTCGAGTTTCACAGAAGTGTCCGTCTGGTTTACCTTCTTTGAGGTACCGCCCTGGGATGGCGTGCGCTGGCAAACTCCGTTAGATGCAAACCCAGCGGTGATTATGAAGGCTATGGACATGACAGCCGCAAGGGATCTTCTTAAGGATTTCATCTTGACCCTCCTTATAGTTCCGGTTCTCTCTTTCACGTTCTCCAAGTCGGAAAAGACCGCCATGAGCATGGGCACGAACGGAACGGATAGGGCTCCAGAATCTCAGCCCCCACGTCTCCGCTGATTCTCTCCACAATGTCGAGAGTCCATTGGAAGCCAAGCCGGTGACACGGAATCTAAGGATCGCTGGCAGTTAAAGGAAGAGCAGGACAGGAGGAAAGGAGAAAAGCAGGTAGCAGTGAAAAAACCTAATAGGCTCTTGGTGCAATAAGGCAAGGATGCGCCCCTCTTGTCAGGCGGATGAATGAAGGATCGCTCATGTCACTGCCAAAAAGCATAGAAGAAAGGTGAAAGCGTGTCAACGAATTAAGGTGGAGGTTGCGAGGCATGAAGGTATTCTGCCAAATAGATGCCTCGCAAGGGTTCTCAGCCTGTTTTGACTGATCATCCAATGCTTGGAAATAGGCCAATTGTGACTTCCGTATGGGTTCATGTCTGTCCGGCTACCTAAGAATGCCCTGCCTGTCTATACTCTGACTGAGTGATTCACTGGATTGAATCCATCCCGCTTTCGTTGAGATAGATCTCGCCCTGGAAAGTGGGCTCGTGAGGATGAAGATTCTCTTGGAAAGAACCTAAGGTCCGCGAAAGACACGAGGAGGCTATTCGAAAAATCCCATCAGCCTCTTGAGTCTTCTCACAGCCCCTGGGAACACCTCGCCTATCTCTTCGTGGAACCTCAGGTTGGCAACTAGGTCGAAGGGCGTTTCTCCCTGATTGATGATCACGAGTTTTGCGCCTGACTGAAGTGCCTCACGGGGCATGTCGGCGGCGGGGGTCACCACGAGGCTCGAACCCACCACAACGAACAGATCGCTTTTTCTGGCATGCTCATAGGAGAGCATAAGGTCCCTTCGCGGGAGAGATTCGCCGAAATCAACCACACTCTTCACCAAGGCGCCACCGCACCGGCAACGGGTCCGTGCTTCATCGCGGCCCACTGTTTCTTCGCACCGGCTGCACCGGAGCCTGGCAATGTTCCCGTGGAGTTCCGCCAGCAGGTCCGGCCGAATTCCGGACTTCAGATGAAGATTGTCCACGTTCTGGGAAATGAGAAACTTGAGCTTGTTCAGCTTTTGAAGCTCCACAACGGCACGATGGCCGGCGTTGGGCTCCACCGCATCCCAGGGCACTTCCATGGGTCTTGGGGGAAGGCCTTTGTCCCGTCTGGTCCAAAGCCCGTCAGGTCCCCTGAAATCAGGAAGTCCCGATTCTGTGCTGATCCCGGCCCCGGTGAACACGACCAGATAGTGGGATTCATACATCCACTGGGCCAGGGTCTGAACTCTTTCGGTCAAGCCTTCATTCATATCTTCTCAAGACAAGCACTCGCTTCTGCTCCCTTTCCACGGTTTGTCATTTCTTCCGCTGATATAACCCGACTAACTCGGCCTTGAAAAGGATGTGCCCCTCCATTGCTTTTTCCAGTGCTGCTTTCGTTGGTTGTTTGAGGTCAGGAAGAACAATGTCCAACGCGTAAAGCTTGTGGAAGTAGCGGTGCTTACCTAGGGGTGGGCAAGGACCGCCGAAGCCAGGCTTCTTCCAGTCATTGAGGCCCTGCAAGGTTCCCTTCGGAAGAGCCTTCTCTTTGACCGCCTCAGGCAATGAAGTGATCGTTGCCGGAATATTGTAGAGAACCCAGTGAACCCAGGTCATTCTTGGATTGGCAGGATCCGGGGCATCAGGGTCGTCAACAATCAAGGCAAGGCTCTTGGTTCCCTCTGGAACATTGGCCCATGCTAATGGAGGGGAGACATCTTCACCGTCGCACGTGTACTTCTTGGGGATTTCTCCCTGGTTCTCAAAGCTTGGGGACGTCAACTGCATCATGGGGTTCACCTCCTTTGCATTGCCTGAGACCACTAAGAGAAAAAGACCGATTTGGATAACGATGAAAAACCACTTCTTCATAGTTCACCCCCGAAAAAGGAGTGTTGTTGAATCAAGCTAGCCGTATGGAGGATATTCCAGGGAAAACTCCTACCGGGACTCCATTAGTCCGGTTAGGAGCTTGGCATGCACATCTTGAGGGGGCTCTCCATTGAACCCATTCGGGGTGAAGATTGTGTGTAGGCTTTCGCCATTCTCACTTGCTAGATGCAGGGAAGACGCACGATGAAGCGAGTGCCCTTCCCCACTTCGCTTTCCACCTGAATCTTGCCATTGATAAAGTCCAGAATCTCTTTCACGATAACGAGGCCCAAGCCTGTTCCCTCCTGCGTGAAAGCCTTTGCATTCTTGCTCCTGAAAAACTCTGTGAAAAGGCGAGACCTGTCCTCTTCAGGGATTCCGATACCGGTATCCTCGACTTCAAGACGGACATGGACATTGCTTTCCTTGACGAGCGAAACCCTTACTCGTCCCCCCCTGGGGGTGTATTTGATCGCGTTGGAAATCAGGTTCACAAAAAGCTCGTCAATGAGTTTTTCATCGGCCATGAGTTGAGGCAGCGAATCCTCGATTTCAAACTGAATCGCCACTCCCTTTTGTAATGCATACTGCTGCGAAGAGGCGCTTACGTCCCTCATGAGTTTTGCCCCATCCACAGGATGAATCATTGCTCTGTCCACCTCGGTGCGCTTCAAGCCCAATTTGAGCAGATCGTCGATGAGGGTGCTCACCATCTCCAATCTACTCTCGGATTTCATCAGCGTTTCTTTCTGCTTTTCGTTGAGCGGGCCAAGGTATTCATTCCTCATCACGCCCAGCATGCCGTGGACTGCAGTGAAGGGAGACTTCAGTTCATGGGCCGCCCTGTTCACAAACCAGGATTTGTTCAGTTGGCTCCGAAGGGTCTCAATGGCAAGAGCGGTCAGATCCCCCATGAGCGAAAAAAACTCGATATCGCTGTCTTGAAAATAATAGGTTTGGTCACTGTAGACGGAAAAAACACCTATGACCCTCTTCTCCACGCGAAGAGGGAAAGAGACCATTGACGCGATGCCTTCCCTGCGAATATCTTCCGGGTACTGGAAATAGTCTTCCTCTTCAATTCTTCCTGAAGCAAAATAGGAACCCTCAATGACCTTTCGGTTGATTAAGCTCTTATCAAGGTCAACCTCTTTGGCCACGTAGTCTTCGCTCAGGCCGCAGGCAGAAGCAAAAGTCAGCCTCTTTCTGCTTTCATCCAGGAGTTTGATGGAAGCGCCCTTTGCGCCCATGATTCTCGCTGCGTTAACCGTCGCCAAATCCAAGAGATCCTGAAGCTTAGTGCATTGATTCATTTTTTTGAGCATGTCATAGAGAGCGGTCAGCTTGGCATTGCTCGCGTCCAGCTCTCTGGAAATCCTGATGAGGTCCCTTCCCTTGAACCGTATGCTCAGCTTGATCGAGGTGATCAGAAAGGCTGTCGTGAAGATGGCTCCCACGAAGACGGCGAAGAAGACCAGGATGTCCCCGACGTTGTGAGGAGCAGGCAGGAGATGCACCAAGGCAGGGTTCTGAAACAAGGCCGGCCGAGGATGCAACGAGGCTGACCTTTCCAAGGCCACAAGGGCGCCCGTGGCCAGAAGCACGAAACCACAATAGACAAAACAACTGAGGGGAGAAAGGAGAAGCCCGACCAAGATGATGTGAAAAATGGCGAAGATGATGAGAGGGCTGTAGATGCCTCCAGTGAAGTAGATCATGAGATAGAGAGCCAGGAGGTCCGATGAAATCTGTACGTGAGCGAAGGTCACAAAGGAGCGGACGTCATGGCTTTCTATGGATTGGAGATGGCGCCAAGTGATGTGAAAGAGGACGTTGTAGAGTAAGACAGTGAGGACAATGAGGCTTAGGGGGAGAACCGGGAATTGCCGGTCATAGAAATAGGCGGCCCACGTTCCTGCGCCAGCCACTCCGATGACGATCCATCGGATGCGGATGAACCACAGAACTCTTTCCATGAGTTCTTTGCGAAAGAACAACTGTTCCCTGACCAACTCATATCCCGGCCCCTTGAAAGGTTCTTTTGGCATTACAGAAGAAATCATAAAGCATTCCCTCAGTTAATCTGAATCCTTTCAAACCACTCAGGCCCGTTGTGACTAGCGAAAATTCTTTCTCAGTCTATGGTTGGTCCTTTGTACTTTTACACCCTCTTAGACGTCAACGCAACCTGTGAAATGGGGAGCCCATTGGAGCCTTGGCAGGTTTTTCGAATATTGTTTCGGTACAGGATTTTTGTTGACAAAGGCCATTGAAAGGAGTTGATTGCAGAAAGTGGATAGAGTAGGGGTTTTCTACATCTGTAACTAAGCATCAACCTGTTACTGGCTTAGGTAAACAGAACAGCCTAAATTTTTTCTGATTTGCTCGTTTTCGAGTCTGTCACGAACAAATTTAGGTAATTCAGGTGGTTAAAAATACCCCGACGATCTGCAGTTTCTGCAACAGCGGATGCGGGATGTTTATCCGTTCGGATGGTCAAGAGGCCATCGGATGCCTGCCGATGACTCACCATCCTGTCAGCGAAGGCCGGCTCTGCCACCGGGGGTGGAACCGCTTTCAAAACCTGCGAAGTTTTAACCGCCTTTCTCTCCCTCTTGTCCGCGAAGGTACGGATCTCAAGGAAGTCACCTGGCCGGAAGCCCTTCAGAAAACCACAGAGAAGATCTCCGAGCTCCTGTCCCGTTATGGCACTCAGTCTGTCGGGGTCATTGGCTCTCCTTGGCTGACCAATGAAGATAATTATCGAATTGCTCGGTTTTCCCGTGAGATCCTTGGAACCCATCACGTGGACGGGAGCTATCGGTTCAGCGGCGCCTCGGCTTTGACCGCTCTCAGCCGGCTCTTTTCAGGATCCTTCGGCTCCCTGGGTTCTATCCCTGCAATCGCGCAAACCCCATCGATCCTCGTCATTGGAAAAGAAAGCTGCCGGGATTTCTCTCCAGTCGGTTCCCGTCTCATCAAGGCCTTCCTCCGTGGAAGCGCCGTTATCCTGGCTGATCCTTTATGCACTCGCAAAGAACATTTCTTCAACTATCTTCTCCCTCATCCCATCCAAAGCCTTGCAGCCGCGTTCAAGGACAAAGAAAGCCTCCCTCCTGAGGTTTCCGCACACCTTTTCCAACCTGGATTAGCCCTGATCTTCCTGGCCGATCAGGTTGATTCCGCCTCCAGCTTAGTGTCTCTTCTTCAAGCCGTTTGGCCACGGTCCCCCACGGAGAATCATCTTCCTTTCATCCTGCCGTTGAGCCGGTCTCCAAATCTGAAAGGGGCATGGGACATGGGAATACAGCCTGGAGAGGGCGGCTTGACGCTTCACGAGATGTTAGAGGAAGAGAGTCAAGTGAAGGGGATCCTCATCTTCGGCGACGATCTCCTCAATCACCTGCTCACATCCTCATTGCTTGTAAAGTTCAAGAACCTCGAGTTTGTCTTGGTCGCGGATCGGTTCTTCACTGAAACGACAAGGATGGCTCACTGCGTCTTGCCCATCCCCCTGCTTGCTGAAACTCAGGGCACCATGACCAATTCTGAAGGAAGAGTGCAGACGCTTCGCCCTTTTCTGGGGCCTCAAAAAGAAAGCCGCTCTGTTGCCGATATCCTGTATGGCCTCTCGCAGCGCCTGGGTAAGGATTTCCCTGTGTTTTCGGAGCCGGAAGTGAGGAAGGAGATAAGCAGGAGTATTTCTCCCTACAGCGAGGTCGCATCGGAATCAGACCTTGAAGAGGTTGGTGGAATTCTTCTTCCCGCCCCCACCGCTCAGTTGCCCTGGGAACCCTCAGAGGCCCTGGAACAAGCCCCTGAGCAAAACAGGTATCGCCTTTTGGTCCCGAACACCCTCTATGCCTGGAACCGGAATCAAATGATTCACGAATCTCCGGTTCTAAAGATTGAGTATCCGAGTGATCGTCTGACGGTGCGAATGAATCCTCTTGACGCAAAAGAGCTCAAACTCCGCATGGGAGAAAAAATAAAGATTCGATCCGACCGTGGGCAGACACAGGCCCCTGTCGAAGTGGATGACAATATCCCCTCTAAGGTGTTGATGCTTCCCTCTCATTTTGTCGAGGCGGTCGAAGGCTTAGCCGGGAAAGCGGTTCGGGATGTTACGACCCGCACGGTCTTTTTCCCCAACCTTTCTGTGACGGTGGAGAAGATCTGAGATGGAACGGGTTGTTCTTCACAAAAGTAACCTGAAACCTTGGGTGGATCGCATCCACCGAGGCTTTCATGTCTTTGTCCCCTCCCGGGTTCGCGGGGAAATATTCTTTCTCCCCCAGGCTGGTCCATTGGAATCGGATCTTCTTTCCGGCATCGCCACACTGCCCTACCTCCCCCCAAAAGATATTGTTTTCCCACAATCGGAAACCCTGTTCTCTTTCACTCGCGATGCGGGAGACATCGCCTTTTCCGTTCCCGAGAGAGCTTCCCGAAAACGGTTGATCCTGGGGATACGGTCCTGTGATACGGTTGGACTGCATTGGCTGGATCACTTCTATCTGACTAACTTTCTTGATTTCTATTACCACGATCGCCGGGATAACCTCACGCTGGTTTCGATCGCCTGTAATCAGCCCATGAAAAATTGTTTCTGCATCTGTTGCGAAGGAGGGCCGTTTCTCGATCCCGAGAAAGCGGCTTTCGACATACAGCTCGTTGACCTTGATGAACACTATCTCGTCGAATGCAACAGCGAAAAGGGAAAGAGGTTGGTCGATCTGGATCGGAACCTATTCTCTCTGCCGGATCCGGCCATGGTGGAAGCCCGAGATCAGCTGGAGGAAAAATCGCGCACTCTGTTCCTGCAAGAACCCACGTCCTACATGAGCGCCGCGATCCGTCGAATCACTTCGAATTCGGTCCCTCCTGAGGTTTGGACCGAGCTGGGGGAACGCTGCTTCGACGATGGGGGGTGCACGTTCGTGTGTCCCTGCTGCAGTTGTTTTGGTGTCGGTTACTCCAGCAAGGGAGAAACGGGTTGCCACTATCGCTTCTGGGATTCTTGCGACTACTCCGGATTCACTCGGGAGGTTTCCGGGCATAATCCGCGAGCGGAAAAAGGAGAGAGGTTTAAGCGGAGGTTTTTTCATAAGCTGAGCTACCAGTACATCAAAAGGGACGGGAGGATCGGCTGCGTGGGCTGCGGGCGATGCATCACGGCTTGCCCGGGTGAAGTGGGAATGCCTGCGGTTGTGGAGAGGCTTCGGAGGGGATGAGAGGACCGAGAACCCGTGATGGATAATATCTACTTACCCAAAAAAGCGAGAATCAAAGGCATCCAGGACGAGACCTACGACACCAAGACGTTCGACTTCGAGTTTGCCGAAACTGCGGTGAGAGATGGGTTTCGATTCTTGCCCGGGCAATTCCTGGAGATATCCGTGTTGGGGGTCGGCGAAGCTCCTTTCGGCCTCGCCTCTAATCCCAACCATCCGGAGAGCTTTCGAGTGACCATCCGGGCGGTCGGTTCGGTCACTCAAGCCCTGCATGAGCTTAAGGAAGGCGACCTGGTAGGAATTCGCGGACCTTTCGGGAACGGCTTCCCTTTTGATGAAATGAAAGGAAAAAACATTCTCTTCGTGGCTGGCGGAATCGGGCTTCCGCCGCTTCGGTCTCTCATTGAACCGATGCTCGACCGTCGTTCCGAATTCAAAGACATCCAGATCCTTTACGGCGCCCGGAGTCCTGCTGACCTCGTGTACATGGGTCGTTTGAAGGAGTGGGAAAACACTCCGGAGATCAGGTTCTCGATGTCCGTCGATGTGGGAGATCCGGCATGGACCGGGAATGTGGGAGTGGTCACAACGCTCTTCCCCAAGGCCGACATCATCACCCAGAATGCTGTGGCTTTCGTGTGTGGACCGCCCATCATGATTCGGTTCGTCATCCTGGAACTCTTGGGTCGCGGGTTTGCACCGGAGAATATTATCTCTACCCTCGAGAGATATATGAAGTGCGGCGTAGGAAAGTGCGGACACTGCGCCGTTGGGCACAAGTACATCTGTCTCGATGGCCCGGTGTTTTCGTACAAGGAAATGATGAAGTTGTCTGAGAAAGTCGTTTGAGACCACAGCACAGAACGGGAGACCGCAGGCCCCTCATGGTTTGCCGCGAATAGGGACCAAATCCCAGGAAAGGGGATGAAACAATGGTGGTCTGGCTCGCTCTTATCCTGCTTCTGCCTTTTATCGGTGCTCTCGTCTTCCTCGCCGGCGCTCTCCTGTTTGTTTCCCGCATTCCTTCCTGGTTCAGGGAAAAGGGGGCAGGCTATCTCGCGACCTTCTGGGTTCTTGCGGCGTTCATCGCCGCCCTGGTTGTCATCACCCACAGCCTGGGAAAACCTCCGGCCTTGTTCCTGTTTGGGCAGATGCCCTGGATCGAAGCGGAGACTAAGCTCTTCGGCGTGCTCCTTGATCCGCTCTCGCTTTTGATGCTCGCGGTCACGGTCATTGTCGGGTTGTTGACCGTCATTTTCTCCACTGACTATTTGAGCAGCAAGAACCATGAGCACCCTGTGACTTCAGGGTGGATGCGCTATTACCTCTGGCTCCTCTTCTTCATCTTCTCCATGGTCGGGCTTGCTCTTTCCCCGAATCTCCTTCAATTCCTGATCTTCTGGGAACTCACGACCATCTGCTCCGCTGCTCTCATCGCCTTCTATGATGATGAGAAATCCTACCGGGCCGGATTCAAAGCCCTTTTGATGACCCATGCTCCCGGCCTCTTTTTTGTCGTAGGTCTCGCCTTGGTTTTTGTCTACACGGGAACATTTGACTTCGCCGGGATCGGAAAGCTCCCCGATCCTGTCCAGGCGAGCGTTATCATTTTGTTGCTCCTCGCCGCTTGGGCTAAATCCGCCCAAGGGCCTTTTTACACCTGGATTCCCGAGGCCATGGTCGCCCCGACTCCCGTCTCCGCCTATCTCCATGCTGCCGCGATGGTAAAGGCCGGAGCCTTTCTCATGGCCCGCATCTTTTGCTCCGGATTTGAGGTAAGCGCCGGGATAGGGATCCTCACGGCGATTGTAGCCGTCTTGACGATGTATTTTGGGCTGATCTTTTATTTCCTGCAGGATGATCTGAAGAAGCTTCTGGCCTACTCCACGATCACCAATGTGGGCTACATCTTCTTGGGCTTAGGGATTGGAGCCATGGGCCCTGTGGTTGGGCTCAGAGGAGGCTTGCTGCACCTCATCTGTCACGCTTTTGCCAAAACAATCCTCTTCCTGTCGGTAGGGGTCATCTCCTATTCCACCGGGACCAGGCTCATGTCTCGGCTATCGGGTCTTGCCAGGGGATCTCCGTTCTTGGCCTTTGCCTTTATTGTGGGGTTCCTCTCAGTGACCGGAATCCCGCCGTTCTCCTGTTTCTGGAGCAAGTTCTATATCCTCGTAGGAGCTTTCGGACTGAATTCCGCCTTGGGAACGGTTCTGGGCTTGCTCATACTGGGAGAATCCGTAGCCGCCTTCATTTGGTTTGTTCTGGTTACCCAGCGAGTGTTTTTCGGCAAAGGAGCCGAGGGTGACACTCCGCTCGTCTTCCCCGGGCTATTCAAGTTCGTCTTGGGAGTGCTCATCCTCCTTGCACTGTTCTCTCCATTATTTGGGATACCGCTCCTGGAGGGGGTTCGATAAATGGTGATCATCGAAGTCTTTGTGGCCACCGTCTTCTTTGGAATTGTCTTGACCGCCCTCAGTGCCCGCTCCAGACAACTCTGTGGTGCTATCGGCGTTTTGACCGTCGCGGTCATCACCGGTATCCTCTTTTTCGTGGCTTACCGGGTCTTCACGATTGGGCCCCAGAGCCTCCCTGAGCCGATCTTCGCCATTCCTTCGCTGGGAGCGAGTCTCTCGATAAGCGTCGACCCCCTCGGCGCGGTGTTTTTCATTTTGATCGGATTGATCTCCTTTTTGGGAACCCTTTACTCCTACCGCTATATGGAGATCTACCCCCGCCAGAGCCTGGCCCGGTTCTACCACTGCCTGATTCTCTTCATTGCAGGAATGATCGGAGTCGTTTCAGTAACCGACATGTTCTTCTTCTTCGCGTTCTGGGAATTCATGACCCTGTCCTCCTATTTTCTTGTGATTTACGAGACGGAGGACCCGGTGAGTCTCCGGGCCGGGTTCAAGTACTTCATCATGACGCATATCGGAACCGTCGCCATGTTTATCGGGGCCATCCTTCTTCAGACCCAGGTCGACTCCTTTGCGTTTTCCCGGTTAAGGGAGGCCATGGCCGGAATGATCGACGCCCATCCTGTCCGGCTCTCGTTCATTCTCGGCCTTTTCCTTCTGGGTTTTGGGACCAAGGCCGGCATGTACCCGGTGGGGACCTGGCTCCCGGACGCCCACCCGGCTGCCCCTTCGGGAATCTCGGCCATGCTTTCAGGGGTCATGATCAAGATGGGCGTCTACGGGTTTCTTCGCCTGTTTTTCTTCTTGCTCCCTTTTTCAAGCCTTTCCGTGGCCTACGGATTCATCATCGCTGCGTTTGGGGCGCTTTCCTTGTTCATGGGAACGCTTTCCGCACTCATGCAACATGATTCCAAGCGGCTATTGGCTTTCCATTCCATCGGGCAAATCGGATACATCCTTTTAGGCATAGGCACGGGTCTTGCTTTCCTCCGCACCGACCCCGTTCTCTCAGCGGTCGCCACCATGGCCGGAATCTACCATGTCGTCAACCATGCCGCGTTTAAAGGTCTTCTCTTCCTGAATGCCGGGTCCATCCTCTATAAAACAGGAACCCGCGATTTGAATCAACTGGGAGGCCTGTATTCCGTGATGCCGGCCACCGCATGGGTGACGTTGATTGCCTCCCTTTCCATTGCGGGCATGCCGCCGTTCAACGGATTTGCGAGCAAATGGCTGATCTATCAATCGACGATCCTTGCGGGAATTCGGTCGCCCGTGTTTATCTTTTTCGGATTGCTCGCCATCTTCATCAGCTCAGTCACCCTGGCTTCTTTTGTCAAGTTTTTCAGCAGCTCCTTTGGCGGGACCATGGGGAGGAGATTAGAGGCCAGACTCCGGCCAGGTTTCGAGGTACCTCTTTCCATGCGCTTTTGCCAGAATGTCCTTGCGCTGCTCTGTCTTCTCCTCGGCGTCTTCCCCTGGGTTCCTTTACATTTCATTCTCATCAGCCTCACAGGTTCAGAATACGGGGCGGCTCTTCCGCAGTCCGT
>Ga0210105_1000044_pt1 | contig 16173 bp, 14 predicted proteins | sample RushSE_TuleC_D2_FD_185569 | JGI IMG/M metagenome (GOLD analysis project Ga0210105, IMG submission 185569) | Wetland microbial communities from San Francisco Bay, California, USA, that impact long-term carbon sequestration - RushSE_TuleC_D2 (SPAdes) | ecosystem: Environmental > Aquatic > Marine >... | reverse complement strand
TCGAATCCCTTCTCCATAATAAGATCGATGAGTTCAAAAAAACGATGACGGAAAGGGAGCTTGAAATATTTGAACAGCGAATTTTCGCAGACAATCCTGCTACCCTTCAGGAAATCGGTGATCGTTACGGTATATCAAGGGAACGTGTCCGTCAGGTCGAAAAAAATATAATCAGGAAACTCAGAGCATTTTTTAAACAGGAAATGCCTGATTTCGATTCTTACGACAGTGTCGGGATTTCTGGTTAAAACAGGATATTTTTAAAAATGAAAGTCTATCTTTTAAACCTGACCATTGTTATTATGGTCATTTTATTTTTTTCAGGCTGTGCTCCTCTCAGGAAAGACACACTTCAGTTGGAGAAAAGAGATGCGGAAAGTGCTGTCGGCGAACTTGAAACCCAAAGTTCGTATTACTACTATACAGAGGCACAGTTGCAGCGAAAAAAAGGCGAGTTAGATAAAGCCATTCAATATCTCAATAAAGCAATACAGGAGGATCCCGAGTCTTCGTATTTACAATTAGAATTGGCAGCGCTTTATCTTCAGCAAAAGGATAACAAAAGAGCATTAACCATCGTTGAAAAGGTTATAGATAAAGAAACGGAGAATATTGAGGCGCTGATCGTCTACGGAAAGTTAAAACAGGAAGCCGAAGATTTTGAAGCTGCGGAAAAAGCATATGAAAAGGTTCTCGCCATAGATCCGAAACAAAATAATATATATTTGCTTTTAGGCGGATTGTATATGCATCAGGAAAAACTTGATCCTGCCTTAGAGACCTTTCAAAAGCTTGTTAATCATTTTCCCGGATCCTATGCAGGGCATTTTTTTATTGGAAAAATTTATGCCGCTCAAAATAAAACTGCAGACGCTGAAAAAGAATTTAAAAGAACGTTAGAATTAAATTCCGATTTAGAGGAGCCGAGATATGAACTTTTAAAGCTGTATGAAACTTTAGGAAAAGACAGGGAAATTGTTCGGATATACCAGGACCTTTTAAAAAAAGATCCCGATAACATCAGGGCTGCCATAGAGCTGGGGTACTATTATTTTCAAAAGGGGAAGTTTAAGGATGCGGAAAAAATATTCAAGGATTTGGGCGATAGAAGTACTGATCAATCGGAAGTGCTGAGAACGGTGGTTCAGCTTTATTTGGATAAAAAGAAATATGATGATGCCGTTATTATTCTTAAAGAAATATTAAAGGGGGCGCCGGAAAGCTCTGATCTTCATTACGTTACCGCAGTTGCCTATAATGAAAAAAAAGATTTGAAAAGCGCCATTGAGCATTTTAAAAAAGTGATGCCGGATTCAAAATTCTATTCAGAATCTGTCGTCCATATCGCATTTTTATATCAGGAACAGGAAAAAATTGACAAGGCAATCGATCATTTGAAGGGTGCGATTCAACGCACACCGGACAATCCGGATTTCATGCTCTATCTGGGTTCCCTTTATGAAGAAAAAGAAGAATTTGAAAAAGCAGAAGGCATTCTTAAACAAGGGCTCAAAATTGATGCCAAAAATTCCAGCCTCCATTTTCGTCTGGGGGTTGTTTATGATAAATGGGGCAAGAAAAAAGCTTGCATAGAACAGATGAAGACCGTGATAAATCTTGAACCCAAGAACGCCAATGCATTGAATTATCTTGGCTACACATATGCGGAAATGGGAGAGAATCTGGATGAGGCTGAACGCCTTATCATAGCGGCGCTGGAAGAAAAACCTGATGACGGTTATATTACAGACAGCTTAGGATGGGTTTACTTTAAAAAAGGACATTTCAGCAAGGCAGTGAAATATTTGGAAAAGGCTGTAACCCTGGTGCCTGATGACCCCATTATCCTGGAGCACATGGGGGATGCATACTTTAAAATAAGCCAAAAAGAAAAAGCACTTCAATTCTATAAACAATCTTTGTCGAAGAAGAAAAAAGACAAGGAAACCCTTGAAAAAAAGATCCAGGAACTGACCGGTAAATGAGGGGTTCATTTCAAAACTCTCAGCTTTCAGCGATTCTTTTCATGTGCCTCTTTTTTTTCTCTGCCTGCACCGGCCTGACCCCGAGACCAACGGAAATATCACAAAATCTTTATAGTCCGCCGGAAGCAAAAGCCATAATCTCGATGCTTAAAAGTCAAAATCATGCACTCAAGACCTTTAAAGGTTTGGGGGAAATATCCTTTCTGGGAAAAGAGGAAAAAGAGATGACCACGCGTATCGCATGGATCGCATCATCACCCGATAAGTTGCGATTCACGTTGAACAGCATTTCCGGGCAACCTGTGGTCAGCGCCGCAAGCGATGGCCGGTGGTTCTATCTTGTTTCACACACCAATGGTGATTTTTATAAAAAACGGGCTACAAATTCCAACATGAAACGTTTTTTTTCAATACCGATTAAATCCGAAGACATTGTCAATATTTTGGCCGGTCGTGTTCCGATTGAAAATTTTGATTCGGCGATGCTCATGGGTAAAATCGCCGCAAAAGGTTTGTCCGGAATAGAAATCGAAGGTTCCGCGCCTTCATCCCCAAACAGGGTGAACAAAGGAGCTGAAAATTCATATGTTCTTGTTTTAAAAAACAAATGCGGAAATGTTCGGGAACAGATATATCTTGACGGTAATAAAAAAGATGTTCACAAGATCGAAATGTTTGACCCTTCCGGTGCGCTTTTGTATCGGGTAGAATTTAACAGAATGCAAAAAATAAAGGATTACCAGGTTCCGTCTCAGCTAAAGATTTCAAACGACGATGGGGCGGGTTTTCAACTCAACCTGGACCGATACTGGGCTGATGCGACGGTTTCTTCATCTGTTTTTACGTTGACCCCTCCTCAATAAAGTTGAGTTTCCGCAAAAGTTTGGATGTGAAACTCGAGTAATAATTCGTGGATCAATGGAAAGCGCGAGTAAGATACGCTTTGCTGCTGAAATGACGCTGGGGAAACTGGCCAAATGGCTTCGTATTCTTGGTTTTGATACGATGTATTCGCCGAATTTTTCCGGAGAACGGCTCATCGATATGGGTGAAGGGTGCATCTTGCTCACCCGAACGAAACGAATCCGGGACATGAAGACCGCTCAAGAACGAATCTTTATCACATCAAACAACCCGTTTGATCAGCTCAGAGAGGTTGTTCAGTCGCTGGGTCTTACAATGAAAGATATCCGGCCATTTTCAAGATGCATCCGATGCAATATGCCGCTCCGGACGGTTGAAAAAAAGGACGTCAGGGGGAGGGTGCCCGATCATATTTGGGAGACCCATGAGGTTTTCCGTATGTGCACGCGCTGCCGACGAATATACTGGCCGGGGAGCCATACCCGACGAAGCCGAGACAGGATTAGCAGACTGTTCCAATGACGTGGAAAAACACCAATAAAGTCATTGCCTTAGAGGCCCGTCTCAGAGACTGTAAAAACGTCGTGACCTTGGGCGTTCGACCAAATTTTTCTGATTACAGTCCTGAAGAAGCGGGTGTGATCCGAAGGGCGGAAAAGATATACTATCCGACCACATTCTATGCCGAACTGTTTGACACCATGGGAAAAAAAACCTTTCCCAGTTATCATACCTACAAATGTGTTCAGGACAAGATCAAGCAGAGCGCCCTGTTCAACCTTCTCGAGATACCGCACCCCAAAACAAGGGTATTTTATGGAAAGCGCCAAAGAAGCAACATTTCCAATCATTTTAAATTTCCATTTATCGCCAAAATCCCAAGGGGATCGGCCATGGGAAGGGGGGTGTATCTGATACGGAACCAGGAGGACCTTTTTGCGTACTTTAACCTTACAAACGTGGCATATATTCAAGAGTATGTACCGTCCGACCGCGATATTCGAGTGGTGGTTATCGGAGACGAGGTTGTACATGCTTACTGGCGCATCGCGCCTCCGGGTGATTTTAGAAGCAATGTCGCTGTCGGTGCAATCATCAGTTTCGACCCAGTTCCGCAGAACGTCCTTGATCTTGCCCTCGATACTGCCCGAAAATGCCGGTGGGATGATGTGGGGATCGATGTCGTTGACAATGACGGACGACCCTGTGTTCTTGAGGCGAATATGAAATACGGCAAGGAAGGATTTCGAAAGGCGGGAATAGATTACATCAAACTTATGGAGCGTATGATCGAAAATGGGTACATTTGAAGACCGGAATCTTAATATGATCGGCATGGCTTTGAAAGCGCGGGAAACCGAGATCTTGTCTCCGGTCGCCACATTGAGTAATGCCGGCGTGCGACGTTCCCATGATTTGCGTCTAGAAGAAGGGTATCGCCAGACGTTTTCAGTGGATGTGGATCGCATTCTGCATTCTCGGGCTTACACGAGGTATATCGACAAGACTCAAGTCTTTTATCTCATTCAACATGATCACATTACACATCGGGTCCTGCACGTTCAGCTGGTGTCGAAAATCGCACGGACAATAGGACGTTATTTGGGATTAAACGAGGATTTGATCGAGGCCATTGCACTGGGACATGATATCGGCCACACGCCTTTCGGGCATGACGGCGAAAGATTCTTATCCGAGCTTTGCAGATCCAGCGATATTGGCGATTTCCATCACAGCGTTCAGAGCGTTCAGTTTTTAGACCGTGTGGAGCGTAAAGGCAAAGGATGGAATCTGTGTCTTCAGACACTGGATGGAATACTCTGTCATGATGGAGAAATTCATAACCAGATTCTCAAACCAGATCGGAAAAAGACATTTGAAACCCTCGAAAAAGAGATGGCACTGAAAAAAAACAATCCTTCGACCCAACTCATGCCCATGACCATGGAAGGGTGTGTTGTCCGGATGGCTGATACGATCAGTTACATCGGTCGTGACATCGAAGATGCTATCCGGCTGAATATGATCGAACGGTCTGATCTTCCAAAAGAGAGTGTGGATGTGCTGGGGAATACGAACGGAACCATCGTTTATCACCTTGTTACCGATGTGATTAACAACAGCTTCAAAAACCCTTATATTGCTTTCAGCGGGAAAATGTCCGACGCGTTAAAGCGGCTGAAGGATTTTAACCTGGAGCGGATTTACATGAATCCGGAAATAAAAAGGGATACCGATACCATCAAAACACTTTTTGAGCTGCTCTTTGAAAAGTACCTTAAAGATATTGAAAATGAAAATCGTTCGTCAGTGATTTTTACGGGTTTTTTGGAGAATATGTCTCAAGATTATACCAAAAACCACTGCAAAGCGGAAATCGTCAGGGACTTTATCGCAGGTATGACGGATAAATATTTTTTGAGACAGTGCCCTGAGAACTTGCGGCCGGATATTAAATTTCACTAAGCAACACCATGTTCACACAATAGATTATGGGAAAATCTACGACCAATCATACCCGTGGAAAAACCTTCGGATTTCAAAAGCGATTTTATCGAAATCTGCTCTCGACAGACAATCTGGTCGCTTTTAATGTGACCGTTAAAGAAACGGATCTGTTCGTGCAGGCCTTAAAACCCCTTGAAGACATTACGCGGGAACTGATTTTAGAAAAAAGAGGCTACATCGAAAACTATATTAAAAGGTATCCCGAATTCGCACGGACGCTAAAACCCTGGCGCGTTCAAGGACCTGAGGCGGTCATTATCCATGACATGGCACATGCGAGTCAAAAGGCCGGTGTCGGTCCGATGGCGGCGGTCGCCGGTGCAATTGCCGAACATGTCGGCAGGGATCTTTTAAAACATAGCGGTGAAGTGGTGGTGGAAAATGGCGGGGATGTCTTTTTAAAGTTGGATAATCCCGTTACCATCGGTATTTTTGCAGGCGACTCTCCTTTAAGTTTGCGTCTGGGGCTTCGCATAGAATCCAGCGGAAAACCGGTATCCGTATGCACATCATCAGGCACTGTCGGACATTCGTTGAGCCTGGGAAAAGCGGATGCAGTCTGCATATTATCGGATTCCTGCTCCCTTTCGGATGCTGCTGCGACGTCCATCGGGAATCGGGTAAAATCCAAAGCGCATATCCAGTCCGCCATCGACTTTGGCAAATACATTAAGGGTGTGGCAGGGATTGTTGTGATCATCGGTGATGCCGTGGGTATGTGGGGCGACCTGAACATCATGCCGCTCAAATTAGAAAAAGGGTAAGCGGTTAGCTTTTTGAAAATGGGTGGCTTCAGATAAGGTTTAAATTTTTCCTGAAAGAACTCGTGGATAACGGCTCGTAATGAAAAAATGGGTCTTATCTTTTGAGAAGGGTAAGTGGTTTAAGGCAATACGTTCCCCTGACCTCGAATCCATGAGATTTTTTCATAACGATCTCTAATCCACTCAAACAGCTTCCAGCAAAAATTTAAACCTTATCTGAAGATCCTTGAACATGGATTCGTTTCAAAGACCTAAACAGTTACGAAAAAGGTTGAGTTTTGAGCCCGAAAAAGGTAGATGAACTGAAAATACCAATCACCGGATAAGGAGTATATGATATGAAAACCATGTGGGCGCCCTGGCGCATGGAATATATTCTGGGCCAAAAGGATGAGGGGTGTATTTTTTGTAAAGCGCTTTCAGATCAAGGTGACCTGACCCTTTACAAAGGAGAAGTGACGATGGTTGTAATGAATAAATATCCATATATTAACGGCCATCTGTTGGTTGCGCCAATCCGACATCTTTCTACACTGGAACAATTGAACAAAGACGAAATGGGAGACCTCCTTGAAACCGTTGAAAAGTCTGTGAGGATATTAAAACAAGCTATGAAACCGGACGGTTTCAACGTCGGGCTCAACCTTGGGAAAGTCGCAGGTGCCGGTGTTGAAGAACACCTGCATTTCCATATCGTTCCAAGGTGGTTCGGCGACACCAATGCGTTAACCGTATTCGCCGATGTACGTGTGATTCCGGAGCACTTGTTAACCACTTACAACAACTTAAAGACACACTTTGATAAAATTGTATTAACAAGCTGAAAATAAAGGAGATGGAATATGAAAAAAGTGAAGATCGCTCTCTGGATAATCTTTCTCGGCTTTATCGCAATTATCTTTTTTTCGAACAAGGATTATTTTTTGGCAAAACAGGGACTTCAAATAAAGCTTTTTGTTACTGAACCGTTTCAGATAAAAGAACTGCCCAATGCCATCTATTTTCTTGTGTTTTTCCTTACAGGGTTTTTAATCGCTTATTTCATCAGTCTTTCCGAAAGATTCAAATCGAATAAGAAAATAAAAAATTTGAATTCAGCAGCCACTTCACAGTTGGAAGAAATTTCAGCACTTAAAAAGGAAGTGGATTCATTAAGGGGGAGCGCCCCTGGCAGTCAAACAGCACCCGAAGATCAAAACGTTACCTTTTTCAAAACCTAAGATGTACAAACCGTAAACATTAAGATTTTTATCACGAAGATACGAAAATTCGAAAACACGAAAAAGATGACCTGTTTTGTGCTTTCTTTTTTTCGTGTTTTCGTGTTTCTGTTTTTTTTGTTTGAGCCACATGACGCATTCGAAAACAACTCCCATGATAAAACAGTACCTGGCCATCAAGGAGCGGTATGCCGACACGATACTTTTTTACAGGATGGGAGATTTTTATGAAATGTTTTTCGAGGATGCCGAGGTTGCATCCAAAGCACTTGAAATCACGCTGACGTCCAGAAACAAAAAAGATGAATTCCCGATTCCCATGTGCGGTGTTCCTTATCGATCCGTCCAGGGGTATATCGCTCGCCTTATCGACCAGGGCCATAAAGTTGCGATATGTGATCAGGTTGAAGACCCTGCCCAGGCCAAAGGCCTGGTAAAAAGGGAAGTCGTTCGGGTTATTACACCGGGGATGATCCTTGACAATGAATTACTGGATGAAAAGTCGGATAATTTTGTTCTCGCCGTGGCCCGGGATGATGATACTGCCGGACTCAGCTTTTTGGACATTTCAACCGGGGCCTTTCGGGTCACCGAATCCCGCGAAATGGATTCGGTTGTCGACGAAGCCCTCCGGATTTCACCCAGCGAAGTGCTTTTCCCCGAATCGTCGAAACATGACCGGTTTTTTTCACAGATTCTAAATGCGCTGTCGGATCGATCCATAACCTGCATACCGGACAGGGCGTTCGAGTATGGCAGGGGACGTGAAAGGCTGATCGATCAATTCAAAACCCTTTCCCTTGAAGGGTTTGGTTGCGAACATTTAAAAGCCGGTGTTCGTGCAGCCGGAGCACTTATTTATTATATAAGTGAAACTCAGAAACAAAAATTAGAGCATTTATTAACAATTGAATCTTATTTCCTTAGCAACTACCTTATTGTTGATGATATAAGTTTCCGTAATCTTGAAATAAACAAAAATATAAGAACAGGATCCAGACAAGGAACACTGCTTGGAGTCATGGATCGGACGGTTACGGCCATGGGAGGGAGGCTCCTGAAAAGATGGATACGGTATCCGTCGATGGATGTACCCGAGATTCAATCCAGACAGGATGCTGTTGAAGAAGCAAAGGCCAGCGTGCCGGTTCGCCGGGATATCCGGGAGAAATTAAAATCGGTTTATGATTTAGAGCGTCTCGGGAGTAAAATCGCCATGGGTCAATCAAATGCCCGGGATCTTACGGCACTGAAACACTCCCTGAACAGTCTGCCGGATATATGGTCTTTGCTTTCAAATTTAAATGCAGAGCTCTATAAATATGAACAGGATATCGATGAGTTGTGCAAACTGGCCGGCTTGATCGATAGCGCCGTTCGTGAAGATGCCCCGCCCACCATCAATGAGGGGGGTATCATCAAGACCGGATTCAACGCTGAGCTTGATGAACTCATCTCCATGAGCCGGGACGGGAAAAAATGGCTGGCCGGACTTGAGGCAAAAGAGAGAGACGCAACGGGAATAAATACTCTCAGAGTGAGTTATAACAAAGTGTTCGGTTACTTTATCGAGATCCCCAAGGCCCGATCGGAAGCTGTTCCTTTGCACTATGTTCGGAAACAGACACTCGTGAATGCAGAGCGTTATATTACCGATGAGCTGAAGAACTTTGAAACCAAAGTTCTGGGTGCTGAAGATCAACGGGCGATCCTTGAATACGAGCTGTTCAATCAGCTAAGGAACGAGGTGGTTAAGAACAACACGGCCATTCAAGAGGCGGCTCGTTTTTTGGCTCGTATGGACTGTTTGTTAAGCCTGGCTGAAATTGCCGACCAAAATGACTACAACAGGCCGGAGTTTAATGACGAGGGCCGTATTTCGATCGAGGACGGCCGCCATCCGGTGGTTGAGAAAATGATCACCGGAGAGCGTTTTGTGCCGAACACCATCCGGCTGGATGATACCGACGATCAGATACTCATCATAACCGGTCCCAACATGGCCGGAAAATCGACTGTCCTTCGCCAGGTGGCGCTGATGGTACTTATGGCCCAAATGGGTTCTTTTATCCCTGCGGCACGTGCTTCAATGAGCATTACGGACAGAATATTTACACGGGTAGGCGCCCTGGACAATCTCTCCCAGGGACAGAGTACATTTATGGTCGAAATGCAGGAAACTGCCAATATTCTGAACAGCGCGACACGGCAGAGTCTCGTTATAATGGATGAAATCGGCCGGGGAACCAGCACCTTTGACGGGCTCAGCATTGCATGGGCCGTCGCGGAGCATCTTCATGATTTGAAGGGGCTTGGCGTTAAAACCCTTTTTGCCACCCATTACCATGAATTGACGGAGCTGGCACGTTTAAAGCCCAGGGCAAAAAATTTCAACATCGCCGTAAAAGAATGGAATGATGAAATTATTTTTCTCAGAAAGCTGGTCGAAGGGGGCACGAATCGAAGTTATGGCATACAGGTGGCACGGCTTGCAGGTATTCCCGGCCCGGTCATCCAGCGCGCCAAGAAAATTCTTTATGAAATTGAAAATGGTGAACACGGTTTGAACGGATCGCCAGTCCTATCCGAAGGTTCAAATGTTTCGGAAAAAGGTCATGTCCAGCTCCAACTTTTTTCCAAACCGGATCGTTTTATTTTAGAAAAGCTGCAAAAGCTCGATATTTCAAAAATGACGCCCCTGGATGCTTTAAATTGTCTGAATGAACTGAAAGAAAAGGCCAAAACTGTTGTTTTTTGAAGGGTTATGACGTGTTTTTTTTTGAACCAAGTTTGACAAACTCGTAAAAAGTCAAAATGTTATATAAAAGAAAAATCTATTGCTCATTTATTCTTGCCGTCTGCATGCTGTCCGTGATGTGGCCGAGGGGATTGCCTGCGGCAACGGCCAGGAACAAATATTACCAGGCTGAAGCCTGCTATAAAAAACTTCGCCACAATCCCAACATACAAAAATATAGGGACAAATGGCTGTCCTGCATTAAAAAATTTGATGCGGTCTACCGGCATGATCCCGGCGGCCCATGGGCCGCTGCAGGACTGTATATGTCCGGAAAACTTTACGAAGAACTGTACAAACGATCCTTCAGACCATCTGATAAAAAAACGGCCATTGATATTTTCAATCGTATTATAACGCGATTCCCGAAAAGCAAGTATAAACAGATGGCTGAATCCGCAATCCGCAATTCTTCGACGAAAAAAACAACCATTACGGTATCGAAACAGCCGGAACCCGAAGAAAACGATACCGGACCTCCAGAAGACAGCATTGAAGCGGAGATTGAAAAATTATCTTCGGCCCAATCTACGGTCAAAACAAATTTGAAAGCGTCTGAAGGCGTGACGGCCACGATTTCCGGCCTCAGATTCTGGTCAAATCCAAGTTATACCCGGGTCGTCGTTGATGCAGACAATGAGGTGTCGTATATCCATAGACTTCTCAAACAAGACTCGTCCATTAAAAAACCCCAGCGTCTGTATGTCGAATTGAACAACAGCAAGCTGGGAAAAGACATTACAAAGGTTGTCCCGATCAATGACGATCTCCTCATCGATGCCCGGGCCGGCCAGTACGAATCGAACTCTGTCCGGGTGGTTGTCGATATCAAGTCTTTCGAGACGTATAAGATATTTTCCCTTAAGAACCCATTCAGGATCGTTATTGACGTCTGGGGAGTGTCTGCAAAGTCGGCACCGCCGCCGATACGGGCAGATCAAATAGATACAAAGATTCCGCCCGGCGCTCTGGCGAAACAGCTTGCTCTGGGTGTAAGACGCATTGTCATAGATCCGGGGCATGGCGGACGCGATTACGGGGCACCGGGTTATTTAAAAGGTGTTCATGAGAAAAATGTTTCCCTGGAACTTTCCCGCCGGCTTGCAAAGAAAATTCGGGAAGAGTTGGGCTGTGAGGTTATTATGACCCGCAACAGCGACATGAATTTGACCCTGGAAGAGCGTACAGCCATTGCAAACACAAAAAATGCGGACCTTTTCATATCGATACACACCAATGCCGTGAGGAATCGCAGTGCCTATGGCATCGAGACCTTTTTTTTGAATCTGGCAACGGATAATGATGCCATTTTGACCGCCGCACGGGAAAATGCAACTTCAACAAGAAATATCAGCGACTTGCAGACCATTTTGATCGATCTCATGCAAAATGCCAAGATCAACGAGTCGAGTCGATTGGCGGTTCATGTTCAGAATTCCATGTCTCATCATTTGAGAAAACATTACAGCCGGATAAACAGTAAAGGCGTGAAACAGGCGCCGTTTTATGTTCTATTGGGTGCCCAGATGCCCGCCATACTCATAGAAGCATCTTTTATCAGTAATCCCAGGGAATGTAAAAGGCTGAACAGCACAAGGTATCAGGATCGAATGTCAGAGGCTGTTGTTCAGGGAATCCGGGGATATATCATAGAGACAAACCCAACGGCATTAATGGAACAAAACCCCAATCAGATTTCAATGAAATCAGGAGGTTAGGCTATGGAATATAAAAATATCATATTTCAAACAGATGACGGGATTGCAACGATTACCTTTAACAGGCCCGAAGTTTTGAATGCATTAAATGAAGCTTCACTCAAAGAGTTTTCACATGCACTGGATAACATTGCGTCAGCCAAAGACATCCGTGTCCTTATCCTGACCGGTGCCGGAGAAAAATCTTTTGTTGCCGGGGCGGATATCACCGAGTTTCTCAAATTTAATGTCCTTAAGGCAAAAATCTTTTCAGAAACGGGGCATGGGCTATTGAATAAGCTCCAAGAACTTCCAATACCCGTTATTGCGGCGGTCAACGGTTTTGCCCTGGGGGGCGGATGCGAGGTCGTCATAGCGTGCGACTTTATCTATGCTTCCGAAAACGCCATGTTTGGTCTGCCGGAAATAAACCTCGGAATTATTCCCGGATTTGGCGGTACGCAGAGGCTGCCGAGACTTATCGGTAAAAACAGGGCCAAAGAAATGATATTTACCGGAAAAATGATTCCCGCAGCCGAAGCCCAAGCCATGGGGCTGGTCAACAAGGTATTTGCACAGGATCAGCTCATGGATGAGGTTATGAAGGTCGCCAAAGCCATTGGTTCAAAAGGGAAAGTGGCTTTACGGGCAGCAAAGCAGGCCATCAACGGCGGAATGGATGTGGATCTTAAAACAGGCTGCCATATTGAAATTGATGCTTTTGCCGTCTGCCTGGCAAGTCCGGATGCAAAAGAAGGCACAATGGCATTTCTTGAAAAACGGAAGGCCGATTTCAAGGGGTCCCTGCAGGAATAAATCCATTGAGCTGTTGGCTAAGCCCATCTTTTTCCTTGACATAACGATGTTCATCCAATATAGAGCTTCAAATACTTTATAACTTTAATTTCAGGATCTAATGAATGCGGTTCCGGTTTTTCTACTTTGGTTTTTTTAGTTTTTTGGAGGGCTTCTTTTTTAGGAAGTCTATCCATGGGCCGGCAAGGTAGAAGATAACCGACTGATTAAAAAACCATGGGTAGACAGAAAAAAGATGAAACTCATGGTTTTCTTTTTAAAGGCTGTGGGTTTCAAACCCACAGCTTTTTTGTTTGATGCGATTCTCAATCATGGATTCAAAATATAAACCATTTCTGAAAGGAGTATTGCAATGATTCTCGACATCGGATTTGAAACCATGCCGCGGGAGGATCTCGAGGCCATCATACTTCGACGGCTCAAGGCCACCATTGATCGAGTTTATGCGAATGTGCCGTTTTATCGGAAAATGTTTCAAGACAACCATATCACACCCAATGACATCAAGTCCCTTGAGGACTTAAAACGAATTCCATTCACGGTAAAGGAGGATTTGAGGGACAATTACCCTTTCGGAATGTTTGCCGTTCCAATGGATAATGTCGTTCGTATCCATGCGTCGTCCGGGACCACAGGCAAGCCGACCGTTGTGGGATATACCGGCAGGGATATAAACACCTGGGCTGAGCTTATGGCCCGATCACTCGTTGCGGGGGGGGCAACCCGCGGCGACATCGTTCATAACGCATACGGATACGGCCTGTTTACCGGAGGGTTGGGCATCCACTACGGGGCGGAAAAACTCGGTGCATCCGTCATCCCCGTTTCGGGAGGGAACACCAAACGGCAGATTGTCATTATGAAGGATTTCGGGCCGACCATATTGACGTCGACGCCTTCCTATGCACTTCACCTCGCGGAAGTTGCCGAAGAACTCGGGGTCTCCTTCAAGGAATTGAAATTTAAATACGGAATATTCGGCGCTGAACCCTGGTCGGAAAGAATGCGTGAAGAGATTGAACGAAAACTGTATTTGACTGCCGTGGATATTTACGGCTTAAGCGAAGTGATCGGCCCCGGTGTTGCCATCGAGTGCCATGAAGCCAAGAAGGGTCTTCACATCTTTGAAGATCACTTCATTCCTGAAATTATCAATCCGGCTACAGGAGAAGTTCTACCCTATGGTGAAACCGGTGAACTTGTTTTTACGACCATTACCAAGGAAGCATTTCCCGTTATCCGTTACAGGACGCGAGACATCACATCATTGAATCCCGAGCCGTGTATTTGCGGACGAACACATATCCGCATGAGCAAGGTCAGTGGGCGTACGGATGACATGTTGATCATCAGGGGTGTCAATGTATTTCCATCACAGATTGAAAGTGTTTTGATGGAAATGGAAGAGGTTGAACCGCATTATCAGCTTATTGTTGACAGAGTGGACAACCTGGATACGCTGACCGTTCTGGTAGAAGTCGGTGAACGTCTCTTTTCCGATGAGGTACGGCACCTCCAGGACCGTGAAAGGAAAATTGCAAAGAATATCAAGGATTATCTGGGTGTTTCGGCGAAAGTAAAACTGGTGGAACCAAAGGTTATCGCTCGAAGCGAAGGAAAGGCTGTCCGGGTGATTGACAATCGAAAAATGTAAGAGGCCAGGGGACATGGATCAGGATTCAGGGGAATTAAAGCTCAAAGCTGAAAGGATAGTACACGGATGACAAGAATATTGGGGATTTTCAAGGACATGGAAACAGGGGCTTCGCCCCAATTGTGAGCGGAGCGAACCACTTTAAATATCTGCGCAGATCCGTTAAATCTGCGCCATCTGTGCCCTATAATTAAAAAATGCTTGATGGCCAATCATAAGGAGGACAAATATGCGGGCGGAACAAATTTCAGTTTTTTTAGAAAACAAGGCCGGACGGCTGGCTGAAGTGACGGCCATTCTTTCGGAAGCCGAGGTGAATATTAGGGCGCTTGCCCTGGCGGATACATCCGATTTCGGCGTTCTTCGTCTGATCGTCGATAACAATGCAAAGGCGGTAGAGGCGCTTAAAAATCGTGGATTTACCGTAGGCAGAACCGATGTGCTGGCAGTAGAAGTGGAAGACAGACCCGGAGGGCTCCACAGGATACTGGATATGTTGCACAAAGCCCAAATTAATGTGGAATACATGTACGCTTTTGTTCAGCACAGCGGTGAAAATGCCGTAATGATATTCCGAATCGACAATATCGATGAGGCTGTCAGGGTCCTTGAAAAAAACAAAGTAAAGGTTATCAACGGGAGCAAGGTGTATACCCTGTAAGTTCTGAACTGAGCGTTTTAATCCGGCTGATGCAGGAAGATCTCCTTTTTTGGCTTAGGTTTCAGGTGAGATCCATTTGAAGTCGAATATTGTACCCCGGCAATCCATCAATCCAACCCGATTTCATTGCCGGATGGACGACAAGGTTTGATTTAATTGAAAAAAGAAGCACGATTTTCAAAACAGTATGCTTAACATTTGAAAAAAGGAGGAGCAGATGACACTTAAGAGGATTTCTATTTTTACATTAATCTGTCTATTCTGTTTGGGCCTGACGGTCAGCCCGGCAGTTGCTTTCAAGGGGACCTATAAAGTGGGAGCCGTGTTTTCAGTGACCGGGCCAACCTCGTTTTTGGGGGACCCTGAAAAGAAAACCGCTGAAATGCTGGTTGAAGAGATCAACAATGCCGGCGGCATTAATGGGAATAAACTGGAACTGATTATCTATGATACCGAAGGCGATGCGACAAAAGCCAACCTGGCAGTAAAAAAACTGATTACCCAGGACAAAGTCTGTGCAGTGATCGGCCCTTCCTTGAGCGGGACGTCTTTAGCAGTTGTTCCTTTGGCCGAAAAGTATGAGACACCGCTGGTTTCGTGTGCGGCAAGCTACAAGATCGTTTTTGATGACAAGACCGGCAAGCCGTATAAATGGGTCTTTAAAACACCGCAATCGGACAGCATGGCGGTGGAGGCGATTTACACACGGATGCAAAAAGTCGGTATAAATAAGGTTGCCATCATCAGTGATACTTCGGGGTATGGCGCTAGCGGACGTGGAGAACTCATCCGGCTTGCACCCAAGTATAAAATAGAAGTTGTTGCCGATGAAAAATACGCTCCGAAGGATACCGATATGACGGCGCAGTTGACCAAAATCAAGGGCGCGGCCGCCCAGGCTATTATCAACTGGTCCGTGGGACCCAGCCAGGTTACGGTTCTCCGGAACTACAGAGATCTGGGAATGACCGTTATTCCGTTTTATCAGAGCCATGGCTTTGGAAGCCGCAAAAATATCGAACTTGCGGCAGGGGCGGCGGAAGGCGTATCATGCCCTCTGGGGGCATGTAACATCACCGAGCTTTTACCGGCAGATCACCCTCAAAAGGGTGTGACCACAAAGTATATGAAAGACTATATGGTCACACCCTTTTGAGGGTGATCTGCCGGTAAAAGCTCGGTGATGTTACATGCCCCCAGAGGGCAT
>Ga0210105_1000043_pt1 | contig 16178 bp, 11 predicted proteins | sample RushSE_TuleC_D2_FD_185569 | JGI IMG/M metagenome (GOLD analysis project Ga0210105, IMG submission 185569) | Wetland microbial communities from San Francisco Bay, California, USA, that impact long-term carbon sequestration - RushSE_TuleC_D2 (SPAdes) | ecosystem: Environmental > Aquatic > Marine >... | reverse complement strand
TCAAATATCAAATCCCAAATATTTTTGTCATAATACTCCAAAGCAGAGCCATCTATCGCTAACTCCCGCGATGCGGGGGTTTTATTATGCGGAATAAAATGCCGCCAAAACATCCTTCGGGGATATTCCGTTAAGGCATTCAATTTCTTCACATTCCACCTTGCCTGTTTCAAAACAGGGGCTGCATTCAACGGTGGGGCGAACAATCTTTACGGATCGACCCATCGGTTTCCATATTTCAGGATCGGAAGGACCGAAAACAGCCACTGTTGGAAGGCCTATAAATGCTGCAAGATGGCTGACACCGGAATCGTTTCCGATAAAGCCGCCACCGGTTTTGAGCAGACCGGCCAGTTTCGTTAACGTATCGATTGTGTGAACTTTTGCATTGGGTATTTTCTGCCGACGCAAAAATTTGGATAAATTATATTCCGCGGGACCGAGTATAAACTCCGCTCGTTTGCCGTTTGCCTCGATTGACGAGGCAATTTCGATAAAATTGGAAACCGGCCAGCATTTTTTCCGGCTTCCTGATCCGGGATGAATAAAAATTTTAACCGGCTCATATTGCGGATCTCTCCGATCCGTGTGAAGGATCGATGACAGGATGGAATCGGTATCCCCATTCTGCGGTTCAAAGAGCTTATATTTGATAAAATTCGATAAAATGTGTTGAGTGATATGGATTTTTTGATCCTTAGACGGCCGGGGTTGAATGCGATGAACTTCATTCCCCGTAATTGAACACAGCGTCTTTTCAAGCGAATGGGAACGGGAAATGAGAATGATTTTACGGAAGGCACACAGAATATCTTTTATCGACTGATCAACATGGCTCGAATAGAGGGTTGAAAATGTCGCCGACTCCAAAGGAAAATAATGGTCTGCAACCTCAAGCTCCGCAGCGAGCTGTCCGATGTTGCTCTGACAGACAATTGCAATATGGTCGTAACCATTCTTGAGCCTTAAAAGTGCGGGAAAGGTGGAAACAATGTCACCCAATGCACCATGGTGGATAACAAGAATGCAGCTTTTTGTCATAAATTAACGTAATATTGTAAAATTGGGCCCTGCGACCAACAAGTTGTTTGAAATCGTGGATTGTATCTTCTCCATCATACTTCCGAATACAAAATTTTTAATGAGACCGTGCCCATATGCACCGAGAATTACGAGTGCATCGTGCGGAACATCATAAAGGTTTTCTTCAAATTCCCTGTTTTCAAAAAAATGCCATTGATCGACATATAGGTCCATTTCTTGTTCAAGATTCTCATCTTTTATAACCTGTTTGTAGTCTTCTTTGGAGGATTTCCCTGTCTGCGTAAAAATATCGAGCTTTAACCCGGAAAACCTGCTGACATTAAATCCCAATCTGAGGGCTTTAAGCGCATTGGCGGAACCTCCAAAAAAGACCGCGATACGCTTCCACTCTTTATAAACAGGACTTGTGATTAGAACCGGAAAACGGGCTGCGTTTACAATCCGCCTCACTCTGGGACCGATATACCCAAGCCCGATCTTTGAAGACATGTCGCTGATGGCTCGCGGGCAGCACATGTAATCAAAATTGGTATGGATGTCCGGCAAGGTCGATGCCGTATAATGTTTTGGATCCAGAAATCTGGGTTGCAACCCTGCTTGTTCCAAAATTTCGGCGGCATGTTTTTCTGCGGTATCCGGAGAGGTGAGATATGAAGCATCAAGATCGACCTGGACCACATCATTATCAAAATACATCAAAAATTTTGTGGTCTTTGGAATGTATAACACCGGAGATGCTCCGATCTTCTTGCAAAAATAGATCGATTGAAAAAGCGTTTCTCTTCCTAAAGGATTATTTCTAAAAATATGAAGTAGTCGGCTTTCCATTTGGATCTCCCTTCTAAATTTTTTATACTTTTTAAGCTCACTTCCTACTTACTCTTGATGGCTGGTCTGAACCATAAGTTCCTTCCGATATTGATCCAAGATCGTCGCCTTGGAAATCAGACCGAGGAATTTGTTGTTTAAAACGACCGGCATTGAAAACAGGCTTTTCATATCCATTGTTCGAAGAACATCCAACAAGTCGTCATCCGGATGAACCGTTTCAACCTGGGTGTTCATGATCTGTCCTAAAAAAACGGCATCATACATTACCGGATTAAACAGGTGCGGCCGAATATCATCCAAATGGATAATTCCCAGAAAATCACCGGTCTTTTCATCCGCCACCGGAAAATAGTTGCGGTGGGATTTTTTGATAATGGCAATAAAATCTCTCAGAAGCATATTCTGATTAACAGTAATGCAGTCCCTTTCGATAAGCTCCGGAACGGTCAAATCGGACAGAACCCGGGCGTCAGTACCGGGTCTTAACAGATGTCCATGCTCCACAAGATCCTTCAGGTAATAGGATGCAGGCTCAAAATAACGACAAAGCGTGGTTGTAACAGCAGACACCATGATTAAGGGTAAAATGACCTCCCACCCACCGGTTATCTCGATAATTAAAAAAATTCCGGTCAACGGCGCCTGGAGCATGCCGCTGATCAGCCCCGCCATTCCCAACAACGCAAAGTATCCTTCGTTGACCCATGATATGGAAGGCATGAACAACGCCAGAAGATGATGGTAGGTCACTCCGACAAGGCTCCCGATAACCAAGCATGGTGCGAATATCCCGCCGGACCCGCCCCATCCCAGGGTCAACGCAGTGGCTGCAATCTTTGCAAATGATGCCAGTGCAACAACAGTGAGTATCTGACCGTATTCCCCCTCGATCAGAATTTCGACCGAATGGTAGCCATCCCCCAGCACCACCGGAAGAAAAAGGCCGATGACACCCACCGCACACCCGCCAATGGCGGCTCGAATCCATACCGGAGCTGAAACCTTGTGCGACACGGTATGCATGGATCTGAGCATACGCGTCAGAAGAATAACCGCCGCCGCCGCAAGAACAGCCAATCCGAGACAGGCAAAGATATTCAAAAGGTCGATCTTGAACAGGTGGTGGCGGAAAGGAATCTGATTTCCCTGAAGAATACGGCTTATTTCTGTCCCGGCAACCGAGGCAATGGCAATGGGGACAATATTGACCGATTTCCATTCACCCACGATCACTTCAATGGCAAATACCATCCCGGCAATCGGTGCGTTGAAGATGGAGGAAATTGCACCGGCGGCGCCGCAACCCACCAATGTTACCCGCTGCCGATCGTTTAAAGAAAAATATTTGGCAATATTTGATCCGATGGCCGCCCCGCTGATAACAACAGGGGCTTCAGGACCGGCCGATCCGCCGGAGCCGATGGTCAGGCAACTCGATATCAACCTGGAAAAGCTTGAACGGAACCTCAAAAGACCGCCGTAACGGGACACGCTGTAAATCACTTCCGGCACCCCATGTCCGGCACCTTCTTTGACGATTTTTTCGAGAAACAGGGAAGAAAGGGCAGCGCCGATGGCAGGAAGTACAAAAACCCACCAGTAATGACGGAAATGATGAAGCCACTCGGACATCAACAACAGGCCCCTGTTGAGCGCCACAGAAGCCAAGCCGGAAAAGTTGCCCACAATAGCGGCCATCAGTATGAGCAGAAGCCGATCATCAAACCGGAAAAATGGCCAGTTCCCGGGGTAGCGCCACGATTTTAGAATGCGCATTTTGCCAACACCTAATACCCCTCTCCTTTTATGAGCCGGTTTTCGAAATCAGCGATGTTTAAAAAAAACGCTGCTGAGTCAGGGGAAGTTTTTAAAAACTCCACGAATGCATCGTCACGTATGCAAAAAGAAAGCCTTGAAAGTAGATGGAGGTGTGTTTTTGTCGATGGACTCAGGAGAATAAACATGACAAATACCGGTTTTCCATCCACCGCATTGAAATCTATCGGTTTCTCCAGAAAACATGTGGAAATCAAGGCGTTCGATAGTGTACCCTGCAAAGGATCGGGTGGATGGGGAATGGCGACCCCTTTACCGATACCTGTTGATGTCAGATGCTCTCTTTCAAGCAATCGACGATAAAGTTCCTCTTTGAAGCTGACGGGTAAAAAATATATGTTCTCCACGGCGTCTTTCAACACTGCTTCAACATTCTCCCCTTTAATATTGTACAACAGACCGCCGCGTTTCATTGCAGGCAAGAGATTCTCTGACTTCTTTTCCTTAAACTTTTTTTCAAATTTGTCCGGCAGTGAAAACGGGAGCTTATACATGGCCGCCCATTTTTCCAGAGTTGATTCATTAAACAGATAGCCGGTGTCCGTTTTTTGTATGGGTATCCTGCCCTGGCGAATCCATCGTTCAACAGTGCTTATCGAAAGGCGAAGACACTGGGCAACTTCGTTTATAGTGAGTTTCATATGAGCCAATAATTAAAAAACAAGTTTTTTATAATAGATTAAACTTTATTTAATAACCTGAATGTCAGTATAGATCAAGGAGTTTTATTGTGGGTTTCAGGTTGCCGGGATTCCAATTCCGTTGCCGACGGATCGATTTTGGTAATTTCCCGTTTCGGAAGGATGCGCCAGGTTACCAGCGGTGAGAGGACATACAGCAACATGTAAATTAGCGCAGCGTATCCCAGATAGGGAGTAAATATGAGGATGACCAGTAACAGCATATTCAGGCGACCAAACCAGGAATGCCTGTCGATAAAGCGGCCGAGATGCAGGTAACGCAAGGGATAAAGGTTCATCATAATTCCTGAAAAAATCATCAACCCGAAACAGAAAATGCCCCAATAACGCACCAATTCCGATGCTTCCCGAACAGCATGGTTGAACATGATCAAGGGTGCGGCCACCAGCAATGCAGCAGCCGGGGTCGGCATCCCTTTAAAAAATCCTGGGATAGGCGTCCGGTCAAAGGTAAAGTAAATTAACCGGGCAATCCCCATAAGGGTATACAGCACAGCCGCCAGCCCTAACGGAAGCCGCCGGATTACAGGATCCGAAACACCTCCAAGCAAAAAATAAAATATCCAGGCCGGAACAATGCAGAAGCTGACGGCATCGGCGATGTCATCCAGAATGCTTCCAAAGCCGATCTGTCTGGGCCGGTTTTGTTCGGACAGGGATTCTGTCAGGCCCAGTTTTCTGGCCAGAGCCCCGTCAAGTTTATCAAAAATGGCGGCACCGATCAGAAAAAGATACGCCTCACGAATACGGCCCTGATATGCAAAAAAAACAGCCAGCAACCCCATCATGGCATTCATTATGGTTAAGGTGTTGGGGAAAAAGGACAAAATATTTCGCCGCAATCGTTCATCCTCATCGCAGATCTCATCCAGGCAGTAAGCACCGTATTTCCGACAGTATGCAGCGATAGATCCAAAATTTATGATCATAAATACGATTTCGATTAAAAACAAAACACGCAGGGGAAGATTCCCCAACCAGGATATCCAGGTGTAAATCTGAAAATTCAAATCCCCTGGAACATAAAAAGCATGCGCGTACAAGAGGGTCCCGACCGGTGCGGCCACGATGGTCCTCAGCCGTGTAAACTCTCCTATTTCCGCTTCCGGCCCTGTTCGCATGGCGAAAAAACGCATGAAGTTCGCAAAATTGTCACGGATCAGGACTGTTACGCACAAAACCAGGACAAAAATGCCATGAAACAATTCAGCCTTGGTTCCGGGGGTCGGGGTAAAAAGAAGGCGCCACATCATACCGACAGCCACAAGCGGGAATATAATCGAATATACGATCTTGTCCATGACCCTGTCCGCAAGATGGACCAGTGTAGAGTGAGGCTGGAACCGGCTTGAAAACCACCCATCGATCAGATCAAAGCTCATGGAGATAACAAGTAATATCACCCCTAAGGTATAGAGCAGCGGGTTGCGGGTCCACATGACTGCCAGGGCGCAAAACATTCCGCAAAAGACGAGCGGTGGCCTTCCGTAAACCAGTAATGCAGAAATTTTTCTCTGAAAATTGAGCTTTGTCGGCATGTGTTCTTTATCTGTCATTAAAGAAACCATCGAGGTCCTTATAGGAAAATATACAACGATTTTGTATCATAAAAGGTTAACATGATAAACACCAACTGAAAAGCTTTTTGTAGAGGAGTCACTGAATCCTTGAAATTCAAAATAGTTTAATTTAAACTTAACAAAATGAACATTAAACACCAGACACTTGATGAATTCGACTTTTTACGAAACCATCGAACTTTATTCTTGACCAAAGCATAAAACGGATACCCATAACGAAAGTGAAGTCACAAATAACAATCAAGCTCCCCGATGCCTCACTGAAATAGGATTTCCACTACGTTCCTGCAAGCGGTCGGGATATTAAAAATCATTATGAAAATATTAAATGTAAGGTTTAAAAATATAAACACCTTGAAGGGAGAGTGGGAGATTCACTTCGACCGACCCCCACTTAAGGAATCAGGACTGTTTGCCATTACCGGTCCCAACGGTTCCGGGAAGACCACTATTTTTGATGCGATTTCACTCGGACTTTACGGCGAGACGGCCCGACTTAGAAATTCGCCGGAGCAAATTATGAGCAAGCAGACCTCTGACTGCTATTCAACGGTAACATTCTCGACAAACGACCATGTTTATTGTTCCACATGGTCTCTGCGCAGCATCAAAGGAAAAACACTGCCCCCGGAAATGAAACTGCTCGAAATTAATGGTAAAAAACAGGTGATCGAAGAAAAGATCAACACGGTCCGCAACCGCATCGCAGAACTGACCGGTCTCGACTTTAAGCGTTTCTCCCGATCCATCATGTTGACGCAGGGGGAATTTGCAGCATTCTTAAATGCTCTCGATAACGAACGGGCCGAAATATTAGAAAAAATTACTGGCAAAGAAATATATGCCGAATATTCAAAAGCCATCTTTGATAATGCTGAAACAGCGTTAAAAAAACTTGATGCACTCAAAGAAGAGATTCATGACTTTTCGCTGATGCACACTTCGGAACTTAAGAACCTTCAGGGAACCATTGAGCAGCTCGAAGAAGATTATCAAAAGACTGAAAACTTGTTTTTTAAGTTATATGAAGAAGAAAAACAGCTCAAACTCCATGGTCAATTACAAAAGGAATATAATGATAATCAGGCCGCTCTTGCAGAAGCTCAGAACCGAAAAGCGCAAATTCAATCGGATCTTCTTAGACTAAACAAGGCCATGGATGCAACACTATTTGAAGAAGACATTAAGCGGCTCAACAGCCTGAAAGCCAAAGCGCCCATGAATTTGGATACGCTAAAGAAACTTGAAAGAGAAATTGCAGACCTAAAAGACCGCCACAAGGTATTGACGGAAACGGAAGATGCGCATATCTTTGAACTGGATCAAGCTCAAAAAAGCTGGTCGGAACGCCGGGTGTTGATTGAGCAGACACTTGAAATCGATGAAAGAATCGAGACGGCAAGCGCTTCGGTTCGGACATTATCGGAACACCAGGCATCTAATGAAAAAGAACAGAACAAGACCTTACAGGAACAGCTGGCGATCAAGCAGGAAATCGCCGAAAATGAGGCCCGCCGGAAGAATACGGAAAAATGGCTGAAAGAACATGCCGGATATGAAAACCTGGTAAAACAGATTTCTGTCATCAGAGGCACGCTGGAACAGTTGCGATCGGTCCGTGTCAGTATGTCAAAGCACCCCGGTCAGCAGAAGGCCGAATTGAAGGCCGAAAGAAAAGCATCTGCATTGCTGACCAAAACCTCCCGTAAAATCGAAAAACTCCGGAACAAAGCAGCAAAAATCAAGGCCCGAAAAGCTGAACAGAATAAAAAATTAACATCCCTTTTGAGAAACGATTCCCTGGAAGCGCTCGAAAAAATATGTGCCGAGCAAAAAGATCGGCTGGCGAACTGGTATTCAATGCTAAAGATTTCTAAAGCATTTGCCAAACGGGATTCAGCGGACGAAAAAGCTTTGGAAAGTACGTTGAAACAGGCTGAACAAGAACACGCCGAATTGCAGAAAATGTTTAAACTGGAAAACAACATTCTGACCGTCATTCAAAATATTGCCAGGTTCGAGCCATACAGAAAACAATTGAAAGAAAAGGAGTCTTGTCCCCTCTGCGGTTCACCGGAACATCCTTATGTGACCACTGGACCTCCGTTCGGGAAAGAACCGGCGGAAGCCATTCGAATGCAGGAGGACAAACTCAAAAAAATCCAAAATCAAATAAAAAACCTTCTGGTCAGAATCGACCGACTTAAAGCTCAACATGATCCCATGGTGGAAATGAGAAAAAATTGGAATTTTTTATGTCAGGCGACAAAAGCCGATTGGGACATTAAGAATCGCCATGCCGTCAAAAAATCCATCCGGATGCTAAAAAAAGATTTGCGAAAACAAGAGGCACGAATCAAAAAAATTCGAAACCATTTTAAAAAGGCCGAAAAGATTGATCGGGTCCTTCAAAAAAAATCGGAGAAGACAGCCGAAATGCAAGCCGTTTCAGACAGACTTCAATATGATTTAAATGCCCATCGAAATACGTTATCTTTACTCCAACAGAAAAATCAAAACATCAAACAAAGGGAAGCAGAACTGATAGAAAACCTTCAACAGCCCCTTAAGTTATTCAATGAAAAAATCCCGGATCCGGGAACAGAGGATGAATTAAATCGTCGACTGGAATCCAGGCGGGTCGATTACCTTAACCATTTGAGAGCCATAAACGAACTGAAAGAACAGGCCATCCTGTTGAAGAGCAAAAGCGAAGCCTTGCCTCAAAAACTCGATACATTGAAAAAGGAAGCGGAACGTCTTAAAGAACAGATTAAAACCGACCAAGACGCCTTGCATGCGCTGAAAGAAAAACGAATGAACATTTTCGGAACCGGAGACCCGCTTCAAGAAAAGCAAGAAACGGAAAAAAAACTACACGCTCAGAAAGAAGAAGCGAAAACCTTCCGGCAACAACGCCAAAAGATTCACAAAGCCCTGTCGGAAAAAGCGCAATTGAAACAGATTTCGGAAGATAAATTTCAGCACATTGAAAAAGAATGTGAAGAACTTGAACACCATCTTTCGATCCGGCTGGCAGACTCGGGTTTCAGGACGATAGAGGAAACCCAAAATTGCTTTTTAAGCCTCGAAGAACAGCAGACCATCAAGGATAAACAGGAAGCCATAGATCACGATATCACCCGATGCATTGCAAATTTGGATGCCATCCGGGAAAAATTTGACGAAGAAGAAACAAAGGAAATGACCATCGAATCTACGGAATCCTTAAGGCTGCAAATCCAAGACGCGGGAAAACGAAAGGATGAATTGGAAGAAGCGCTTACCGCCGCGACAAACCGACTGAAGCACCAGAAAGCCTCGGAAAAAGAATATGAACAAAAAATTAAGGAGATGGAAGAACAGGAAAAAATATGTGATCGAATACTGAAAGAAAAAGATTTTTTTGAATCCGCCGGTGAGGCCGATATCAAAAAGAAAGTTCAAGAACTTATGATGGCGCGTTTGCTCGAACTCAGCAATCGACAACTCGAAGAACTCAGTGGCCGTTTTTATTTGAGACATCATGAAAAACACAGGCTGGCTTTGGAAATCGAGGATGTTGTTCTTCAGAGGTCTCGCAGACCCGTCAAAACACTGTCCGGGGGTGAGAGCTTCCTGATCAGCCTTGCCATGGCGCTGGGACTTTCAGATATGGCCGGCAATGGCCGAAAAATAGAGTCCCTTTTTATTGATGAGGGATTCGGCTCTCTGGATGATGAAACATTATACACGGTGATCTCCACGCTTAAAAATCTGAAAACAAAAGGTAAAATGGTATGTGTTGTTTCCCATGTCAAGCGGCTTGAGGATGAAATTTCCACCAAGATACGAATAAACAAAATTTCCGAAGGTGTGAGTCGTTTGGAGGTGGTGGCATAGAAAACAGAAAGATAAAGAACAGGAGCATTCCCGATTTCCCAAAATAATCTATTCTTTTCAAAATCTCAGAGCCGGCAAATCCCCGAATACCAATACCCCTGGCTTCCGTTTCATCCATCTTAGCGCTAAAACCGGTGCCTTTCCTTTTCTCTTTTTTTGGAGTAAAAACTCCCGGATCTTTATACGAACCCGCTCGGATGAGCCGCTTTGGACCCTACCTTACCGGTTTCTGCCACTCTTTGGCAAAGATCCCGGCAATCCGGTCGATCTGACTGGCATCTATCTTTAAAGCCTTGGCCACCTCATTATACAACGTTTTACGGTCGCTGTTTTCGGCATCCACGAGGCCATTGAGGTCCCTTTTCTCCTTGAGGTTTAGCCCCCCGGTATCTCCCATAGAGAGATATCCGTTGTCCCCTTCATTCAAGGCCCCTTTCTGGTAGTAGGGTTTTAGAGACTGAAAACGGGCTTTCATTTTTTCCTTCAAGGCGCGAATGGTGGGATTGGAAACGGTGGTCACGTCATCCGCCCATGCACTGGCTGGAAATAAGGCGAATCTGACCTTAAATGAGAAGTCTTTATGGGTTTTGGAAAGGTTGTCTTTTTGAGGGGGCTTTTTGCCCCGGATATCATTCACGATATCCCCGGCAACGGATTCAACTTTCTCTGCCGGGAAATAAATATTTATGGTCACGCAGGCAAACAGGGTTATCATCGCGAACACCATTGCCATCCACATGGGTTTTTGAAACATTCTCATATGAACCTCCCTCCTTCATTTCACAACCGGCCCCCCTTTGGAGCTGATTCTTTTGATTCTTTTAACCATGTCCTTAAAACTAATCCGGTTATCCGGATTCTGGTTTATAACATTTACCCCTGAAAAGCCACCTCTTTTTACGAGATACTCTGTACCGTCTTCTCTAATGGTGCCGTTGACTGTGAACACATCGTTTTCCAGACGGGCCTGGATGCCGATTTTTTCATAGGGAAATTTTTTGAAAAAAGACGCAAAGGCGCCCGCCATCCCCATAAATGGGCTCCCTCCTCCGCCAATCTGCGCAATGTTTTCAACGGCTTTAACACTGATTCTTTGGGAAATTCCTTTTTTTTGAACCGTTTCCAGCAAAAGGTTGAATCTCTGGGGTTGGCCGTAGGCCATTTCAAAATCCCGAAGTCGACCCTCCAAAATCCCCTCTATGGTTCCGAATTCGGTATCCGTCGTCATTTCGGACAGCGAAAGATCCTCCCATTTTACATTGAGTTTAAAGACCGGTGCTGGCGTAAAAATCCCTGAAGCACCCAAATCGGATAAGATGATTCTGCCTTCAAATACTTCGGCCTTGAGTTCTCCGTGAGCGGTAACGGCGTGATGTTCGTATCGAATGGGGTTTAGCGTACCGGTTAAGGTGCCTGCCAGGGGACGCATCCAGATTTCAGATAAAAGGGGCTGAAGCTTTATCCCGTCAAATACTGCACGGGTATCGATGATAAGATCCGGACCAAAGAGTTTTTCTATTTTCACGGATCCCAGACGGAGATCCCCGCCGGGAACCTGTATCACGGTCGGGGATTCCACGGATATCCGGTTCGGGCCCACATCCAAAAGGATGTTCAGCGGCTGTTCCGGCAAGAGAGGAATGGTTATGGATTCAACCGCCAACTGGCCGCTTAACGTCTTATCAGGGGCATTGGTGACTCCGGTCCGGTACCAGACGGGCATATCAACAAGAATGCCTTTTAGGGCGATACCTTTCTCCGGGAAAGAAAAATTGCCCCCAAGCCACCCGAGACGCCCCGTAATTTGCCAGGCATCTTGAAATCCGTTTATCCGAAATTCGGCAGAAACGGTTCCTTCCGTCTCAAGTGTTGCCAGAAAGGGGGTTTCTGTTTGATAGGGTTCCTGCAAAAAATGATGAAATATCGGTTTTAAGGGCACATTCGGGATGATCACCGATAAATCGGCATTGGCTTTCGACGGACCTTGCTTGAAAAACCCATTGATTTCAAAGGGCAGGATACCCGTCAGGTCGAACCGGAGCCTGGAAAGTTCTACGAATCTTTTTTGAAGATCATAAATCCCGCTGCAGGAAGAGGCTATGGGGTTTCTTTTCAGGTTCAGATAATACCGGTCATAAAGGGCTTCACCTGCCTGGGCTTTAGTATCGGCGGCAAACGTCATCCTTGAACGCTTTAAATCGATAACACCTTCGATCCCCGTGCCGAGGGAAATTTTTTCGCCCATTATGCTCCCATCCTTGTTTTGAAAGGCGAGATCTTCAAGAGACAGTTTTGCTTTCACCTGCCAGGGACCGGTCTGGGGTCCCATAACGTTGATTTGGATGGAATCATGAACCTTAATATCCCAATCGGACGAAATCAGGTGGTAAGTTGCGGCTGAATGGAAAAATCCGGTATGATTTCCTTGGACCTTAAGATCCAGATCGCGTTCCTCTAAACGAATGCCGAGCAAAAGATTTTTCAAACCAACAGCGTCGAGTCGGACCTCCGGGAGTATAACGGATCTTTTTTCTGTGTCTAGGCGGCCTTCCGGGATCTGTAAGCGGATATCTCCGATGAGCGTGTCCCTGATTCCGGTGTTAATCTTTACCTGGGGGATTTGTACGGCTGCATCCTTGATCTCGACCACGGGATAGTTGCCGGAAATTTCGTCCGCCTTAAGGTTGATATCCAAAGGCAATAGAAGCTTATCCGACTTTTCCATCAAGGACAAGCCGCCGATATGAAGCTTTAATTGGGCAAAGGCGGTTTTCCCCTGTTTCATGTTATAGGCAAGTCCCGTTTCCATGGACAAAGATTCAGCGCCGGTCACGGATAAGGGAAATGATCCCATTTTTTCCAAATCAGATCCCAAATCAATACCTTCGCACCGGACTTTAAGACTCTCGATATCGAGATTTTTTGGGCCATGGCGATACGTAAATTTTGAAAACAACACCATTTTTTGGACGCTAAGTTCCGGGTGCTGGAGTCTCATGTCTTGAGATTGAAGCGTACCGGTGAATTTTAGGTCTTTGATGTCAAACGTATGACTGCCGAGAATGTTCACGTTCCGCGCTGTAAAATTCAGACTACGGGAAGAATCTATGACCTCCAAATCAAACGATACGGAAAGCGGTTTGTCGGAGCTGACTCCGGCATGAATTCGGTGAACCTGAACAGCCTGATCACCCATAGCTGCCGACATACGTCCGTCAAGAAGTTCACCCGACTGAAATTTGACGTCTCGAAAGAAAAAAATGCCGATAAGACCTCGAATCATCCTTGCCGGAGAAGAAGGCCCTGTTTTCTCCGGTAAGATGCCGGGAAATATGAGCCGTTCGGAAAAAAGGTCAAGATACAAGCCGTTCACCTGTATATTCTTTAGAACGAGAGACCGATGACCCCATGGACCCTCAACCGCCATATCCGCCTTGACGGAACGAATCTCCATAGAGAAATTTTGCTGTGGTTTTAATGGGTTGAAAAGAACCCCCTCGGCCTCTATAACCATCGGTTGAAAAGTATAAAAGAGGTTTTTTATGGTACACGAAGACCCAGTAGATGCGGAAAGCGATCTCTCTATCATCGGCTTTATCTGGTCAGGATGATAATAGAGGTAAATGGCGATGCCTGAAATCAGAATCACAACAAAACACAGGACAATGCCTGAAATCATAAAAATTTTTTTAATCAGCGTCATAGACGTCAACTTCATATTCAAATGGCAAAATAAAATATGGACATTCTCAAATCGTCGAACTACGCTGTTTTTCTTGTGAATCGGACAGGAACTTGATATAAGAGAAAGATAAAAACAAATTGTGGATCACCCCATATGCCGTGTAGCCCCTCCTTGTCGATCCATAGTGACATGATAGCGTCAGGTTCCGCTGTAGTCAAGATTATCGGCAGGCTCGATTCGATAATCAAGGGCAACATCCGGCGTGAGATAAAGCTGGAGCTCAACAGAAAGTGGACCAAGCAAGTTATCGTCGATGCTTTCGAAATCGGATGCTTTGACGGCTGGCTGGGATCCGGCCGTTGAATACATACTTACTTAATTCTAAACAAACCCAAAAGACCTCGACTTAAAGAAGGAAAAATTTCATGAAAAAATCGATAGCTTATCCAAACAACACATTCCGAATCCCCCTGATCCTGGACAAATTTTTGGCCGTTTGGGTCAGTATTGCTGTGTTTCTTATCATAGCACCGTCGGAGTCTTTTTCCGCGAGAAATGTCACGGAAGCTCCCGTGTCTTTTTCACACCTGGTTAAAATCGCCAATCCATCGGTGGTCAATATCAGTACCGTCAAAACCATCAATGAGGATCGAGAAGGCCCGATACCGTTTGGTCCGAACGATCCGATGAGAGATTTCTTCGAACATTACTTTGGGGGTCAGATACCCAAAAAGTTTAAGCAAAAGAGTCTGGGCACCGGTTTTATCATCGACCAAAAAGGCTTTATCTTGACCAACAACCATGTGGTTGAACAAACCGACGAGATCAGAGTTCGTACGGCTGATGATAAAGAATTTGCCGCCAAAATCGTCGGCCGTGATCCCATGACGGATCTGGCGCTTATCCGCATCAAATCAGACATGCCTTTCATTCCGCTTATCCTGGGCGATTCGAACCTGCTGGAAGTCGGCGACTGGGTGGTTGCCATCGGCAATCCATTTGGTTTGGGGAATACGGTGACAGCGGGAATCGTCAGTGCCAAATACCGGCAGATCGGCGCCGGCGCTTATGATAACTTTATTCAAACCGATACGCCGATCAACCTGGGTAACAGCGGAGGCCCTCTTTTGAATACCGCCGGTGAGGTTATCGGTATTAACACGGCTATTTTTTCCCAAAGTGGAGGCAGTGTCGGCATCGGATTTGCCATTCCCATCAATATGGCCAAAGACCTTCTGCCCCAGCTTAAAAAGGGGAAGGTGATCCGGGGATGGATCGGTGTCACAATCCAGAAAGTCACCCCTGAACTCAAAGATAAGCTAAACCTGCCGGTTGAAAGAGGCGCACTGGTTTCGGACGTTACTTCAAGAGGTCCGGCCGATGAATCCGGTATCATGCGCGGAGACGTGATCGTCTCTTTTGACGGCAAACCCATCCGGGAAAGCAGAGAACTGCCGTATGTTGTAGCCTCAACACCTGTGGGCAAAACGGTTTCCGTGGAGATCATTCACAATCGGGAAAAAATGATAGCAGAAGTCAGGGTCGGCGAGTTGAAAACAGCGGCAGAAGAAGAATATCTGCAAATGCCCAAAGGAGAACTTAGTTTCGGAATGACCTTGCAGGAGATTACCCCCGAACTTGCACAACAATATGACTTGCCGGAAACCAGCGGTCTTATCATCGTCAATGTTGAAAACAATTCCCCGGCAGCCGAAGCAGACCTGAAAAGCGGAGATATCCTCCTCGAAGTCGACCAGTTACCGGTTAAAAGCTTGGCGGCCTTCAACCGAAAAATAAGCCGGTATAAAAAGGGAAACACGATCCTATTTTTGATCAATCGCAATGGATCGATCCTTTTCCTGACACTCACGATATCCGGATAAAAACTCTCAAAAAGAAAGGTTGAACCATGAAAACATCAGGCATCATTCTTGTTATTTTCTCATGTTTGTTATTTACGGCTGCATTATCTGCGAGTGAACAGGGAGAAGCGATTTTCAAATCGAACGGCTGCATTTTTTGTCACAAGGCGGAAGGCACCACTTCCGGCACGATTCCTTCCCTATCTGATTTGGCCGGGGCATATAAAGGGAAAAAAGAACAACTTATCCAATATCTTAAGGGGGAATCCCATCCGATCATCAACCCGGAAAGGGCCGGCACAATGAAAAGGCAACTCGAGAAGACAAAGGCCATGTCCGATTCCGAACGGGCGGCATTAGCTGATTTTATGTTGAGCCATTGACATAAAATTCATGAAAACCTTGCCGCTTCAGGATTCCTTGCCATACAGTACTTCCTCCGAAATTGTTCGCATAACGTTTCGTATTTGCACGTTTAAATGCGTATCCTTCAATTTTTTAAAAAAAAACAAATAATTGGCTTGCTTTCTTTCTATATAAAGCGTATTATATATTTAATTATTCAAGTTCCGTTTAATCTTCGGGATGGTTTCTTTCTGTAGGATCAATCCATTTATCAAAGTGGCACCCTCCAGTTTGCGACGTTGAAAATTTTTAAGAAAGGAGGATGTTATCATGACCAATGGAACTGTTAAGTGGTTTAACGACCAAAAAGGGTTCGGATTCATTGAGCGGGAAGACGGACAGGATGTGTTTG
>Ga0210105_1000042_pt1 | contig 16372 bp, 18 predicted proteins | sample RushSE_TuleC_D2_FD_185569 | JGI IMG/M metagenome (GOLD analysis project Ga0210105, IMG submission 185569) | Wetland microbial communities from San Francisco Bay, California, USA, that impact long-term carbon sequestration - RushSE_TuleC_D2 (SPAdes) | ecosystem: Environmental > Aquatic > Marine >... | reverse complement strand
CCCGGATGATTTTTTCGTAGTTTGTCGCCATGGAATCCGCCGATGACCTTGGTGAGGCATTCTGATGCAGACCTCTGCCCGCAATCAGAGGCTGTTTGAGCCCAGGCCTGGGCTCAAAGGCTTCTACGCACGAGGACAAGAAGTTGTTTCCTAAGACTCTAATACGAAAGGGCGAGAAAAGAAACAGGAAGTGTGGTCAAGGCATGGCGAGGTTTATGCTCCACCCGCCGGTAACACGGCAGACATGTGGACCAATTCAAACTCCTCCTTAACCCCTTTCAGGAAGCGCCGTATGGCGCAGCTGGTTTCGATGAAGGGATGTCCGATGCCGACGGCGTGGCCGTGTCTGAGGGCAATGCCTTTAAGCTGATGAAGCTGACGCACAATGGCGCCCTCTTCCACGGTGTTGTCAAGAAAGACATCCCTCGAAGTCGCAGGCAGGTGGAGGGTCTTCGCTGTCTTGTAACCCTTTGAGTCGCCCGCTGTGAGGCTGTCCACGAAAAAAAGTCCTCTGTCTTTGACGACCTGTAGGGTTTCGTACATTTCTTTGGACGATGCGGTGAAACGCGAACCCATGTGGTTGTTCACCCCTGTGGCAAAAGGGACGGAGGAGATGTTCTCTTCCATGATGTGGGAGATTTTAGTTGGTTCATCTCCAACGTAGAGTGCTCCGGGACCCGGACTCAGGCCTCGATCGCGCGGCTCCATGGGCTGGTGCAGCATGATTTCATGCCCTTCGCTATGGATCAGATATGCTGCTTCCTCGGACTTTGGGAGCCGAGGCAGAATAGCGAAGGTCGTGGGGACGTTGAGATCGAGGAAGGGCTTTGCATGGGAAAGGCTTGCACCGATATCATCGATAATTAGGGCAAGACGAGGTTTTGTTCGCGGGTTTTGGTCAATATGATCAAAGGCAAAGGCTTTTGAAACAGAATAATGCCCGAGGAGATTGGCTAGAATAAATGATGAACTACTTAGAAGAAATGTTCTCCTATCCATTTCCTTTCACTGCTTTGAGCCATAGATTTGAATCCTAAGTAAAATTGAGTTGATTCCTGGCTACAACTTATTGAGGTCTGTGTCAAGTAAAAATACAACATATGGTGCTTTTTTTCTCAAACAGAGTGCAAAGGGGCCGGAGGGCAGTTGAAATGGAAAAAACCCAGATGATTTATTTGGAAGGATTTCATAGTATGAGCAACACAACGCAGGGTTAGAGCGCGGACCTGGTTCGGACGGTCTTCGGCTGCGGCGAGAGGCCCGCATTAGAGTCAAGGGGAAAGCTTGATGGACGAAAACGGAAAGATGCCCTTTATAGAGCATCTGGGCGAGCTACGAAAGCGCTTGATCATTTGCTTTGTCGGCGTCGGTGTAGGTTTTGCGATCGCATACTCTTTCAAGGAGACCCTCTTTGTTCTCCTGATGCAGCCCTTGAAGGGCGCGATGGCTCCCGGCCAGAAGCTTATATATACAGGGCTTCCCGAAGCTTTTTTCGTGTACATTGAAGTGTCTTTTTTCGGAGGGATCCTTCTTGCAGCACCCCTGATCTTCTTTCAAATGTGGCTTTTTATTGCTCCGGGATTGTACAAGAACGAAAGACGGTTCCTGGTTCCCCTTCTTTTTCTTTCCTGTTTCTTTTTCGCCGGGGGAGTTCTCTTCGGGTACTCGATCGTTTTTCCCTATGCCTTCAAGTACCTCCTGGGCTTTGAATCGGATCTTGTCCAAGCGCTCCCCTCCATGAGAGAGTACCTCAGTCTTGCCACAACGCTTCTCATTGCCTTTGGGTTTATCTTTCAGCTTCCTCTAATCATGACCATGCTCGCCCGAGTCGGGATCGTCACCCCGCGCTTTCTCAGCAAGAACCGGAAGTATGCCTTCCTGCTGAGCTTCGTGGTCGCAGCCATTGTCACGCCAACACCGGACGTGGTGAATCAGCTCCTGATGGCAGGCCCTCTTGTCATTCTCTACGAGGTCAGCATCGTCGGCGCCAAGATCTTTGGAAAGAAACGAGTGAAGCAGGAGGATGAAGATGCCGAGAAGCCCCACGAAGGGGAGGGAAAGGAGAATTGAAAATGGAAGCTGAGTCAGCAGATCTTCTGAGCAAGATGCGATCCCAAGCTCAGGAGCTCTTTCGCGCTTCCCTGAGAAGGGTCGATCCCTATGAAGCGGTGAGGCGCTTTGTGCGGCTCGAAGGAAACACCCTTCTCCTCGATGAGGAAGGCGAGCCGGAGACCGTGCTGGAGCTTAAGGCCTTTGATCGTGTTTTTGTGGTCGGCGGCGGCAAGGCCACGGCACCCATGGCGCGAGCCGTGGAAGACATTCTCGGAGAACGAATCAAGAAAGGCATCATCAACGTGAAGTATGGTTTTGGGGAGGGGTTGCTCCGCACAGAGCTCATTGAGGCAGGGCACCCCCTTCCCGATCAGAAAGGGGAAGAAGGGGCCAGAAAGATCTTGGATCTCTTGGAGTCTGCAGGGGAAAGGGACCTGATTTTCTCCCTCATCTCCGGAGGCGGCTCGGCCCTGCTCCCCCTGCCCGCAGGAACGATTACGCTGGCCGAGAAGCAGGGTTTAACCAAGAAGCTCCTGGCGTGCGGAGCCAGCATAGACGAAATCAACACGATTCGAAAGCACATCTCCCTTTCCAAGGGAGGGCAACTGGCAAGGGCTGCCTTTCCGGCATTCACCGTGAACCTGATGCTGTCCGATGTGGTGGGAGACAGGATGGACGTCATCGCATCAGGCCCGTTTGTTCCGGATCAGAGCACTTTCAGAGAAGCCTGGGCGATCATCGAGAAATATGAATTCACGGACATCCCTGAATCCATCAGGGGCCATCTCCAGGAAGGCCTGGAAGGCAAAATACCGGAAACACCCAAGGCAGGGGACGTGGTTTTCAGCCGTGTCCGCAATCGCGTCGTTGGGAGCAACCTCCTTGCTCTTGAATCTGCGAAAGAGGAGGCTGAGCGCATGGGCTACAGGACCCTGCTCCTTTCCTCAATGGTCGAAGGGGAAACCAAAGAGGTCGCGAGAGTGCACACGGCCGTCGCCAAAGAGATCCTCGCCTCGGGCCAACCCCTTCGAGTGCCTGCGTGCGTCATTTCAGGGGGAGAGACGACGGTCACCATCCGGGGCCATGGGTTCGGTGGGAGAAATCAGGAGTTCTGCTTAGCTGCAGCGCTTGATCTCATGGAGATGCCGCCCAGGGTGGTGGTCCTCAGTGGAGGAACTGACGGAAACGATGGGCCGACGCCGGCGGCCGGGGCGATCGTTGATCAACAAACCGTTCAGCGCGGGATTCAGGCAGGCCTGAAAGCGGCCGAATATCTTCGCAACAATGACTCCTTCCGCTTTTTCGAGAAGACAGGAGATCTTCTCATGACCGGCCCGACGAAAACCAATGTGATGGATGTGAGGCTGGTCCTAGTGCGATAAAGGTTTTTTCTCAAGCCACCGCTTGACAAAGTAAGGCTTGGTCATTTCAAAAATACCGCAGTCCTCTTCGATGCTCTCCTCGGCCTGTCGTGTCGACATGCTTTTCGTTTTTTTGACAAAGGCAAAGGTTCTTCCAAAATAAAGAGGGACCAGGGCATCGATCATGAGAAGGCGATCACAGGCTTGATCCCGGTAGCTCACGGCGGTGTCGTAGAGAATTCTCGCCCAGAGATCCGTGGGGAAATCAAACAAACTCCTTTTCAATTCCCTGATTTCCAGCAGCTTCGTGCAGATGTCCTTGGCAAGAACCTTCTCCCATATATCCCCATAGGTCGAAAAACCTTCTCGAAATTCATGAATCAGCTTGTCGCTGTCCACGTCCACTCTCGGTGGCATCTCGGTTTCACCGAGACCAAAACCGAATATGGCGGTGGGCTTGCTGTACTTGATTCCGAGCCACCTGGACTCAAAGTGGCAAGCCAGGGAAAAAAGGGTTCCAAGGACCTGTCTGAACATGGGGCCGAGAGAAGCGGCCGGGTCTTTGGCTTTGTGAATCTTGGGTCGCCCCATGAAAGCCTGACACACCTGGGCCTCTGAATTCAGCGCGAGGGTGGTCATCCAGAGGTCAATGCCGAATTGGGCCACGGCTTCGTCCCAGGTCTGACTTTTTAAGTACAGCCGGGCAAGGTCGCCGCTGAACCCGAACTCGCCTCCAATGGGCTGACGGACCCGGCGGCCGTAAAGAGCGCGCGAAAGGGGGTAGGCGATCCCGTTGGTTATGGTTCCATCGTATTTGTGCCGAACGTAAAGGGGCGCTACAAAGGAGAAGTCATTGAGTAACGGTTCCCCGAGGTGCTTGATCCACTCGGGAGTGATACTTTTCAAATCGGCGTCCACGACAACGATGGCTTTGGCCCCCAGCTCGGTCACCTTCCGAAAAAGGTTTCTGAAGTTATTCCCCTTTCCTTTTACCCCAGGCGGCGTGGAAATGTAGATTTTCGGGACCTTGGTGGGAGTGTCAAGAAAAGCCTCCCGAGTCTTGTCCTGGGAGTTGTTGTCGCAATTGATGATGACCGATGAAACCCCCGGGAAGTACCGGTTGAGACCCTCGTTTGCCTTCAGGGTGGGGTAAGCGATCGAATCGGCCTCGTTGTACGAGGGGATGCTGACGACCAACTCAGCCCTGTCGATTCCTGAAGGATTGACTTCCGCTTCAAACATGTTTCTCAGGGTTCGCCTTCCTTGGTGAAAAGCTCCAGAACCGCCTCGTTCCAGCCTTGAGGCCCGGCTTTTTCCACGAGTGTGAGTCTGTGAAGTTCTGCCTTCAGCTCTGGAAACCGCCCGGGGGCGCCGAGCAGGACCGGATGATCCACGGTCCTGAGCATGCTGAAATCGTTAGGGCTGTCTCCCAGACCCACGGTCTTCACGTCCACACGCAGGGCCTTATACAGGGCGATGAGCCTTTGAATCGCCTCTCCCTTGTCCATGGCTCCGTGGAGATGATGAAAACGTCCGCCTGTTGAGATCTGATACCCTCTCCGCCGCGCGGCTTGATGGAGGCTTTCTATGGTCCCTTTATCCTCTCGGGGCAGGACAAAGGGCTCGTCGTACTCTCGCATCGCAGCCAGGCGCGATTGCTCGATCCCAAGCCCCGTGAGCGCAGAGATCTCCTCCAGCGTCATGTCCGAAAATCCTCGCATGGGCAGCGCGAGTTCGTCGCTGATCTCCCGCAAGGAACGGACCAGGCGCGGGTATGGGGCGCCCAAAGACCACTTCCACAGCTCCTTGTCCGGCACAGCCTCCGGAGGAGGGTCCAGCGGTCCTTCCTGCGGAAAGTAAATTCCCCCTCCATTTTCTGAAATGAAAGGAGCCGTGAGGCCCAGTTTCAGCCGAAGAGGGTTCATTTCCGCGCGTGTCTTGCTGGAGACAAGAACCACGGGCACGTGACGCTCTTTGCAAAGATCCAGAGCCGGCTTTGCTTCGACCCACTCGTAGGATTCGTGATCCAGCAGGGTGCCGTCCAGGTCTGTGAAGATTACAGGAGAAGTCATTCGAACAGCTTCTTCTGATGGAGATCCCTCTCATCCAGGGGGATCCCAAAATGACTGTAAGCGAGTTTCGTGGCCACTCTTCCCCGAGGAGTCCTCTTCATGTAACCCATTTGGATCAGGAACGGTTCATACACATCTTCCAGGGTGTCTTTTTCTTCGCTCACCGCAGCGGACAAGGTGTCCAGGCCGATAGGTCCTCCGTTGAACTTCTGGATGATGGTGAGCATGATGTGGCGGTCCATTTTGTCCAGACCCTGGCCGTCCACGCCGAGCATGTCCAGAGCCCCTTTAGCCACTTCCTGCGTAATCACCCCCTGAGCCTCCACCTGAGCGTAATCCCGGACTCTCCGGAGAAGTCGGTTGGCGACTCTGGGGGTTCCTCTGGATCGTCCCGAGATCTCCAAGGCGCCGTCCTCGCTGATCGGGATGTCCAGCAATTTTGCGGATCGCTGAACGATCTTCCTGAGTTCTTCCGGGCTGTAGAATTCGACCCTGAGCACGACTCCGAAGCGCTCCCTCAAGGGAGGGGTGAGAAGGCCGGCTCGCGTGGTTGCTCCCACCAGAGTAAAAGGGGGCAAGGGGATTTTCATAGTTCTGGCCGAGGGACCCTGGCCGATGATGATGTCGAGCTGGAAATCTTCCATGGCCGGATAAAGGATCTCTTCGACCACGTGGTTCAGGCGGTGAACCTCATCAATGAAAAGGACGCCTCTCGGCTGAAGGCTGGTGAGGATGGCCGCAAGGTCTCCGGGCCTTTCGACCACGGGCCCGGAGGTGCTGTTGATGTTCACGTTGAGTTCATTGGCAATGATATGAGCCAGCGACGTTTTCCCGAGGCCCGGGCTTCCGTGGAAGAGCACGTGGTCCAGCGCCTCGGAACGAGCCTTGGCCGCCTCGATGAACACCCGGAGATTTCGTTTGAGTTCGTCCTGCCCCACGTACTCCTCCAGAGTCTTCGGCCTTAGATTGACTTCGGATGGAAGCTCGTCAATGTCCGGTTCTGGATCGATAATGGTGTTTTTCATCTCAAGCCTAGGCGAGGGCTCTCAGGGCCTCTTTGATCAAAGACTGAAGGTTAAGGGTTTCCAGACGGGACCGTGCCTTTTCCACAGCGTCCTTTGCGGATTTGGCCGAATACCCGAGATTCATCAGAGCGGAGGCCGCATCGTCAAGCATTCCCTTCTCTTCCGGGAGAGCCACCTGAGAGGGCAAGGGCTCCAGGGTCCCCTTCAGTTTCAAGGCTTTTTCCCGAAGTTCAAGGGCGATTCTCTCTGCAGTCTTTTTTCCAACACCCGGGATGGATTGCATTCGAGCCGTGTCTCCCCGGGCCATGGCCTCTAGCAGTTGTTCAGGCCCAATTCCGGAGAGGATGTTGGTGGCGAGCTTCGGGCCAATGCCGGACACGGAGATCAGCATGGTGAAGATCTCTTTTTCCAGGGGGGTGTAAAAGCCGAAGAGCATCAGGGCATCTTCTCTCACGTGGGTGTAAATGTGAAGACTCACCGTGCCGTCCTTCTCAGGCAGGGCATAAAAGGTTGAGAGCGGGACGATCACTTCATAGCCGATGCCCCTGTTGTCAATAATCACCGATTGAGGAGCTTTTGTGAGCAAGGTGCCGCTCAGATGTGCGATCATGGGAGAAGTGCCTAAAATGCCTAAAGTTGGAAAACCAAAACAGTGACAAGCGAGAAATCACAATTGACGAGCGAAAGAACGACTCGTCACTCGTTACTGAAAAACCAACCTGCGATGCGCCACCTGCAACAGGCGCTTATTTGCGGAATCGCGTCCAGTTCAGATGGCAGACCGCCGTCGCAAGGGCATCGGAAGCGTCGAGGGGCGGCAGGGTCTTCAGTTTCAAAATGACCTGGATCATGGATCTGACCTGCTCCTTTGTCGCGCGTCCGTATCCCACCACGGATTTCTTGATTTCCAAGGGGGAATACTCAAAAATCTTGACCCTGTTCTGAACCGCGGCAATGAGAACCGCGCCCCGGGCGTGTCCGATCTTCATGGCGCTTTCAAGGTTCTTGTGAAAAAAGAGATCCTCAATGGCCATCTCCTCAGGCCGAAACCGGTTCATGATCTCGGTCATGGACTGGAAGATCTCGTAGATTCTTTCAAAGAACGGACGGTTCAGCGAGGTTCCAAAGGTGCCTGCATGAAGGCAGGTCATCTGGTGGCCCCTCTTCTCCACCAGCCCGTATCCGGTCACTCGGGAGCCAGGATCAACGCCCAGCACAATCATCAGCGCGCCGCCTCGATGACCTCATCCGGGATGTCGAAATTGGCGTAAACGTTGTTGATATCGTCGTTGTCTTCAAGCGCTTCCATGAGGTTCAGCATCTGCTCGGCTTTTTTCCCCTCCAGGCGTATGGTGTTCTGGGGGATCATGGTGATCTCTGAGAGGGTGTAAGGAATCTTTGCACTGTCAAAGGCCTTCTTCACCGCCTCGAAATCGGCTGGATCCATCACCACCTCGAACTGGGACCCGCTCTGTCTGACATCTTCAGCCCCCGCATCGAGGGCAATCTCCATGATCTTTTCTTCCTCGGCCTTGTCCTGATCAAAGACGATCAAGCCTTTCTTGACAAACACCCAGGAGACGGACCCGGGTTCTCCGAGGTTTCCGCCGTGACGATCGAAGATGTGCTTGAGATCTGCCACGGTCCTGTTCTTGTTGTCCGTGAGACAACTGATTAGAACGGCCACGCCTCCAGGCCCGTAAGCTTCGTAGCTCACCTCTTCGTAGCTGACCCCCTCAAGCTCGCCCGTCCCCTTCTTGATTGCCCTATCGATGTTGTCCTTGGGCATGTTCTCTGCTTTTGCCGATGCGATCGCTGATCTTAGGCGGGCATTGCCATTGGGATCGCCGCCTCCGATGCGGGCAGCAACGGTGAGCTCTTTGATCAGTTTTGTAAAAATCTTGCCTCTCTTGGCATCGATGGCCCCTTTTTTGTGCTTAATGGAAGCCCATTTCGAATGGCCGGACATAGGACACCCTCCTCAATCTGCTTGCTCAAGCCCTGTCAAAAAAAGGTTAAACCACTGTAGCACGTTACGCTTTTGAAATGGCTCATGGCCTGGCGTGGAACGCGGGGCGGCGGCTTCTTTGTTCTTCTGTTTTGAAAGAGACCCCTCATCACCTTTCCTGGCGACCATTTGAAAAAGCTCATAGGTTACTGAACACGCACACCGAGGGAGAACGAGTGTTTTCACTCTGGACCGGATGAACCGGCGTCGCGACTCCGCTTCATGGCCAGCAGGTAAATCTCTCTGCTCGCCTTGCGCACGGCAGAAGGTCTAAGCGTCTGAACCCTGGCAAAGTGCTCGCCCAATTCGGTCCTGAAGGCTTGGACCTCCTGGCCTTCAAAGACCTTGCAGAGGAAGTGTCCCCCCTTCTTCAGCACGGCCAGAGCGAGCGCCAGTGCACGACGAGCCAATTCGATGGAGCGGCTTGTATCGGTGACAGCAATGCCGCTGGTTGGAGGGGCCAAGTCGCTGATTACGAGTTCCCTCGTGCCGACTTGTGCTCTCAGCCACGCCACATCCAGTGAAAGCACGTCCGCCTCGATGAATCTGAATCTGGGGGAAGAGAATCGATCGGGCCTCTTCAAGTCCACCCCGACCACCTCTCCCTTTGGGCCCACTTTCTCGACACTGTATTGAGACCAGGACCCAGGATAACATCCCAGGTCAAGAACGCGGTCCCCAGGGCGAATGAGGCGGACCTTCCTGTCGATTTCCTCCAGCTTGTAGACCGATCGCGCAAGCCACCGCTCTTCCCTGGCTCGACGGGTATAGTGATCCTCCCACGTGTTCGCTTTTCCCATGGACACGATGCGTGATCTCTGAACCGGTAGATCAAAAAACCACTTTTCACGTCTAACATATCGCTGATTCCTTTGCAAAAAAGAAATGAATTTTTCTTGACACCCTGGGACAATTTCTCTATAAACCAACGCCCAAGTGATACCGCCCAGCAGCGCATTCTTGACAAACCAGTGCACGCCGTCTTGTTAGCGCCCAAGGCTTGAAATCGGAAAAAGCCCCCCTTCCGGAGGAGACTTTCCTTTTTGCGGGAAAGGAATTCAGGCGAAGGGCTGAATCCGTTTCATTGAGAAATGGACGGGGTGCCCAGCAACCCTATGAAACTGGAAGAACTTCTGAAGCAGAAGGCCTCGCACATCCGAAAGAGATGGCTGAACCTCATCATTGAAACCTATCCGGCTGACTCACAAAGGTTTTTGCGAGAACAAAAGGATCGGTTCGCCAACCCCGTGGGAACCACCTTGTCCCGGGAGGTGGAGACCCTCTATCATGAACTTCTGCACGGGATGGATTCCGAAAAGGTCAATTCTTCCCTCGAAGAGATCGTGAAAATCAGGGCGGTCCAGGATTTCTCCCCTGCCAGAGCCATGACGTTCATTTTTCTCTTGAAAAAAGTCCTCAGAGAAGAGCTTGCTCAGGAGATCAAAGAAAGCCCGGCCGCCTGCGAGGAACTGCTTGCCCTGGAATCCAGAGTGGATGAAATGGTCCTTCGAGGATTTGACCTCTATACGAATTGCAGGGAGAGAATTTACGAAATCAGAGCGAAGGAGGCGAAGAACCAAGTCTCCAGACTCCTCCAGAGGGCAGGATTGCTCTGTGAGATCCCTAGCTGGGACTCTGATACAAAAAAGGATGATATCGTTGTGTGAAACACCGAATGACTCCATCATTAGCGTGAGGTAGTGGTCTATGAATTTCCTTCTCAGCATTGTGCTTTCCTCCATTGCGGTCCTCATCCTCGTTTTGATCCCATGGGTGGGGGTGGGAGCGCTTAACCTGAGTGGCTTTTTTGGTGTTTTTCTCCCCTACGTGGCGCTGATCGTGTTCTTCGTGGGACTGGTTTACCGGGTCCTGGTCTGGGCCTGTTCCCCCAGTCCGTTCAGGATTCCCACGACCGCAGGCCAGCAGTGGAGCCTGCCCTGGATCAAGTACAACCGCATCGACAACCCCAAGGGCACGATCGGGGTGTTGATCCGGATGGCCTTTGAAGTGCTCACCTTCCGATCCTTGTTCAGGAACACCAAAATGCAGCTCGTGTCCGGTCCCAAGATCGGTTATGAATGGGAAAAGTGGTTGTGGCTCGCAGCCCTTGCTTTCCACTACGCGTTCCTGACCGTGGTGATCAGGCATCTCCGGTTTTTCACGGAACCGGTCCCCTTTTTCGTTCAGATGATTGAGAAGCTGGACGGGTTAATTCAAGCCGGCATTGCACCGATCAACGGGTTCATGACGCCCGGCGTGTTAATCAGCGGCTTTGTGCTGCTGGGGGCGGTAGCCTTTCTGTTTCTTAGAAGAATCCTCATTCCCCAGGTGAGTTACATCTCTCTTCCCGCGGATTATTTCCCTCTTTTCCTCATCAGCGGGGTCGCCATCACCGGGATTCTCATGAGGTACATTCTGAAGGTGGACATTGTGAGCGTCAAGAATCTGACTCTAGGGCTGGTCACGTTCAGCCCCAAAGTGCCGGAAGGCATCGGCGTCCTCTTCTATATCCACCTGTTTCTTGTCTGTGTTCTCCTGGCCTATATTCCTTTCAGCAAACTAACTCACATGGCCGGGGTTTTCCTCAGCCCCACGCGAAATCTATCCAACAACAGCCGGTTTGTGAGGCACATCAATCCGTGGAACTATCCGGTGAAAGTGCACACCTACGATGAATATGAGGAAGAGTTCAGAGACAAGATGATCGAGGCAGGGCTTCCCGTGGAAAAGGAAGAGACTGCAGAGTGAGACGAGCGCAAGCGAAGAAGGAGTAAAGGAGTCCTTATGGCTGAAAAGGCTGAAAAGGTAAAACCGGAACAAATGGCGCAGATTAACCATCAACCCCCGCTGTTCAAAGGGTGGATGGACATCCCTGCGGAAATAAAGCCTGGCGTTTTTTGCTACGCAGGAAAGCCTCAGAATCTCAAATACATCGATCTCCCCAATCCTAGAGAGTGGTCGCCCATGGATGAGGATTGGAAGCTCCCTTCCAACTGGAAAGAGATCGTTTTGGAGGGGCTCAGGGAAAGACTGGAGCGGTTCCGCTCCTTGAAGATCTTTATGGATATCTGTGTGCGGTGCGGGGCCTGCGCGGACAAGTGCCACTTCTTTATCGGCGGCGGGGACCCCAGGAACATGCCGGTACTCAGGGCGGAGCTTTTGAGATCGGTTTACCGGAGAGAGTTTACCACGGCGGGAAAGATCCTGGGGAAGTTCGCCGGAGCAAGGGATTTGGATTACCAGGTGCTCAAGGAGTGGTGGTACTACTTTTTCCAATGCAGCGAGTGCCGGCGCTGCTCCCTGTTCTGTCCCTACGGCATCGATACGGCGGAGATCACCATCATTGCCAGGGAACTCCTCAATCTCCTGGGCCTGAACACGGACTGGATTTCCGCGCCTGCCGCAAACTGCTACAGAACGGGAAATCATCTGGGCATCCAGCCCCATGCCTACAAGGACATGATCGATTTTTTCCTGGATGACATCGAGGGCATCACCGGCATCCGGCCCGAACCCTCTTTGAACAGGAAAGGGGCGGAAGTGCTCTTTATCACCCCGTCCGGCGATGTCTTTGCAGACCCCGGAACGTACACTTGCATGGGCTATCTGATCCTTTTCCACTACCTGCAGAACCTCGGCCTGGATCTCACGTGGAGCACTTTTGCGTCAGAGGGAGGCAACTTCGGGTATTTCACCTCGCATGAAATGGCCAAGCGGCTGAATGCCAAGATGTACGCGGAGGCCAAGCGGTTAGGAGTCAAGTGGATCCTGGGCGGGGAATGCGGTCACATGTGGCGCGTGCTCAATCAGTACATGGACACCTTTAACGGGCCTGCGGATTTTCTGGAAGAGCCGGTCTCGCCCATCACGGGAACGAAATTTGAGAATGCGAAGACCACCAAGATGGTGCACATCACGGAGTTCACGGCGGACTTGATCAAGCACAACAAGCTCAAACTGGACAAGAGCAGAAATGACAACCTCAAGGTGACGTTCCATGACTCCTGTAATACGGCGCGGGGGATGGGACTGTTTGAGGAACCGAGGTACGTGATCAAGAACACGTGCAACCACTTCTACGAGATGCCGGAGAACACCATCCGCGAGCAGACCTTCTGCTGCGGAAGCGGTTCAGGCCTCAACGCAGGAGAAAACATGGAGCTGAGGCTCCGGGGAGGTTTGCCCAGGGCCAACGCCGTGAAGTACGTCCAAGAGAAAAACGGGGTGAACATGCTCGCCTGCGTGTGCGCCATTGACCGGGCGGCCCTACCCACCGCGCTGGACTACTGGGTCCCCGGCGTGGGGGTCACCGGGGTGCATGAGCTCGTGGGAAACGCCTTAATTCTGGAAGGGGAGAAGGAGCGGGAAACGAACCTGAGAGGAGATCCTCTCCCGGGAATGGAGGAAGAAGAGGATGTATGATCGAGGGAAAATCGTCACGGGCATTGTGATCGGCCTTTTGTTGTTCTTGTTCCCCGTCTTTTACAACGTGGGAAGAGCGGCCAAGGAGCCGGATCCCCTACTCACGGACAAGGCGAAACAGGCCAAAGAGTGCATTGAGCCCAAGGCCGTCATGACATCGGAGCACATGAAGATTCTGGATGAATGGCGGCAGACCGTGGTGCGCGACAATATGCGCGACTACAAAAGCACCAATGGAAAGACTTACTACAAGAGTCTCCAGCTCACGTGTATGGACTGCCATTCCAACAAGACCAAGTTCTGTGATCAGTGCCACAACTATATGGCGGTCGCCCCCTATTGCTGGGATTGCCATATTGCGCCCAAGGAGAACGGATGATGGCCATGGACAGAAGACAATTCCTCAAGATCGCCGGATTATCAGCCCTCCTGGGGCTTGGCGGGAAAACCGCTTTTCAATGGCTTGCTCCGGGAGAAGCCGAAGCGACGCTTCAGCAGGCTCCGATGATAGCAGGAAAGAAATGGGGCATGGCTCTGGACCTGAACCTTTTAGACGAAGAGATCATGAGCAAGTGCATCCAGGCCTGCCACTCCTACTACAACGTGCCCAACATCGGAAACCCCAAAGAGGAGCTCAAGTGGATCTGGAAAGAAACCTATGAGCATTCCTTCCCGGGGCAGGAGAACGAGTTTCTGGCCGAAAAGTTCCATGGCCGACATTTCCTGCTTCTCTGCAATCACTGCACCAATCCTCCGTGCTGCAGGGCTTGCCCGACGAAAGCCACGTGGAAGAGAGAAGACGGGATTGTGATGATGGACATGCACCGCTGCATCGGGTGCCGGTTTTGTATGGCCGCCTGCCCGTTCGGGGCAAGAAGTTTCAACTGGGGAGACCCGCGGTTGGCGCCGAAAGCGCTGAATCCGAATTTCCCGACGAACCCGGAGATGCCGACCCGGTCCAAGGGAGTGGTGGAGAAATGCCAGTTCTGTGCGGAACGGCTGGCCAAGGGGCAGATGCCCGCCTGTGTCGAAGCAGCGAACAAAATCAAACCGAATGCCATGGTTTTCGGGGACCTGGATGTCTCCGACTCCAACATCCGGAAACTGCTTCGTTCCCGATATTCGATCCGACGTAAACCTGAATTGGGCACCGGGCCCAACGTTTATTACATTTTATGAGGTGGTTATGCTGGACAAAGCACTAAAGGGAAGCCCGACATACTGGGGATGGATCGTGCTCCTGCTTGCCGTGGTGGGAGCAGGCTTTATGACATACCTCTACCAGTTCCAGGAAGGCCTGAAAATCACTGGGATGAGCCGGGACGTGTCATGGGGGCTTTATATTGGTCAACTCACGTATTTCGTAGGGGTGGCCGCTTCCGGCGTCATGGTGGTGCTGCCCTATTACCTTCACGACTACAAGGCCTTCGGAAGGATTACCATCCTGGGGGAATTTCTCGCCATTGCGTCCATCATCATGTGCGGCCTTTTTGTCATGGTGGATCTTGGGAACCTTCCCAGAATGCTGAACATTATCCTGTATCCCAATCCCACGTCCATCCTGTTCTATGACATGATCGTGCTCAACGTCTATATGCTCTTGAATCTTGTCATCGGATGGAATGTCTTGAGCGCGGAGAAAAAAGGAATGTCCTACCCCAAGTGGGTCAAGGTCCTGATCTACATCTCTATTCCATGGGCCTTCAGCATCCACACCGTCACTGCGTTTTTGTACGCCGGGCTTCCGGGTAGGCACTACTGGCTGACGGCCATCATGGCGGCCCGCTTTTTGTCTTCCGCTTTCTGCTCCGGTCCGGCCATCCTCATCCTCCTGTGCTTCATCGTGAGGAAGTTTACGAAGTTCGATCCGGGGAAAGAGCAAATCCGAACGCTGGGCAGCATTGTCGCTTATGCCATGATTTTGAATGTCTTTTTCTTCCTCCTTGAGCTCTTCACCGCTTTTTATAGCCAGATCCCGGGACACATGCATCCCTTTGTGTATCTCTTCTCTGGCCTTGAAGGCCACGCTAAGCTCGTGCCATGGATGTGGACGGCGGCGTGTTTCGCCGTGCTCTCCCTGCTGCTGTTGATCGTGCCGGCAAGCCGGAGAAATGAAAACACTTTGATTCTGGCCTGCCTATCGGTGTTTATCTGTACCTGGATCGACAAAGGACTAGGCCTTGTGATCGGTGGGTTTATTCCCAACCCCTTTGAAAAGGTGTTCGAGTACTGGCCCACTCTTCCGGAAATGGTCATCAGCGTGGGTATCTGGGGAACGGGGATCCTCGTGATCACGGTGCTCTATAAGATCACGGTATCCGTGAAAGAGGAAGTCGCCGCCTAGCGGAAGTCCGTTTGACGGTAAAGGGCTCTCCTGGGAGGGCCCTTTTGTTTCGGTCCTCGGAAGGGATGGAAAACCCGGAATGCATTGGTAGGTTTGTGAGTCAGATCTTGGGAGACCCCACTGGCAACAGGATTTTCGTGACAGCCTGTGGATAGACGAAAAAGCTTGACACGTCTATTTTCCTTTGTTAGACGTTTGACGTTTTCGTCCGGAGCCAATCCAAGATTTTGGATTTAGAATAATCTCAGAGGAGGAAAAGTCAGATGGGTTACGAAGTCACGGTGGATCACGACAAGTGTGAAGGATGCGAGGAATGCGTGGAAGTGTGTCCTGTTGACGTGTATGAAATGCAGGACGGCAAATCCGTTGCGGTCAACGCCGAAGAATGCCTTGGCTGTGAGAGTTGTGTAGAGGTTTGCGATCAGGAGGCCATCTCGGTCACGGAAGTTTAAGTCTTCTATACGATAGCGATAAGAACGCCGCTCTCAAAATATGAAAGCGGCGTTTTTCTTTGAAAAGAAGAAGCCGCTCATGCAAGCGGCTTCTTTGGTTTCGGGCTAGACCGGATCACTTCTTTTCGGCGTGGCAATCCGCGCACTTCTTCCAGGGAGCATCCTTCCCTTTCAGCTCTTTGTGACAGGTCTGGCAGTTCTTGTGAAACGCCAGGTTCAGCTTGTCCGCATTCCCCTGCTTTTTCTCTGGATCATGGCATTCGCTGCACTTCTTCACGGGCATCTTGTCGTTCCAGACATTCTTCCCGTCCTTGTAATCATGATGGCATTCTGTGCAGGCGACCTTGTAGTCCGCAGAGTGCTTTTTGTGAGAGAGTTTAACAGGTCCCTTTTTGTCACTCTTGTACTTGTTCTCAATCGTAACCTCGTCCGGAGCCTCCGCAGCCGTAAGCACGCCGACGCTCAGAAACATAAGGCCGGCAAAAAGTAACAGAGTCAACGTCAATAATCCCCTTTTCATATGAAGCTTGCCTCCTCCCTTGAAATGAACTTTCAATCGTGACTGATAAAGAGAGCTTTTTATCTTTTAGACTGACGAAACGGCAATGTAGTTTACGGCGGTTGGGCTTGTCAAGG
>Ga0210105_1000041_pt1 | contig 16536 bp, 15 predicted proteins | sample RushSE_TuleC_D2_FD_185569 | JGI IMG/M metagenome (GOLD analysis project Ga0210105, IMG submission 185569) | Wetland microbial communities from San Francisco Bay, California, USA, that impact long-term carbon sequestration - RushSE_TuleC_D2 (SPAdes) | ecosystem: Environmental > Aquatic > Marine >... | reverse complement strand
TGAGGCGCTTGCGCCGAGTTTTTGAAATTTAGCGGCACCGATGGAAACGCCCCCAAATGCTCACGGAGCGAGCAATATCGACTTTTTACGAAACCATCAATTATGCAAAAACAAAATCATTCGTTGAATTGAGGAGGAAAAGATTATGAAGAATTGGTCGATCAAACTGGCCACAGTAACCACAATTGGAATTTTAGCATTTATTTTTAGCCCCATCAGCCTTTGGGCGGCAGAGGAAGCAAAACCGAGTGCTTCTGCCGATGTCGCCGTTTTCAGCAAATACGTATGGCGTGGATATGAACTCAGTAAAGACAGCATCGTTATTCAGCCTTCGGTAACGATTGGTTACAAAGATGTCAGCGTTAACCTCTGGGGCAATCTGGATACGGATGTTTACGGCGATACTCGCAATGAATCCCAGTTTAATGAAACGGACATGACGCTTTCGTATGATAAAAGTTTCGGGCTTGTCAATCTGGGTGTCGGATATATTTATTACGCATTGGATGCAATCGACGATTCCCAGGAGATTTATCTCAGCGTCGGCCTGGATACATTCCTGTCACCTGCGCTGACGGTGTATCGTGAAATCGCTCACCTGCCGTCATGGTATGTTTCCTTAGGCATTTCATATTCATTTGAATTGCCGAAGGAAATTACGCTGGATCTGGCAGGTTCCGTGGGGTACTACTATTCCGACGACGATGATTTTGTTGAAGTCGACGATACCTTAACCCCAACCACCAATAAATATCAAAACTTTCACAACGGCTTGATTTCGGCCGGATTGACGATCCCCATCGGAGAATATTTTACCATAAATCCCGTGATCGCCTATTCATTCCCCTTGACAAACAAAGCCGACAATCTGATTGAAAGCGCCAGTTTCAGCGACAAATCGGACTTTGTTTTCGGAGGAGTGACCGCAAGTATCTCTTTTTAGCAGTCCAAAAATGCAGGTCGTGTCCGCCGGTTACAACGACGTGATCAGCGGACCCTGCTTTCTTTAAACACCGATCGCCATGACACCATCACCGACAGGTGTGGTTACGATGAAATTACTGAAAGGATCCTCTATGTTGATGTCGATGAATGGTCATTGGATCGGTTGTCGAGCCGATGATGGGATCCGTAGGGAAAAATATCAATATGTTCTCCGGCATTGATACGAGACTGAATTCGGCGCCAGAAGTGCGGTTCGAACAAGTCACCATGGTGTTCAATAAAAGATTCTCTCAAAGATCCACTTAATCCCAAAAAACTCTGGAATTCTTCGGGAAAAATATCATTGCTTCCAACACCAAACCAGACTTCGGAAGAAATTTCCTCTTCATGGGTTCTGGGTTGCGGCATGACTCTGAAATTGCAGCTGGACAATAGACAAAGTTCGTCATAATCATAAAAGACAACCCGACCATGGCGAGTGACGCCAAAATTCTTGAGCAGCAGATCTCCGGGAAAAATGTTTGACGCTGCCAGGTCTTTTATGGCATTTCCATAATCCACGACCACCTCCTTTGTTCCGGCCTCGTCGGCTTTTTTAAGATAGATGTTCAGCGGGATCACCCGACGCTCAATATACGCATGTTTGATGACAACTTGATCGTGACTGACCATTACATTTTGAGCGGCATTGCGCTGCAGGCGGTCTAACAATTCGTCTGAAAAACGATTTCTGCTGAATTTCAGATGCTCGAACTCCTGCGCATCCACCAGTCGGCCGGCTCGATCATGTTTGAACACAAGGTCATATTTGGCCATCACCTCATCACGGGTCGTACGCTTGGGGTATTTAAAGTGATCTTTGATCACCTTGAATACCACGTCGTAGTCGGACAGGGTGAATACCTCCATAACCAAGCCGCTTTCCCCTTCGGCAATGTCGAACTTTTTTGGGGAACGGCTGAGATGATGCAGCAAATCACAATACAACTCAGACTTGCCGTGTTTGTTGTAACCGATGGAAATATAAAGTTCGGCAATTCGCTTTCGGGGCATTATGGTTTTCAAAAAACGTATCAGCTCGGAAGGCCTTTTGGTGTTGATATGGAAATAAGAACGCGTAAAGCTAAATAAAATACTGACGTCGTTTTCATTGGAGAGCACGGCATCCACGACGATCCCCTTTGGTGTATTGAGTAACGCCAAAACCAGAGGAAAAAAATCCGGACCGTTGAAAATCCGACCGATAAGATAGGCGCCTTTCCCGCGATAAAAAACGGAAGTCAACATCTCTGCCCGATCGATACGCGGGGAATATCCGCTGCTTCGAATATGGCTGTCGATTTTTTCAGCTGCCAGTCGTGCATCGCGCTGAATATCTTCGTACGCAACCCGATGTTTATAATCGTTGAGAATGGTTTCTATCAATACGGGGGTTGAACGGTCTCCGGTATAGGTGCCATAGGGGATTCGGCTGATTTGGAGGAGTTGTGGACGGGTACACGTATCCACAAATTCTATTTGCGAATCCACACCGACCGTAGCGAATATTCGCCGGGTAACTGAATTGAAAAAGGTTTCCGCCAGTTCCCAGGCTTCCAACGCATTGCTTAGCACAAAATATTCGGCCTTGATGCTGGCCCAGATTTCATTATCGTTGATTCGGCTGTTCAAAGAACGTCTGACTTCATCGACAATCTGATCCACAACATTTTTATAAAGATCGAGCCTTTCATCCGAATCGGCTTTCATCCCATGCCAATCTTGATTCTCGAAGCGCTCTTTGGCCCGTCCGGTAATTGTTTCGAATTTGGTTTGGTATTCACCAAAAGCTTTTAGAATGGCCTTGACACAAAGATCGACCGTTTGGATATGGTTCGATTTATCATCCATGATTGCATCGTACGGAGGGGTCGTTATCCACTACAACGCTTTAAATTGTACGGCAGGCACCTTGCTTAAGTTACCGTTGAAACTGTTCTTCTTCAGTGGAACCTTTCAGGGCGGCGGTTGCGGTCTCGCCGGCGGTAATCACCATTTGAACTTCGTCGTAGTAACCTGCCCCTACAAATGATTGGTGCTTCACCGCACTATATCCCAGTTGACGTTCCATCTGAAATTCATGCTCCTGGAACCGTGAATAGGCGGCCATCCCTTCCGCTTTATACCCGTGGGCCAGTTCAAACATGGCGGCATTTAAGGTATGAAAACCGGCCAGGGTGACAAATTGAAATTTATACCCCATGGTTCCCAGTTCCTCCTGAAATCTCCGGAGGGTGCCGTCATCCATGTGAAGCTTCCAGTTAAACGAGGGTGAACAGTTGTAGGCCAGCAATTTATTCGGGAATTTCGCTTGGATTGCCTGGGCGAATTCTCGGGCTTCACCCAGATCCGGCGTCGAGGTTTCACACCATATTACATCCGCAAAAGGCGCATAGGACAGGGCTCTGGCAATGGCAAGTTCCAGACCGCCTTTTATCTCGAAATAACCCTCCACGGTTCTCTTTCCGGTCAAAAACGGCTGGTCGATGGGGTCTATGTCGCTTCGGGTCAAACGGGCGCTTTTGGCATCAGTTCTTGCCACCATCAGCGTGGGCACTCCCAAAACGTCGGCGGCAAGCCGGGCGGCCGCAAATTTGCGCAAAAATTCGGAGGAGGGGGCCAGAACTTTTCCTCCCATGTGACCGCACTTTTTCAATGAGGATATTTGATCTTCCAGATGAACCGCCGCCGCTCCGGCCTCGACGCAGGCTTTGGCCAATTCAAAGGCATTGAGCGGTCCGCCGAAACCGGCCTCGATATCTGCGACAATGGGGGCAAGCCAGTAAATATTGCCTCTGTTGTGCAAATGCTGAAGTTGGTCGGCTCGAATCAACGCATTGTTTATTTTTCTGACCACCGCTGGGACGCTGTCGGCGGGATACAGACTTTGATCCGGATAGGTCTGTCCGGCAGTATTTGCGTCAGCCGCTACCTGCCAGCCGCTGAGATAAATGGCTTTCAGCCCTGCCAATACCTGCTGCACGGCCTGATTGCCGGTCAATGCGCCCAGTGCCTGAACATAAGGTTCCGAGCGCATCAGATGCCAGAGCCTTTCAGCGCCCAAACGGGCGAGGGTGTATTCGATCTGAACGGAGCTGCGAAGGTTTACCACCTGGTCGGCGGTATAGGGGCGTACAATCCCTTCCCATCGCGATTCTTTTTCCCATGATTCTGAAAGCATCTCGGTTTGCTGCTGTCTGTCCATAACTAATCCTCCGTATACTCAGTCAAGATGTTCATATGCCGCCAGGGTCAAAAACTCCTATAAATTATCTGGAATCGTCGCCACTTTTTCACATGACAGTAACCTTGCCTTGAATCATTTGAACGGGCACAATTGGACGTGATATCTTCTTACCGGTAATTGCGATAATCAACCCTGTATTTTTTGGCCTTGTAAGCAAATTTTCTTACCGTTGTTTTCAGAATATCGGCTGCTAAGGTTGTGTTGCCCCGGGTGTTCTTAAGGGCGTCGATGATCATCTCCCGTTCAAGATTTTCTACGGCATCGTCAAGAGAAAGGGACGGCAACGTATCGGTTTCTGTCCCTGTTTGCAGGGTGGGCGGAAGATGATAGCTGTGAATAACACCTTCTTCGCACAGTAACACGGCACGTTCGATACAGTTTTCAAGTTCTCTGACATTTCCCGGCCAGTGATACTGCATAAGCATATCGATGGCCGGCGTTGAAAATCGGCGGATATCTTTATGGTTTTCTGCGGCGTATTTTTCCAGAAAATGGTCGGCCAATAGCAGAATGTCGGTCTTGCGTTCTCTTAGCGGCGGCATATAGATGGGAAAAACGTTGAGCCGGTAATACAGATCACCCCTGAAGCTTTCATCTTCGACGGCCTGTTCAAGGTTTTTGTTGGTGGCCGCGATGATGCGGACGTCCGTTTTTATGGTTTTGTGCCCTCCCACATGTTCAAATTCTTTTTCCTGAAGAACACGCAGAAGCTTGACTTGAACGTTGAGGCTTACGGATCCAATTTCGTCAAGGAAGACAGAACCTTTGTCGGCCATTTCAAATTTGCCGATTTTTTGACTGATGGCTCCTGTAAATGCACCTTTTTCATGTCCGAAGAGTTCACTCTCAATCAGGTTTGAGGGGAGAGCCGCACAATTGACCTTAACAAACCTGTTCTTCCCTCTAAGGCTGTTATAGTGGATGGAATTGGCCACCAGTTCTTTGCCGGTGCCACTTTCGCCCCGAATCAAAACCGTGGCATTGCTCTTTGACACCTGTGACACCATCTGGAAGACTTCTCGCATTTTGTTGCTGTTGCCGATGATGTTTGTTATGTGGTATTTATTCTCGAGTTCATTTTTCAGCCGGATATTTTCTTCACTGAGGCGCTTTTTTTCAAGGCGGATCGTTTCCAGATTGATGACATGTCTTGCCACCATGGTCGCAATCACAGACAAAAGTTTTTCGCCGTCGTTTAAAGGATAAGACGGGTCATACGGCTTATCGACACTGAGGGAGCCGATAACCTGACTCCCCTTTTTTATTGGAACACAAATAAAAGACAGTTCCTCATCCTTAATGGTTTTGCGAGAGGCGGTTCTGTTCAGAAATAGCGGTTCATCACTGATTTTGGGGATGGTGATGGCTTTGCCGGTCTCAATCACTCGTCCGGTAATCCCTTCGCCAACTTTGTATTTTACCTGTTCCACAGCGCTTCGGGATAGACCATGGGCCACCTCTATGTGGATTTCGTTGCGCAGGGGGTGTAAAATGGTTACGGTGCCGCGCACCATGTTCATGGAATTGGAAAGGATTTCTAAAACCGTATATAAAGATTTTTTAAGATCCAGATGTTCATTCAGTGCTTCGCTGATTCCATATAGCAATGTTATGTCTTCGATACGTTTCATCTTGCTCCGGTTTACTTTAGAAAATACAATTTTGTAATAAACCGTATATCTGGTGGTAATGCAAGGAATATTTTTTAAACACACAAAATTCTCTTTAAGGGTCGGGTCCGGTTCCAAATGGGAAGTGCTGAGAGTGCACTGAAATCTCCTAAAGCTCCACCCCTTCTCGGAGCCCATTTTTCAATTGCAAACGGATTGCACCATGCGCTCTATGAGGCCAAAGCTTACGGATGCAGTGCCCTTCAAATATTTACAAAAAACGCCAGTACCTGGAAGGAACGAATACGGTCTCAGGATGAAATTAACCGGTTCGATAAAGCCAGAGAAGAGACGGGTATAACTGAAATTGTCTCGCATACGTCTTATCTGATCAATCTGGCAACCAGTGATAGAAAAAAACATGCCAAGTCGTGCAGCGCCCTTAAGAAGGAGTTGATCCGGTCTTTTGGGCTCGGAATTCCATTTGTCGTCCTTCATCCGGGCGCGCATATGGGGAAAGGGGAAGCGGAAGGAATTAAAAGAATTGCTTTGAGCATAAATGAAATATTCGCTAAAACGCCTGACTTGCAAATCCGACTGCTCCTTGAAACCACGGCCGGCCAGGGTTCCGGGCTGGGGCATACCTTTGAACAACTGGCATCGATTTTGAATCACATTGAAAACAAAGATCGGATCGGAATTTGCCTGGACACATCCCATATTTTTGCTGCCGGATATGATATTCGTAACGAAACGTCCTACCGCCAGGTAACCGATGAATTCGATGCGGTCATCGGCATAGAAAACCTATATGCTATGCACTTGAACGACTCAAAAAAAGAGCTGGGGTCCCGGGTGGATCGGCATGAGCACATCGGAGAGGGATATATCGGGATCAAGGCCTTCAAATTGTTGATGAACGATGTGAGGTTTCAGAATGTCCCGAAGATTATTGAGACACCCAAAACCAAAAACGGCCGGGATTACGATGAAATAAATTTGAACCGCTTAAGGTCTCTAATTGGCAGACCTTAGCTCAAGAAGGGCCATCCTTGGGCTGTTTCATTTAACGTTTTTAAATTTATACACTTAATTTTTTTAGGGTGATATCTCGTCAGGTGACTACAATATATTGTAGTTAGATTAATTTGAAACACAATATAATAATATATTTTACTTGACACACCCAGCTTTTAATCTTATATTTTTTATTTATAAATTCATAGTCGAGTTCGTTTGAAAATAATATTTTACTCGGATGATGCGTAAACAGATCCGGCAAGTTGTGGAGTTGAAAAATCGAGTGGATAAAAAGAGTATCATACAGATATTGTCCGTGAAAATCTTCCGTTTTTTCTTTATTTTCACAATGATTTTGGGGGTGGCTTTAGTTTCGACCCGAATCGGACAAAAGACGGTGCAGGTGAACCCGGTGGGCGGTTCAAATAACGAGAAGTTCCGATTTTCGAAAATTGAGACTGATGCATCTCTAATGTATGACGTTCCATTCAAATTCGGGTATAAAAAAGAACGCTTATTCCATCCTATCATACTTCAGGAAGCAAACCGTTACGACATCGATCCCGCTCTTGTGAAGGCAATCATCATGGCTGAGTCCGGATATAATCCCAGAGCCATTTCTAAAAAAGGCGCTAAGGGCCTTATGCAGCTGATGCCCTCAACGGCTGAAGATCTTGGTGTGGAAGATATTTTTAACCCCGAACAAAACATTAGTGGTGGTGTTCGATATTTTAAACAGCTTGTGAACCGATTTGACGGAGACGTTAAACTGGCACTGGCGGCATACAACGCCGGAAGCCAAAAAGTCAGAGATTATCAAGGAATCCCGCCTTATAAATCCACTCATTACTATATTGAAAAAGTTTTTAAGTATTATCAGAAGTATAAAAACCAAATGGCCGTGGAAATGAACAAGGCCTAACCCGTCTTTTTATTTCGATTTTTCAGGAAATATTCGTTACTAAAATCCCAAATCCGCATTAATCAGAATGACCTTCACCCTTTCTTTCGGAAATGACTTCTCCGTAATTGTCCAGGTATTGCAGATACGATCCGGGCTTTTACAATACTCACAAAAGGATGTTTTTGCACAGGGTGTTTTTTTGTCGAGTCGCATGGCGTTGACCGGGGCCGCATAGTTTTTAACACGGAACATGGCCTCGTCGAGATCCGGAACGATTTTATTTCGACCCACCAGAATAATGACATTTTTGGGGCCAAAAGTAATTGCGCCAACGCGGTTGCCGAACATATCCAGATTGACGAGTTGACCGGACTCGGTCACCGCATTGCTTCCGGTAATAAAAAGATCGACCAACAGTGACTGGCGACGTCGTTCCATGCTTTGTTCAGGGGACAGGTTTTTATCATAAGTGTCCAGGATGTTAAGATCGTTGTTTTTTTTAAGGACATCATAAAGTCCGGTGGCAACAAATGTTAAAGATCCGCCCCAAGAGACACTTTTGGGTGCTATCTTGGGAATTATTTTTTCAAGCACAATCGATTTGGCTTCATCAGTGTTTTCAGCTACAAACGCTTCAAAATTATTTGCGGAAAGGGCTTCTTTAAGTTCCACCAACCGGGCTTTCCAATAGTTGTCAATGGGCTTTTCCATTATATTTCCTCCAGTCTAAGATTTGATTAATTCATTCACGAAAAAGAAGGTAACAGTGCCACTGTAGAAGTTTCGGGTGGCATAAACCTTGACGGCCAGCTCTTTTTGGTCAAACAGGGCGAAAAAATGTTTATCGTATTTTAACTGAGCAAAATCAAGTTGTTGATAGACCGGGATTCCCCGGCTGCAATCACCTGGATCGCAGGTTTTCCCATTACAGGACATTTGTATTCGCAGATCCCGCATCCCACACATCTTTTGAGATCTACATAAGGGAGTTCTACACGGACCGTTTCCCCATCCGGTGACAGGCCAACTTCTTTTTTGAGGTGTATGGCTTTGGGAGAGGTGGGACAGTGTTCTTCACAGACAATACAAGGTCCGTTGCCCGACCAGGGAAGACATCGCCCGCGGTCGATATGGGCGGATCCGATTCTTACGGGGTTTTCAATTTTTTCTTTGGCCGAAAGATGCTGTATGGCACCCGTGGGGCACACACTACCGCAAAGTGTACATGTGTATTCACAGTATCCCTGGATCATTATAAGGTTGGGTGTCCAGAATCCCGCCATTCCGGCTTCCGAAAGTGTAGGATTAATGACGTTTGTGGGGCAAACCTTCATACAGAGCCCGCACCGCTGACAGAGCTTTAAAAAATCTTTCTCAGGCAGGGAACCCGGTGGCCGGATCAGGCGTGCATCCGATACCTTGTGAATCCGCCCGTCCAACTTTCCAAAAAGCGATAGAGAAACGCCACCCACAAGACTTCCCAAGACAACCCTTCGACCGATATCCGGAGGTTTATTGACCGTTGGCGGCCATCTCAATTTAAATGAGATGGCATTTTCCGGGCAGGCATTGAAACAGTTAAAACAGAACATGCACTCTGCCGGTTCCCATTCCTGGTCCGGAACAGGAGAGGCCGCTCCCTGGCAGGCCGTTATGCACAGTTGACATTCCGTGCACTTATCAGGATACTTTTCGAGCCTTAACACACTGAATCTGGCAAAAATACCCAGCAGTGCGCCCAAAGGGCACAGGGTCCGACACCAAAAACGCGGCCGGATACGGTTGAGTAACAAAATTATAAGAAAGAGTATTCCGATCAGCCAGGCTGATTGGAAGGCCTTATATCCATATCCAAAGACGGGTGATACGATAACTTCTCCAGTGTAGCTGATATAATTAAAGATTTTAATATCGCTTTGGGCCATTAAATCAAAAATTTCTTTAATGCCGGTTCCGAGCCCAGGAAAAACGGCCAGAGACAGAGATCGAAAAAGAAAAGCCATGGGGTCCAACAACCCGGTAAAATTAAGACCCAAAAGGGAAGCTGCAAGGAATAGAATCAAGATCAAGTATTTATATTTTTGATCCGGACGTTTTTGATTGGCTTTGATTATGCCCTGCCCTTTGAGAGCGGGTTTGACATAACTCATCAGATGGTGAATGGTGCCGAACGGACAGATGAAACCGCAAAAAAACCTTCCAAAAAAAAGAGTTAAAACAACGATCCCCAAGGCCCATCCAAAGCCTTTGATCCATTGATGTCCTGACACAACGGATGTAAGCCATATGAGCGGATCGATCTGAAAAAAGAATGTTACAGGATAGTTCAATTCAATATCTTGTTCAGCGGTCAGCGCGGCGGAATAATCCATGTAAACGTCCTGGGGAAGCCGGCTTTCAATGAGGAGAAGAACAAAAACAATTAAAAAAATGGCCTGGGTGAGGCGTCGTATCCAGACAAGATGTTTCGCTTTCAAATGATTACCTTGTTATGACGGATTTTTTGAAACTCATACGTTCCGAGTCCCCACTTGTTTCCGAGGTGAATGAAACCGATGTCCTCGGGTCGAATATCGAAAAGCGTTGCGGCTTTAGCGTCCGCCGCAACGGGATCATTACTCAAGATCAGACGGTTTGACACCGAAACGTCTGAAGCGCTTCCTCCGGATGGACCGTTATGGACCATGATTCGAATGGCATCGATAAGGGTCAGCGTGGGTTTGAAAAACTGGGCCAAATCCACAACGGTCATGTGGATATCCTGGTGCAGGGCATTTCTCCTGCCGCCCACAGCGCCGATCCAGTTTTTCATGCCCAGGGTTAACCCGCTTAAAACATGGACTTTGGCAATCGGCAGGTTGATCAGTTTGTCGGCTTCGATGAGTGGCACAAAGACCGGCCATACATTCAGGCGGTGCCCCTGTAATTTCATTTCACGCATCAGGGATGACCTGGGGTAGACCAGATCCGCTCCGGTTTTTTTGGCCACCATACCGGCACCGGTAATGGCAAAGCAGCGCCTTGCATCGTGGATGGTATGATCGGCGACAACCACTTTTTTGGCGCCGGCTTCCTGGCAGAGTTCAATCACCGCTTCCAGCACTTCCGGATGGGTCGTTGCCGCCAAATGGGGGGCCCTGGCCCAGGAGATATTCGGCTTAACGGCCACCACATCTTGTCTTGAGACGAATTTTTCTATTCCACCGGCGGCTTCGAAAACCTTCCGGATTAAGGCTTTTATCGCGTAACCGTGACTCTGGCCGATCCCTTCAACGACAAATTTTTCATTTGTCGACGCTGGAGAAGCTATCAGATCTTTCGGGAGCGGCCATGCCGCCAGATTGGTTAATGCCAGTCCACCGGAGATTTTAAGCAGTTTCTTTATTGATTCTCTGCGGGTGATGTGGTGATTATCCATGTTTTTACATTCCATACTTATTTTGAAAAGTTCGTTTTCGTTTATGAGCACTTGAGTTCCCGATATCAGTTAAGGCTCATTCTAATTCTTTTTTCCGATTAATATTCCGGAATCATTGGGAGATTCAAAATAAATGCGCTGAAAATCCCTGATGCCGGCATCAGAGAGCATGGCTGTGAGTTGTTCTTCTGAATAGGATTGTCCACCGGACGTACCCAACAGCATGTTTAAGGAAAACAATGCCGGAAAAAGTGGGCCGTCCATGGTGTTGTTCAAAATAAATTCATGAATAATGATCATACCTCCGGGTTCAAGGGCGGAAACAGCCTTTCGAACAATTTTGCGGCAGTTTTCATAATTTTCTCCGTGGAGGATTTGTGACATCCAAACAACATCATAAACTCCTTCGATCTCTTCTTCGAGATAGTCAACATCCTTAAAGTCAATCCGATCTTGCAAATTAAATCTGGCAATGGTTTTTTCAGCAAAAGGCTGTGTAGTGGGAAGATCGTAAACAGTGGCTTTAAGCTGTGGATTGTTCAGACAAAAATGAATTGAATAGGTTCCAGGACCACCCCCCAAATCGAGCAGATGACGCCGTTTGGACAGGTCTATTTTCGGGACCAGAACCGGTGCCAAATTCATGGCCAGGTTGAACATGCCCATGAGAAAACTTTGCCTTTTTTCTTCATCCGTATGCGATGCCCTGCTTCGAACAGGTTGCCCTGTTCGAACTGCAACATCCAGTCTGTTCCAGGAATCTACCAGATGATAATGATGCATAATGATATGGCCGATATAGCGAGAAGAATCTTTGACAAGAAAAGCCAGGCTCAAGGGGGTGTTCGAATAGGTGTTTTCATTTTTTTCCAGTAACTCCATGGCTGTAAGGGCATTCAGAAGCATTTCAACACTTCTCTGGTTACCTTGGAGTTTGTCCGATACATTCTTGCTTTTCAGTCTATGGTTGCCGATGATAGAAAAAACGTCGAGTTTAACCCCGGCATGAAGCGTGCAAGTTTCCCAGTAGCTTCCGGATATCTGAAGTATTTTTCCTGGGTTCAATGCTTTGTTTTGCATCATCGTTACTCCTTTGTATTAATTAAATCCTATTCGTAACACATATGCCCTGTTTTTTTCAATTCATAATAATTTTTCATGTATGGGATTTTGGAACTCCATTTTGCTGAATCGTTGGCTCAAAAAAAGAAAAGAGTTGAAAAATTTTGTTAAAAACGCTTTACATTTTTCAGTCTTGACTTATTGTCAAACCTGTTAGAGTCTTTAACGGATTTTGGCTGAATTCTATAAGTCCATTTTTTCACATCAACAACATTGTATTTCTGCCAAAGGGCGGAGGAATAGGATGTCAAGATTTAATGGCATCTGTTAAATCGAGTAAACACCCAAAATTGTTCCCAGGAGAAATAATGGCTGAGGATTTGAATATTCCGGACGAGCTTAAAGGAACTTTTAAGCGCTTGATGAATCAGATTCCAAGTGAACATAGAGCTGACCGTGATACCCAAAAAATCATTCAAGTATATTTAAAATTGGGGGGCGAAAGGCTGGCAAAACAATATATTGAGATTATAAAATTGCAGGTTCGTGAAAAAAAGCGCCAAGATGATGCGGTAGCCAAAGATATGGGAGAATCCGATATCGAGGAGGAGTCTTCCGATCCCAATTCTTCTGAGATCGACAGCTTTGGGTTTTCATTTAAGTAGTTGAATTGGTTGAAGATATTGACTTGAAGGGAGGGCATAAATAAAACCTTGGATTATAAGCTGTTTTTTAAAAAAGGAGATATGCCCAAGTATATGCCGAACAGAATCATAAATATTGCGCAAAACATAAGAATTCCATAATAAGCTTTTGGGTTCATATGCCTAAGACCAAAAAACGCAAGTGTTGAAACGATTAGATACCAGATTAAATCTCCAGCCTCATGACCCAGGAAAAATGCCAGAAGGTTTGGCCATTTTTTGAAAGATATATTAAATTGGATCATAAATGCAAACCCGATTGTGGCCCACCAGACCCACCAGTAAGGGTTTGACATGGAAACCATGATGCCTCCGATGATTGGATTTTCGAGACCTTTATTCTCAATCGACTCGGGATTTTTATGGGACCCGTCTTGTGAATGCAAAAAGTCGGTGGATATATTTCCTTTGAATATGTCTCGTATGATGGATGCTCCAAAAAGCATAAGTATAAGACCTCCTGTAACACCAATAATACGCACAACAGTAATATTTTTCAAAACAAACGAAAAGCCGAAAAGCAAAAGAATGATGATGCCCATTTCTAAAATGGCATGTCCCATGACAATCCATAGTCCCATCAGATAACCGTGTTTGCTTGTTTTGACCGATTTAATAATGGTATAGGTCAGTAAGGGGCCGGGTGACATGGCGCCGGTTAATGCGACCAGAAAAGAAAAAGAAAAAATCAGCCAGAACTCTGAGAGAAAGTTGATAATTTCGTTGAACATGTTCTAAACAATCCGATTTGGGCCCGTATCAAAAGTAATTCGATTCCACGATTCCAGAAAATCCAGCGGGGAAAAACTCACAATATATCAATAATATAGCATAATTTTCAAAACTATGTTCAGATTAATGTGTTGGTTTCGTTATCGATGTTCGATATAATAAGTAAAGAATCCTCGCCCGGAGGACCAGGTTTTTCAAGATCAAATAAAAATTTCCCGGCCGTTACATTAAATTGAATTTAAGGGAGATAATCCATGAAAGAGACAGAAACAATTCATTTTAAAATTCCGGATGATCTGAAAAAATGCATCGAATTTCACGGTCATCTTTGTCCTGGGCTTGTATATGGCTACCTGGTTGCCAAGGCAGCAATGGATCTTCTCAAGATCAAACGGTCAAGAGATGAAGAGGTTGTTGCCATCAGTGAAAATGACTCATGCGCGGTTGACGCGTTACAAATTCTGCTGGGAACCTCGACCGGTAAGGGAAACCTCATCTTAAAAGACTACGGGAAAAATGTTTATACCGTCCTTAACCGCTCAAACAGAAAAGCCTACCGGTTTTCGCGTAAGAAACATTATCAATATGAGGGTGAATCCAAGGACGAATTTTTTCAGCTTGATGCAGCCGTTTCTTCAGGAACGGCAACGGAAAAAGAGAAACGACGCCATAAGATGCTAAAAGCCGCAGACTTACTTTCAAAACCGTTTCATGACATATTCTCCACAGCGGAGGCTGATTGTGTTATGCCGTCCTACGCACCGCTGGCGCGTTCAAAAGCCTGTGCAGCGTGCGGTGAAATGACCATGTCTTCCAAAATGGTTGAGACAGAAAACGGTACGCTTTTGTGTATTCCGTGTGCTTCTTAAAACCCATGGCCCGGTTTATATGAACTTCAATGGAAATATGGCCGCTCATTAATTATTCCGCGCTATACAACCTGGTCCTTTAGGCTATGTTAGGGATAGATGACTTTGCCTTGGAGATTTGTGTCTAAAATCACAAATTCCAAGCACCAAATTCCAAATAAATTTCAAATTCCAAATTCTAAACCGGTTCGGCGCGCAACGCAGGCGCTTTCGCCGCGTGAGCGATTGATTTTTGTTTGGGGTTTTGAATTTTGGTTATTGTTATTTGAAACCGTATAAAAAAGGGCAACACATCATTTGTGTTGCCCTTAAAACATGATTGGGTATTTGCTTAACCGCAGGTACTCGTCGTTCCGCAGCCTGAACATCCTGATCCTGATCTGAAGTCTATCCCGCAATCGAGTTTAAAACCCATTTCCGAAAAATCGACTTTAATGGGTTTTGCCTTTTCTAAGAACTCTTTATCGACAATATATTGAAAACCGTCGATATCGAAAACATTGTCTGTGGTTTTTGGCTCATCCAGAGCCATGGCAAGTGATGGGCCGCCTCATCCACCTGAATTTAAAAAGATCCGAATGGGTGCGACTTCTTTTCCCTTGAAATATTCAGCAATCTGTTTTGTAGCTGATTGTGTGACTTCAACCATTGTATTCTCCTTTTTCAAAAAAAATCTGCCGGTCCGGCCGGGATTAAAAACTGCTCTAAAATAGTGCCGACAAATGGATTTGTCAATGAAATGTGGCTTAAAATGTCAATTATCGTGCTGATGAACCTGAAAAACCTGATTATCCATTACCTGTGAGATAATTTTTATTCAAAGTCCCAAAAACAACCGGCAGCGATTCCATATCCGGCGGTCTGAATCCAAAGACGATTTCGAGAAAAGCCATTGTGATGCGAAAGGTGGCACCCCAAAGCACTTCATGATTATCTTTTTGTTTCTGGATAAAACAGGGATAATCTTTCACATCCGGATGGGTTCCATTTTCCGGATATGTTTCATTCCGCAACCTATATCGTGCATAATTAGATGGTTTCAACAGATTTTGAAGTGGAATATAAACCACCCGTTCTACTTCCCAGTTTGGAGAAAATTGCCTTTGACGGCTTATCCAGCAAACCATTGGATAAATCACCCGGTGAAACATTATAAGCCGCTGCTGAGGTAGTGGCCCTAAAAACTTCACGCCCAGGGGATTCAACCGCATCTCTTCAAAACCCTCCCGCAAACACGTGGCGAATAACAGGGCCAGATTTTGGGCTTCGGGGCGCCGTTGTTTGTGCCACATTTTCCAATATGGCCAGCGTGTCAGAGGAGAGCCGGGCAGGTATAATAATTTTGCGAGAAAGGCATCCATACGGGACGATATACTCCCGCCGGGGCAGCACAGGTCTCCGGGCTGTTTCACCTTTAGGGACCGTTTGTTCAAAATCAAACATGGAGCATTGGAAAATTCTTTTTTTTCACAGGGCATACCGAGCAAAAAGAGCACGGCGGATGTAATCGAAGAATCAGTAATGCCTTTTGAAAAAGTTCGATCATGATGATTTTTTTCATTAAGACGATGCATTATCCGTTCAATTAAGTGGTGGCTTTTTCCGATAGAATTCATCATGTCACATATTTACGGGTGTTCCTTTGATAAGATTACCTCCAAACAACACGATGGCAGCAGACCGCCTTATAGTTTTGACAGGGTGCTTTTCGCCGTGTAAAACCTTTTCCCCTCTTGCAATGCGGGATCTTCAATAGGCCAAGCCTGTCCCGCATTGCGGGAGTTATAGGCAAGATGGCTCTGCCTTGGCGTATGATGTCAAAAAATACAAATTCCAAGCACCAAATTACAAACAAATCTCAAATTCAAATACTCAATGACCAAAACCTTCCAGGACGACATTGTTTGGATATTCGAATTTCGGTCATTGGGATTTGCCTGCCCTGTTAAATAAATCGAAGATTTAATGCGAAGCATTATTTAACAG
>Ga0210105_1000039_pt1 | contig 17268 bp, 11 predicted proteins | sample RushSE_TuleC_D2_FD_185569 | JGI IMG/M metagenome (GOLD analysis project Ga0210105, IMG submission 185569) | Wetland microbial communities from San Francisco Bay, California, USA, that impact long-term carbon sequestration - RushSE_TuleC_D2 (SPAdes) | ecosystem: Environmental > Aquatic > Marine >... | reverse complement strand
GAATGGAAATATTTCCATTGATCGCGGCGTTAATGATGGGAAGGTTGAAAGAAATCCTATTGATTATCTACTTTGTCTTTATATAGACTTAACATGTGGAAATCAAGACAAATTCCTTGGTTTGACTTAACTCGATGAATCAGCAAAATCCCCCTCATCTCCCCCTTCGCAATAGCCGGAAGCACAGGAAGCCTCATAGATAATCATTTTCATCTGTGCTATGTACGGAACACGGTTTTTTGCGTCTGACCGGTTTCTGAGCTTGAAGCTTGTTTATCACTCTTGATCCATTCTGCACAAACAGGTTGACCCTGCTTTTGGATCTGATGGTAAGGGAGGACAGAGGTTGGAAAATCAGCGATCCTTTCACTGGGCCTGGGTCATTCTCGCCACCGTCTTTGTCGACCTTTTCATCAATTACTCCGTTCGCATCGGCTACGGCGTTGTCCTGCCGGAAATGATCAGCAACCTGGGATTCACCCGGACCGACACCGCCTCCATCTACAATTCTTATCTCTTTGCCTACATCGCGGTTACACCCTTCAGCGGCTACCTCACCGACAGACTGGGCGCCCGGCGCGTCATCACCACATGCGCCCTGATTCTGGGGGTCGGCGTCATCCTCATGGGCACCATCCAAGAGCTCTGGACAGCCTGCCTATTCTACGCCGTTGTGGGAATTGGCGCCTCCGGCATGTGGACGCCTGTACTAACGGTGGTTCAGCGGTGGTTCACCCCGAAAAAACGGGGGCTTGCTCTCGGCATCATATCCCCCGGATATGGGCTTGGATTTGCAGCCATGGGCGCCGCTTTCCCGTGGATCCTTCAACACTACAGCTGGCGGCATGCCTGGTATTTTCTTGGCGCCGGGGCTCTTGCCATGGTTTTGGGTAATGCCCTTCTTCTCAAAAGCGACCCTGAGAGTTCCGGGTATCGCCCCTGGGGCGAAAAGGAATATCCTTCCGGCCCCGGCACCGCAACTCCAGCACCGTCCGCAAAGGTATCCTTATCCGCCATATTCAAGAGTCGGAACTTCTGGATCATCGGTTTTTCTTATTTCGCCACCGCTTACAGCCTTTACGGTGTGACGACCTTTATGGTGGATTACGCCAAAACCCAGTTGGGCATTCCCATCGAAAAAGCCAGCCTTCTCGCCACCGTCCACGGCTTCGCCCAGGTGCTCGGCGTTCTCACGGTCCTTCCTCTCTCTGATTATCTGGGTCGCAAGAAAACGATCATCATCTCCAACTGCTTCATTGCTGCTTCCCTCTTCTGTATTGTGTTCACGGGAAGCTCATGGAGCGCGCTCTGTTTCTTTGTCGGGCTTTTTGCCGTCTTCTATGGTCCTACCTTTCCCATCTACGGCCTCTGCGCAGGCGACTACTTTCCAAGAAGTGTCATGGGCACCGTCATCGGCGCATGGACGCCTTTCTACGGGATTGGCGCCATTATGTCCCACTGGGTGACCGGCATGCTGAGGGACTCCACCGGGATTTACAATCTGGCTTTCTTGACCCATGGGGTGATGGCCCTTGCCGGGCTGGTGCTTATCCTGTTCGTTCACAAAAGACCCTCCTGATTGAGCAGAGAGAAGGGATGAGATGTTTTTTTTTGACAAGGCCCTCGGAGCTGTGTTAGCAAATAAAAATTTGTGCGATTGAAAAAATCGGGAGGGCAATCATGTTCGAGATTCTCAGACGCGAAGAAATGGCCAACGGCACGGTCGTTCTGAACGAAATCAGTGCCCCCAAAATCGCCGCAAAAGCGAAACCGGGGCAATTCGTTATCCTCAAAGCCAATGAGACGGGGGAACGCATCCCCCTGACCATGGCGGACACAGACCCGAAGAAAGGGACCCTGACCATCATCTATCAGGTGGTCGGCAAATCAACCGCGCTGTTCAAGTCCCTTCAGGTGGGAGAACGCTTCCAGGATATCATCGGCCCCCTGGGCCAGCCCACGCACCTGGAAAAGCTGGGCACGGTGGTGTGTGTGGGAGGCGGCACAGGCGTTGCGGTGATGCATCCCATCACGCGCGGTCTAAAAGAAGCGGGCAATCATGTCATTGCCATCATCGGGTCCCGAACCAAAGATCTGCTGATCATGGAAGACAAGATGAAAGCCGCTTCCCACGAACTCCATGTGTGCACGGATGACGGCTCTTATGGGCACCACGGCTTTGTCACCGATGTGCTCAAGAAGGTCCTCGAAACAAAGGATGTCAAACTGGTGGTCGGCATCGGGCCTGTGCCCATGATGAAATTTCTTTCAAAACTGACCAAAGAGTATGGGGTCAAGACTCTCGTCAGCCTGAATGCCATCATGGTCGACGGCACGGGCATGTGCGGGTGCTGCCGGGTAAGTGTCGGAGGGAAAACGCAGTTCGCCTGCGTTGACGGCCCGGAATTCGACGGTCACACCGTGGATTTCGATGAACTGTCCCAGCGCCTTGACGCTTACAAGGACCTAGAGAAGCAGGCTTTTCAACGTTATCTTAATGAATGCAAGGCTCGTTGATCTTTCTGAGCGGCCAGGGCGTCCTCACACGATCGAGATCAATGAGCATGAATAGGGAGGTTAGGCATGGTGGAGAAAACGGAGAAGACAGAGAAAAAGGAAAAGACCCCAAGGCAGAAAATGCCGGAGCAGCCTGCGCAGGTCCGAAGGCGCAATTTCAACGAGGTCCCCTTGGGCTTGGACGAAGAGGTGGCCGTTAAAGAGGCCGAACGCTGCCTTCAGTGCAAGAACCCTTCGTGCGTGCAGGGATGCCCGGTCGGCATCGACATTCCGGGATTCATCAGCTTGCTTAAGCAAAGGGAGTTTACCAAGTCCATTCGTCACATTTGGAAGAGCAACAGTCTTCCTGCGGTGTGCGGAAGGGTCTGCCCCCAGGAGAGTCAGTGTGAAGGCGTCTGCATCCTTGCAAAGAAGGGCGATGCGGTGGCGATCGGAAACCTGGAGCGCTATGTGGCTGATCGTGAACGCATGACCGGCAAAGGGGACCTGCCGCCCAAAGCGGCCCCCTCAGGCAAGAAGGTCGCCGTGGTGGGTTCAGGGCCCTCGGGTCTTACTGTTGCCGGCGACCTGATCCAGAAGGGCCATGAGGTGACGATCTTTGAAGCGTTCCACAAACCAGGAGGGGTGCTCGTTTACGGCATTCCTGAATTCAGGCTTCCTAAGGAAATCGTTTTCTCAGAGGTGAACTTCTTGGAACGGCTAGGGGCAAAACTGGAATGCAATGCCGTGATAGGAAAATCCGTCACCTTGGATGAGCTCTTTGAAGAGGGCTACGACGCTATCTACCTGGGGGTTGGCGCCGGTCTTCCTCGGTTCATGAATATTCCTGGTGAAAACCTGATCGGCATTTACTCCGCCAATGAGTATCTGACCCGATCCAACCTCATGCGGGCTTACCGGTTCCCGGAATACGACACTCCTATTGTCATCGGCAAAGATGTGGTGGTCTTTGGCGCAGGAAACGTGGCCATGGATTCCGCCCGGACCGCCATGCGGCTGGGAGCCGACCGGGTCCGTATCGTGTACCGCCGCTCGCGAGACGAGATGCCGGCCCGTGCCGCCGAGATCCATCACGCGGAGGAAGAGGGGATCGAGTTGCACCTTCTCACAGCCCCCACCCGTTTCTTCGGAGACGGAAGGGGTCGCGTGATCGGCGTCGAATGCCTCCAGATGAAGCTGGGCGATCCGGACGCATCAGGCCGGCGCAGCCCGATCCCCATCCAGGATTCCAAGTTCCGTCTGGAGTGCGACCTCGCGGTGATTGCGGTCGGTGCCGGGGCCAACCCCCTGTTGACGACGGTGACCCCGGGTCTGAAGTTGAACAAGTGGGGCTACATCATCGCAGATCCCGAAACAGGCAAGACCACCAAGAAAGGCGTGTGGGCGGGAGGCGACATTGTGACCGGTTCAGCCACGGTCATTCTTGCGATGGGTGCGGGCAGAAAGGCCTCCGACTCCATGCACCAGTACCTTACCCTTGGATGGTAGACCCGCTCCTCTGATGTGATATCGCCAAAAGGCTCATCAAAAGACCCTGTTTCTCTTTTCTTAGAAACAGGGTCTTTTGTTTTTCTCTCGGATGCCGGATCCGGCCCAAGGTCAAGGGCGGAGAAGCAGCAGTGTCCCGGGGCGGGCCGACCTCTTGTCACGGTTTCTTGACGGTCAGTCCTTCGATCTCCCTAAAAACCTTTTCGCGGTAGTACTTCAGCTCGTTGATGGATTCTTTGATGTCGCTCAAGGCAAGATGGGCTTTCTTCTTCTTGTAAAGGGGAAGTGAAGGATACCACCGCTTCGCCAGTTCCTTGATCGAGCTCACGTCGATGTTGCGATAGTGGAAGAATGCTTCCAGCTTGGGCATATGTTTGATGAGGAATCGGCGGTCCTGCCAGATGGAATTACCGCACAGAGGGGATTTCCCTTTTTTGCAGTGCTCGGAAAGGAAACCAAGCATTTCCTCTTCCGCCTTACGGCAATCCACTGATGAAGCCCTGACCCGCTCCAGCAAGCCGGAGGATTCGTGTTGGGTCTTGCTCCAACTCTCCATGCCCCGCAGAATCCTCTCCGGGTAATGAATGACTAGGTCCGGGCCTTCAGCCACCTTACGAAGCGAGCCCTCCGTGACCACCGCAGCAATCTCCAGGATCACCGAGGTTTCAGGGTTAAGGCCCGTCATTTCCAGATCAATCCATGCCAAGCGACCGCCCAAGGCTGCTCTCCGGGGAAAGAGGATGGCCTCGGACTATAAGGGAAATGCCTTCTCCTGTCAACCTTGCCGGCTCTCCCCCAAATCCACCGTCTAAAGTTCTATGCATCTCTGATTATAGGCTTCAGCGGACGACTGCGGCCTCTCATTGCACCGTGAGCCCTATTTGCTGCTACGGTTTTGACCAGAATGACAGGGCAGAGATCAACCTCCAACCGAATCTCGACATAGCTCTATCGCCTTAGCCCAGCTCCCTGCATAGGAGTCCATCTCCCGCCTTTCAAGCTCATCTTAACCCTGTCATTTTGGTCAAAAACCGTAACCCCTCGGCAATACACAACTCCTTCATCCCGATAAAACCAACCCCGCTATCCTTGCACGGATCTGGAGCAACCACCCATAGGCAGAGTCTCCTGCACTGAGTCGCAACGACAATTGCCGAGAGCGCTCCATTACTCTGGCCGGCAGGTTGATCAGGTGGAATCGGATCGCTTTCATCCGCTTGTGTACCCACTGCCCTCCCAGCACTAAGCTCTTCAGCGCAGCATTCAAATTGAAAGCCAAAACCATGATCCACCACCACGCCGCGTTCTCCCCAAAATCCCCACTGGGCAAGGTCCCTCCCGCCAAGTCTTCCTTCATCACACTATGGGCCTGTTCACTCCTGCCGCAGCGCTTGTAATGCCACTCAATCAGCTCCTGCCCATCCCAGTCCATGTTCGTCACAATCCCAAAGACTTTGTACCTCACCCCTGCCTTGCGCATCGTCTGAAAAGGAAGCCCCTTCTCGTCCTCCTCCATCCCAGGCAGCATCAGTTGATCCTGCATCCGCTCCCGAATCGCCAGATACCGATACTCCGATCCCTTCTTGCTACGCCCAATGGCACTGGGCACATAACACACCTCCGCCCATTGCCGAGACGTCTCCCTCATCTCCCCAGAGCGCTCCCTCTTCTTCAATACCACCCAATCCTCTTCGCCAACCTCTAAGACCGCTTTCTTAAATTCAACACTCACATCACAGCCCACTGCAAATTCAATCCGACCATACCACTTATTCTTTTCCTCATCACAATATCTCAACAGATCATGCTGATACCCCGCCGTGTCAGAGCGCATCCGCACCTCCGTGACCCCCTTAGGAAGACTCTCAAGCGCCTCCTCAAGCACCCGCTTTTGCTCAAACCCAGCAGGCACATTGCCGTCTCGAAACTCCGTATGCACCACCACCCCCTGTTCCGCCCACCACGTGTTGATCGGTTGGTAGGCCGCATATCCCTCATAACAGCCAAACGCACTCACCTTCTCTGTCTCCACCAGCGTCGCATCCATGTCTAGCGTCGCCGTTTGCTCCACCCGGTTGTTTTGCACAAACCCAACCAGATCCGTGTTCACCTTGCACAAACCCCTAAGCGCCTCATTGGCTAAAGGAATAAACGCTCTTCCTGGCTCTCTCAACCCTTCCTGATCCCTGTCGTGAAACTCAGACAAATATCGAAACACCGCTGAACTCGACGGCACACGGCGCGTTTTCTCTTTCCTCCATCGCTTCTTTAAGCCCCTCCCAGCCTTTCGGCTCAACCCCTGATGGACCGCCTTGCTAAACAATCGGCAAAATCCCTCGTCCGATTCAAGCCGGTCTACGTCCTCCACACAATCCCCACCCACCAGGTTCAGCATCATCAGCGTTAAAACATTCTCCGCATCCGTCCACCCTTGTTCCCCCCGTGCCTTTACATGCCGCTCAATGCTCCTCACCATCCCCGATCGACACGCCAAGTCCAGGTAGGGACCGATTCCTCCCATCCCCGTCATTCCCTCACCCTGATGCTCAACTTCGTACTTGAACCCCAGTTCCCCTTGTGCCATCATGTAGCTTCACCTCGTTGATGATAGATTTGTTTTGCCAAAAACATTCTACTTGCTTGTCTCATCAAGCTCAACGAGGTGATTCATTTTTCTTGATGGTGGATCATGGCTCTCCCGCCTAGAGGCCCAATCGGGAAATTCCGTCTTGATCTTCTGTTGAACCCAAGGTAGATTCTCCCGGCAACCTTTGCCGGAGAAGAAAACGCGGTCGAGAACGGCTTGCGGGCGTATTATTGGAGCAATCTCGGGCAAAGCCATTCAAAATGAGATGGATTGAATCAAAAAACCTCCTTCTCTTTTGAATTCATTGCTATTTGTGTTCTTGACATCTTTATAAGCATCAATTATTTATAATTGCATCAAACTATACTATAATTAGTGCGCTGCCGTGCAACGACCTTTACTTTGCCGGCGTCTTTCAGCAAAACCTAACCGTAAGTTTTCTACCTTTAGGCGAAAAGGGTTCTTGCCATGATCAGTCGATATACACGTCCACAGATGGGCCGCATCTGGGAAACGGAAAACCGTTTCGCGAAATGGCTCGATGTTGAAATCGCCGCATGTGAAGCCATGGCTGAAAAAGGCCTCATCCCGAAGAAAGCGCTGAAGACCATCAAGAAGAAGGCCCGCTTTGACGTGGATCGCATCCTCGAAATCGAGGAAAAAACAAAGCATGATGTCATCGCCTTCCTCACCAATGTGGCGGAATATGTGGGCCCTGATTCCCGCTTCATCCACATGGGGCTGACCTCCTCAGATATTCTGGACACGAGCTTCGCCATGCTCCTTAGAGAAGCCATGGCCTTGATCATCGAGGATGTCAAAGGGATCATGACCGTCATCAAGGAGAGGGCCTTTGAGCACAAGAACACCGTGATGATGGGTCGTTCCCACGGCATCCACGCTGAGCCGATCACCTTCGGTCTCAAGCTTGCGGTGTGGTATGCGGAGATGAAACGCAACCTCAAACGCCTTGAAGCCGCCCTGGAGACGATCAGTTATGGTAAACTCTCCGGCGCGGTCGGTACCTTTGCCAACGTGTCCCCAGCGGTCGAGGCCTCTGCCTGCAAGAAACTCGGCCTGAAGCCTGCGGAGATATCCACCCAGATTCTTCAGCGGGACCGCCACGCCGAGTACTTCGCCAGCCTCGCGATTCTGGCGGGCACCATGGAGAAGATTGCCGTGGAGATCCGCCATCTCCAGAGGACGGAAGTGCTCGAAGCGGAAGAGCCTTTTGAAAAGGGGCAGAAAGGGTCTTCGTCCATGCCCCACAAAAAGAATCCCATCGGGTGCGAAAATATCTCCGGTCTCGCACGCCTTGTGCGGTCCAATGCGATCGCAGCCATGGAGAACATGGCCCTGTGGCATGAAAGGGACATCAGCCATTCTTCCGTGGAAAGGGTGATTGGTCCGGACAGCACGATCCTGATCGACTACATGCTTCACCGGCTCAGCCGGATCGTGAAGGACCTCGTGGTCTATCCGGATCACATGACCGAGAACCTGAACAAGATGAAGGGGCTGATCTACTCCCAACAGGTGCTTCTCAAGCTCGCTGCTCTTGGCCTGGAACGGCAGGAAGCTTATGAGATGGTCCAGCGAAATGCCTTGAAGGTCTGGGATACGGGCAAGGAATTCCAGTCCCTTCTCCTTGAAGACAAAGAGATCCGAAAGCACTTGACCAAGAAAGATATCGGTGAGATTTTCAGTCTCCAATACCATCTGAAACATGTGGAGGAAATCTTCCAAAGGGTTTTCGGGTAGCGTGTGTTTCAACGCTCAAAAAGAAAGGTGATGGGGAGGATTTCAAGAGATCCGCCATGAAAAAAGAGAACATCTTTCGCGTGCTCGGCTTGATTTTGCTTTGCCCCCTTTTATCCCTTCTGACCGTTCAGTGGCACGGTTTTTCGAACGCTCTGGCCTCGAAGCCACCGAGAGACAAGGTTCCTGCTCCGCTTCTGAAGTGGCCTGAAAAAGGCTCCGAGTATGCAATTCTTGTCGATAAATCGCTGCAAAAGGTGTTTGTGTACCACAGGGACAACCCTTACAAACCTCACAGAACCTACACCTGTTCCACCGGTGAAAACGAAGGCCCTAAACTTCGGGAAAACGATCGCAAGACGCCGGAAGGGGTCTATTTCTTCATCCGGGCGTTTGAGAAGAGAGAGCTTCTTCCCATTTACGGGTCAAGGGCTTTTGCGCTGGACTATCCGAATGTCATCGATCGAAGAGAAGGGAAGAACGGGCACGGGATCTGGTTCCACGGTCTCAACAAGCCGCTGAAGCCCAGGGATACGAACGGCTGCGTGGCTCTGGAAAACCCGGACATCAATGACCTGTCCAATTTCATCCGCTTGGAGGACACGCCGGTCATCGTCAGTGAAAAGATCGAAATGGTGGAATTTTCGGAAATGGAGAAGGAACGAGAAGAGGTGATGCGGATCATCGAAACCTGGCGGACGTCTTGGGAAAGAAAAGAGATCGACAAGTACATGTCCCTGTACAGTCCCGATTTCAATTGCTCCGGCAGGAACTGGCAGCAATGGAAGGAATACAAGGCTCGTCTCGCCAAACAGTACAATAGGATCAAAGTCGATGTTCAGAACTTGCGCATTCTGCAGAACGACGGACTGGTCCTTGCCTCTTTTGTCCAGAAATACAGCAATGAGTATTTCAGCAGCGCGGGAATGAAGACGATCTATCTCAAGCACAGCAGTCGATGGAGAATTATCGGTGAGTCCTTCGAAGGGTCTGCGCTCAAACCCTCCATCAAGAAAGACGTGCCGGCTCCTGAAGAAATCAAACCGGTGATGGCAGCGAAAGAGCCCCCGGTCCAGACAGAAGAATCCGCACCGGTGGTGGCCGAGAAAGAACCGACCATCACCGCTGAAGAGATAGAACCGGTCCTCACCAAGAAAGAGCCCCTCCCCTCTGCAGTGGAATCGAAACCGGATGTCGTCAAGAAAGAACCTCGTCCCTCCGGGGAAGAGCATAAAGAACTCAGAAGAGTGGTGGAGGCATGGAAAAAGGCATGGGAGCAAAAGGATCTTGCCGCTTACATGTCGTTCTACGATGCCGGTTTCCAGTCAAGAGGCATGGATGTCAAAGCCTGGAGAAAACACAGAGAGAAACTCAACCAGAAGCACCGCTCGATTGCCGTCAAGATCAGCGACTTGAAGATCGAGCAGGCTTCTGTTGTTATGGCGACCGTCCGCTTCAGCCAGAAATACGAGGCGGACGATTATGAGGACGAGGGCCTGAAGAGCCTCTTGCTTGTTAAGAGAGGCAAGGATTGGAAGATCAAAGAAGAAGAATGGAAGCCTCTGGACCAGGTGTCTCAGCCGTAAGAAAAAAGCCTCGACGGCCTTTTCCTTTCACCATTATGTTGGCGGGCAAAACGGGAAAAGTCCGGTCCTTTGGCCTTTCGCGACATCTTCTTTTTTGGGCCGCCTTATTTCTTCTGGTCTACCTTCCCTTCTCCGTATTGGCGATCAACCGCTACCTGGAGCTTCGGCACAGGCATTCGGTCCAGTCGGAGACGGTGACCGTCCTGGAGAATGAACTCGAGGAGCATCGAAAAGCGCTTGCTCGGTCCAATCAGCTCCTGGCCTTTTTGCAAAACTATGTCCGCCACCTAGAGGAGGCAAGCGAACAAGCGACCGAGTCTTCGAAGCCTGAAAAGCCGACATCGAAGCGCGCCGAGAGCGGCCCTGGCGAAAAGCCTCCAAAAGGGCAAGTGGGGGTCAGCATCGAGGATCTGGCCATTCAAAAGCAGGGATCCCGGATGCTCGTGAATTTTAAGCTGGTGAACGTGCAACCAGGGGACAGCACCGTGGGTGGCTATCTCCACATCTTGGCGAGAGGGAAACAATCGGATTCTCCGAAGGAGTGGGCCTATCCCCAGGGAAAAGTGGTCAACGGTTTTCCTGAGAACTTCCGCAGTGGGCAGGTGTTCACGATCCAGAGATTCAAGCCCATCCAGGGTCGGTTTAACCTGGGTCAGAGCTTGGAGTCTCCTTCATCCGTGAGGGTGCTGATCTATGACCAGACCGGTGCGATCATTTTGCAGAAAGACTTCGAGGTGAGCGGCTGATGAACCTGAGCGTCTCGACCCGCCGAAAGGCCTTCTTCATTCTGCTTGGCGTAATGATCTCGACCGGGCTTCTGTTTCCTTCTCAAGCGTTTTCAAAGAGAGATCACCTGGTTTACTTTCCCAACACCGCCTACGAACTGAACATTTACAAGATCAAAGGAAAGAAGCCGGGCAAGACCTTGATGCTCATCGGAGGCATCCAGGGCAATGAACCGGGCGGGTTCCTCTCCGCGGATCTCTATGCCGACATGAGGCTGGAAAAAGGAAACGTCATCGTCGTGCCTCGCGCCAATTTCTATTCCATTATCACCAACCAGAGAGGCCCGAACGGAGACATGAACCGCAAATTCCACCTTGAAGACAACGCTTCCACCATGGAAGACCAGATCGTGAGTATTCTGAAGAAACTGATCAGCGAGAGCGACTACCTTCTCAATCTTCATGATGGGGCGGGATACTACCACCCTACGTACATCGACAAGTGGCGCAATCCCACGCTCTTTGGGCAGTCCATCGTGGCAGACTCTGAGGAATACCGAATCCCCGGATCCACCAAGCCCATCAAGCTGGGGGAAATGGCGAGGAAAATTCTTAAGGAAGTCAACCCCCACATCAGCGGGGAGCTTTACAGGTTTCACTTCATGGACACCAGGACAGACGCGGAAGACAGCCCTCACCGTGAGCAGCGAGGCTCTGCGACCTATTACGCCCTCACCAAACACAACATCCCCGCTTTCGGCGTGGAGACTTCGAAGTTTCTCCCCTCCGTTGACCTGAAAGTCCTCTACCACAACATGGTCATCAATGCCTTCATGAAACAATTCGGCATCATACCCGAATCCCCCGGCCTTAATCTGGATCCGCCTGTTCTGAAGTACCTGGTGGTCGCCATCAACGGTCAAACCCCTATCGTGGTGGAGGGCCACCAGACCCTTGAACTTCGGGCCGGGGATATGATCAGCGTCATTCACATCGAATCCAACTACGAGCGGGGGCTTAGCCTGGATATCGTGGGATACGGCGGGGTGAACGACCTCGGAAAAGACTATGCCATCTTCAGAGACACCTCCATCCTCGTGCGAAAGGACAATGAGCAAGTTGCAGAGATCCCTGTCAGGATCACCGAAAAAGGCGCCGGCGAGGAAAGCAGGACCTCCTCCGGGATCAAGAAGATCGACTATTTTATGATTGAGGCAAAGGGCTATCGCCTTCTTCTGGCCAATGGAGAAACACTTCATCTTGTGCGGGGTGACGAGATGAAAATCATCGATATTCTGCCCCGCGCTCATTCCCCATCCGGCGTGAAAGTCAATTTCAAGGGTTTCGTTGGAGACCCGAGCAACAACAAGGGTGAAGACAGAGGCTTCACCATTAACACCGGCTCGGACCTCATGGAGCGATTCTCACTGGATGGGAAAGGAGAGACTTACGAAATCGTCGTGACTCAAGGGGAGACGCTTCTTGGCCGAGGGATCGTCAAACTTGCCTCTCCGAAGGTGGAGTTCCTGGTGCTCCGTGTGAACGGTCACGGCCATCACATTTTGAAACCCAAGTCCGCCTTTGCCGTATCCCGTGAAGATACCATCTGCATTGAAGAGATCCGCACAAATCTTTCCAGCAGTGACGGGGTCAGTTTGAAGATAAACGGTCAAACCGTGTTGCTGGGAGAGGAGAAATCCGTCAAAGAGCTCTATCCTGCAGCCAAGGCTTCGGATTCACAACTCAAAGTCGAGAAGGGATCTCTAGTGCTTGGAATGATCACGTTGAATGTCCGCTGAGCGCACCGCGGCGCTTCATCGTTTTTCAATGTCCACTTTCAGGTAATCCTCCCAGGGATCCGACTTGCGAATCTTCACCATGATGTCCTGGCCTTCGTGCAAAGTCTGGCCGTTGTCCCTTTTCACCTCGGCGATGAGAAAAACGTCGGACAAGAGCACTCGATACTTGTTCCTGATCACGTCCAGCACCAGGGCCGGGAATTTTTCCCCGATATGCTGGGCCAGATATTTCTGAATCCAGTACCTGGTGCCGTTCCTCGTGAGGAGTTCGATGCTCTTGAGAAGGGGGTCGAGCACGAGCCTCTTTTTTTCGATATCGTCCAGGGCGTACAGAGCGGCGCCGCGGCAAAGGTAGCTCCTGATCTGGCGCTGCACCAGAAGATCGTAGTATCTCCGGATCGGGGAGGTCACCGTTGTGTACATATCGACTCCCAGGCTGCTGTGGGGCTTGGGCTCTGTGCGGATGGAAAGAGGGCTGAGCTTGCGGCGCTGCTTGAAAACGTAATAAATGTACTCGGTCTCTTCCGGAGACAGCCTTTCGGCCGGAGCCTCCTGGCACCTGTAAATCGCGGGGATTTGATGCTCTTTGCAAAACTGCGCAGCCCGCCAGTTGTAGAAGATCATGAATTCCGCCACCATTGCCCGTGACGGCGTGTCCTGCTCGACCTTGTGCAACACGATCGACCCCTGGCTGGTCACCTCCACGGCAATTTCCGGCAGGGAAAGAACAAGGGCCCCCTGCTCCAGTCGCCTCTGCCGCATGAGCTGGCTCAATCGTCGCATTTCCCGAAAAAGCGGCTCCCTGTCGAAACTCTGGTTCACCTCGTCGTAGGTCCACTGTTTCTCCACTCGGACGAGGCTCGGCACAAAGCGGGACTCGAGCAGGGTTCCGTCCCCGGCCAGCACGGCGATCAAAGAGATGGCCGGCCGATCACACCCTTGTTTGAGGCTCAGCGCTTCTTGCGAAAGGGCTACCGGAATCATTGGAATTTGATGCCTGGGAAGGTAAAGCGACGTCCCCCGCTGAGACGCTTCCTCATCCAGGAGGCTGTCGGGCTCGATGACACTGGCCACGTCCGCAATATGGATGCCGAGATGAATTCTGTCCTTCTCCACGCTGAGGCTCAGGGCGTCGTCAAAATCCCTGGTCATGGGCCCGTCGATGGTCCACACCCTCAGCTCCCTTAAGTCCTCTCGCTCTCCCGGTGCGGCTTCGGCCTGGCAGATCCGCTCGGATTCCCTGAGATGCTCCTCGCTGAAAGCGACCCGGATTTCAAAGCGGAGGAGATCGAGATTTTCATCCTCGCTCCAGACCCCAAGGCTTACGAGGATGCGTCTTGCTTCGCGAATATCCGACACTCCCGATCGTTGGAGGAGCTCCTTTCCGAATTTAAAGGTCGGTGAGTCTTCCCCGTAAAGGGCGAGGTCGGCCAGGACTTTGATGATTTCCACCCTGCCTCGGGGCTCTTGAACCGACTTGTTTTCAAGCACTTCCCGCAGCCACTCGCTTCCCTCTCTGAGTTTTTCCTCTCTTGAAGCCTCTTGGGCCATTTGTGCCAGCGCGTTGGCAATTTTCTCCTCCGAATTGGGAAGAAAGCGATCGTCCTTCATCTTGAAATAGAGCTTGTCTTCGAACAGGGCTCTCGCGAGGCCGGAGACGTGCTCTTCGGTGACCTGTTCGCCGAAGCACAGTTGTGCCAGGTAGGCGTGATCGTAGCTCTCTGCTTCGTCCTTCACGAGCTCCCAGAGCTCTTGAACGTGGACTTGATCCTTCAGCCTGTTTCGTTCCTGTTCAGCCTTTTTCAGCTTGCCCAAGAGCTCCTCCCGGGGGCTTTGGACGTTGATGGAAGAAGGCGAAATGAGGAGGGCTCTCTTGGCAGAAAGATTCATTTCGCGATTGGTAGGGGTCAAGAGGTGCAGACGGCTCCCGTCGTCCTGAAGGCAAAGGGCGATGATGAAGTCTCCGTGATCGATGTATTCGACAATCTTACCCTGATTCATAGGTGATCTCTCTCCTAACAGCAGAACGCTCAGGTGTCAACAAAACGCTTATCGCCTTGACTTATGCAGCCCTCTCCATTATCCTCCACAACCATTGCCCGCAAACTTTCAAAACCTTCTGCTTGCGCCAGGGATGCTTTCATGGGAACGGCAAAGCGTCTGACTTTATCCCTTCTGGTTCTTGGGCTTTTGACCCTCGGCTCTTGCGGCAAAGCCTTTGCTCAGGCCTCCCCCCCGCCTGATAAGGCGGAAGGTGTCAATCCTGCCCTCTGGTTGGTGACTCTTTACAGAGAACACATCTCTCCCATTGATGGAGACCGCTGCCCGAGCCTCCCCACTTGTTCGTCTTACAGCGTTCAGGCGATGGAGAAGCATGGTTTCTTCCTTGGGTGGATGATGACCGTGGACCGCCTCATTCACGAAGGCCAGGAAGAAACGAAGGTCTCCCCCGTCGTTTACCACGAAGGGAAGTGGAGGATCTTTGATCCTGTTTGGAACAATGATTTCTGGTGGCACCGCCCGCCTGCCACAAAAGGCAATTCCAATGAACGCCTCCCATAGCGGTCTCTTCACCCTTAAGAGTCTCTTGGTGATTCCCGTGATCCTTTTGGAGCTTCTTCTGTCGCCGAGCAATCTCTTTTCCGCCCAAATCACCGTGGACAGCGAGGAGCAGTTCCGCTTTGCCGAGCAGACCATGGAAAAGGGTGATTATCCTCGGGCCGTGGTCGAGTTCGAGCGCTTTCTCCATTTTTTTCCCGAAGACAAGAAAGCGCCGAAAGCAACGCTGCTCATTGCTCAGTGCTACCTCAAAGCAAAAGATTACGAATCTGCACGAAAAATTCTCGTTGAGGCCCTCAACGTGTATAAAGGCACGCTTGTGGGCGGTAAAGCTCTCTTTCTCATGGGGGAATCCTATTACGAACAGGGATTGTTTGAAGAGGCGGAGCGGTATTTCAAAGGGGTCCTTGAAGGGTACTCTGAACCTGAGTTGAGAAACAGCTCGGCCTACCGCCTCGGCTGGATTCAAATGCAGATGGGTAAATGGCTTGAGGCTTCAGAGACATTCAAGACCGTGGGGGCCGGCAGCCCTCTCTTCCTGAACGCGCGGGATCTTTCAGACAAGAGTCTCGGGGGGGAGCATTTGCCTTACAAGGACCCGACGACCGCCGGCGCCTTGTCTGTTGTGCCTGGACTTGGGCACGTCTACTGTGAACGTTACAAGGACGGTCTGGTGGCCTTTCTCCTCAACGGGCTTTTCATCTGGGCCACGATCGAGGCCTTTCACGAAGACCAGGAAGTGCTGGGAGCTGTTTTGGGGGTTGTCGAGTTGGGCTTTTACTCCGGTACCATCTACAGCGCCGTCAACTCAGCCCACAAATACAACCGAAAGATCAAGGATGATTTTCTTCAGGGATTGCCCGATGCCATTGATCTTAATCTCTTCGCTACCAGAGAAGGCCACATCGGCCTTGCCTTGAAATTCACTTTCTGAATTCTTCTCTCGCAGAGCCCACAAAGAACAGCGAGAGAGAATCAAAACCATAAACCACGAAAACACGAAAATTGGAAAGCACGAAAAAAGACAGTGCACGTTTTTTTCGCGATTTCGTCCCTCTTCGTGCTTTCGTGATAATGATTTTGGCTATGGTTCTTTGCGAAGGGCGTCCAGGATCTCTTGCTTCGATGCTTTGGGGTTCTTGGAGAGGATACCTGCAATCCGGTTTGCGGTAAAAGCCGTTGAAATGGACGTTCCCGCATAGATCCCGGGATCCCCCTTGTAGCCTACAGGCAGCGAGGCAAAACCCGGCGCATAGAGCGCCACGAAATCCCCATGATTGGATTTTTCCCACGCTCTCCCGTCCGGGGCAAGGGCTCCGACTCCAATGACTTCAGAATAAGCGGCAGGATACTGAGGCGCGCCGGTCGGTTCATTCCCTGCCGAGCCGACAAGGATGAGACCCTTTGAGCCTGCCAAGTCAAGCGCCTCGGAAAGAAACTCGCTCTTTATCTCCGATCCCCAGCTCAGGCTCATCACACGAGCTCCGTTCTTCAGCGCAAAATCGATGCTTTCCATGAGAAGAACATTGGACGTGAACCCGTTCTCGTCAAACGCCTTGATGGGAATGATGGGCATTTGCGCAACGCTGTCGCCTTTCACTCCTATGGGTTTCACCACCCCGGCAGCGATCAAGGCCATCTGGGTTCCATGCCCTCCTGTGTCGGAAATGGGCTTGTCCGGATTGAGCGCGTCGAGGGAAGCGAGTACGAACTTGTCCAGCCCGGCATCAGCCCTTAGCCCTGAATCAATGACGGCAATCGGTGTGCCTTTGGGCTGGGGAAAGACATCCGCATAGGATAATCTCAAGGTGGTCCAATCCAGCTCTCTCGGAGTCGGAGGGATCGGATAAGCATAATTGGGTTCAGCGGTTCCTGTTCCACCTCGCTTTTCAATCTCTTCCACCAAGCCCGGCACATCTGAGCCTTGCGGCAGGCGAACTCTGTAAATCCCGAGCCCTGGATAGCTGCCGACGAGAACACCCCCTGTTTCCTGCAACAGCTTTAGAACTTCAGATAGGCTGGCACCCGGTTTCAGTCTGATCAGGATCTCATCCCTGACGTAAAAAGATCCATCCTTGGGATTTCTTGCAATGGACAGGGTGGACGATTTGCGAAGAGGCCTCATCAGGTCCTTCTGCCCTGGTCTGAACACCTGGATCTCGGCGAGATTGGGCACGGGCCCTGAAGGCCCTGGACTGGATTCCCAGATCAGGGCGTGATCCAGGCCTTTGAGCATGGACTCAAGGGCT
>Ga0210105_1000038_pt1 | contig 17416 bp, 15 predicted proteins | sample RushSE_TuleC_D2_FD_185569 | JGI IMG/M metagenome (GOLD analysis project Ga0210105, IMG submission 185569) | Wetland microbial communities from San Francisco Bay, California, USA, that impact long-term carbon sequestration - RushSE_TuleC_D2 (SPAdes) | ecosystem: Environmental > Aquatic > Marine >... | reverse complement strand
ACAAAATGACATCGACAAAATAGGTTCACAGGGAGTTATTTATGATGCAACCGGAGACACAACGGTTCTTTCATTTTTGATTAATGGATATTATGATTTTATCAACAGCAGTGCATTTACCCCATTTGTAAGTGCCGGTTTGGGCGTTGCTCAAGTCGAGTTTAATAATTTCAATATCTCCAGATTTGGATTTTCCGGTTCAAATGACGAGGATACGGTATTTGCATATCAGATAGGAATGGGAGTTGGGTATGCCGTAACCGAAAAAGTTACTATCGATATATGGTATCGTTACTTCGGTACAGAAGATTCCGAATACGATACTATAGAGGCAGAATTTGCCAGCCACAATTTTATTTTTGGGATACGGGTTAATTTTTAATCTTACATTGGAATTCCCGTATTGTGTGATAGCCAGAGATAAATAGGCTCTACCTGAAGGATTCCTGAAAACGTTACTCCATCTCTAATCAAACTAAAAAAAGCTCTCCTTGGCCATGCATTGGAGAGCGTTTTTGTTGAACTTATTGTCGCGGTCGGCTAAAGTACATTCACTTCGGCAGAACCTTTATTCACTGACGTTATATCTATCCTATTGAATGCTATCCTGCTTATCCGGGGAGGCTATTCTCGATTTTCAATCGATTTTCATAAGAAAGAAAACGAGGGATGTTAGATTATGAAGACGAGTGATGAGGTTGAGGCGTTATTTGATGAAGGCCTCAACAGCTTTAATATTGATGAATACGATGATGCGATCAAAAAGTTTGACGACGTTTTGGCCATAGACGCGGATCACCCGGATGCGCTTTACTACAGAGCGATTGCCTGGGCAAATAAAGGAAATCCCGATAAGGCGATTTCTGACTTCACCAAAGCCATAGAAAAAAATCCACACGATACAGATGCTATGATCGGTCGCGGAGAAGCCTGGTATGGAAAAGGGAATATTAAACGGGCCCTTACTGATTTTAAAAACGCGCTCAGTATGGATCCGGATAACCCGGATTATAAAAAGCTCGTTTCTGATCTTCAAAAATAATAGAATGGTGCTTAAAATCATTTTTCTTGAAATCTATTAAGATATGGGTTATCAAAAAAAATTGCCGCCGATCGGTGGGTGGCAGCATAATAATAAAAGCATTCAATTCGAAACGAATTTATTAATCTACAACTTTAGCTTAAGTCCATAACCCTCTAAAATAAATTAAATCTTGCCTGGGTGGCGGAACTGGTAGACGCAAGGGACTTAAAATCCCTTGAGGCATAGTCCTCGTACGAGTTCAATCCTCGTCCCGGGCACCAACCTTATCAAGGGTTTGGCAAATACCATATTGCCAAGCCCTTTAATATTCTACCCAACTTGAGCGATTTGTGCAAAATCGCAAATTGTGTACGAAACGGTGCCCATTTGGGATTCAAGATGAAAAACACAATCAAGGTAGTATGGGTTTTTTTTATCCTCATTGGTTGTGTTGCGCCAAATTTTTCTCAACCAAATAGACAGAAATATAACCAAAAAGAGACGTCTGGCAACCCTATTGAAACAATTACAGCAGAAAAAACAAAGGCAGATACTCAAAAACCGGACCTTTTAGGACAATCAGGCCGTTTGAGATCGTTCCTGTTTTTGTATTGCCAGGCATATGAAAGTAAGAATCTTAAAAAATTTTCCGCTTTTTTTGCCCCTGATGCCACTGAAAACAACAAAGCATTTCATGAACTTTTGCCGAGATATCGCAGAAACTTCGAAACAATAAAATCATTTACGTACCGAATTGATTTGGTTTCCTATTCGTTAGCAAGCAAAACAGGCAACATCATCATAAAGGGGAAGTATTTCATCCAATACATGTTGAATACAGGAACCTGGAAGGAAAATAACGGAATTATTTCAATGGAACTCATTGAGCGTGGCGATTCCTATCTGGTGAAGCGTCTGAATTATTCTTTTCTTTCATTGGAATGAAAATAAAAGCAAAATTTAAATCCATAATACCTCAACATGTTATTCATCACTCGACGGATTAAGTTGATGTTAAATATCCGGTAGGCGTACCAAAACAGATATTATTACAAAACAGTTCAATTTTATTGAGCATCTTAATTTACAGGCACACAATATTTTGTAATTTAGTCTAATAAACTACAATATATTCTAATTCGATCAAATTATGTATAAATTATACATAATTTAGCTTGACAGTAATAATACACAACTTTAAGATGCGATTAAAAACTATTCTATCAAACATGTTCTTATAAAATAAATGCAAAATGGGCCAGAATACTCTGTTTCAATCATTAAGAAAAAATTCCCTGGAACACCCATTTATCACTATAACTGTATTGGATGAGTATCCTGGAGCGTCTTCTACAGAATTCCAAGCGGATATGGCATTGTCAAAACTATTTTAACTTTCTGAACTCTGAACTTAACAAAATAATCGATTAACCGATCTCGTCCAAAACGCACAAGGTTCAGGATTAAAAAATCATGGCAACTCCATTAATTGGAATAAGCGAAAGCATCGAAAGAATCAGGGAGCTGATCCTACACGTCGCAGACACAAGGCTAAACATCCTTATCACTGGGGAAACCGGTGTCGGTAAAGAGGTTGTTGCGCAAAACCTTTACCAAGAATCTCAAAGAAAAGACAAACCGTTCATAAAGGTTAATTGTGCGGCATTGCCGGATGGATTACTTGAAAGTGAACTCTTTGGGTTCGAACGAGGCGCTTTTACCGGTGCTGATCGAAATAAGCGCGGAAAATTCGAACTGGCGCATCAAGGGGTTATATTCTTAGATGAAATCGGCGATATGTCCCCTTCGCTTCAATCCAAGCTTCTTCGCGTTCTTCAAAGTGGAGAGTTTTCGCCACTTGGCTCGGAAAGAGAGGTAAGATCAGATGCATGGGTTATAGCAGCTACAAATCAAGATCTTGAAAAGAATGTGAAAGAACGGCTTTTCAGAGAAGACCTTTATTATCGTTTAAGTACCATCAAAATACATATTCCCGCTCTTCGCAACAGGCCTGAAGACATACCGCCGTTAATAGACTATTATATAGAAGAATATTCTTCCGAGTTCGACAGAAAAAAGATTCCAACACCCGATCCTGATACCATGGAAAAGCTGAAAGCATACAGCTGGCCCGGAAATGTCAGAGAACTTCAGAATATTCTATGCAGATGTAGGGTCATCAGTAATTGGGAAGAAATTATTCGCGATCTATATCCTGAGGGTCGATCTGCCGCTGTATCAAGGTCTGGAGAACAGGTCTTTGATAGAGATTCGATTTTTGATGTTTTTTTAGATTTTAAAAGCGAGTATTCACAAGATAACGCATCGTTTTCGCTTAAAAAAATTACAAAAGAAGCTGCTGATAGAGTAGAAAAAGAGGTCATCTCATCTGTCCTTGATATAACAGATTGGAACCTTACAAAGGCAAGTAAAATATTAAAAATCAGTTGTAATACAATCCGTTACAAAATCAGCGACCTTGATATAAAAAAGCAGCGCAAATACAGGTCCTTGAAGGGGGCTCGATTGTTAATGTCTTTTTAGGCTTTAATAGAGTTTAAAATTTTAAATATATACCATGAAAATTATAGATGATAGTCAGAATTTGCAACCTCTGCCTAATGAAGCCTGTCATTATACAGAAGATATAAAGAAAGACTTGGATACAGACGGCCGAATAGAATGCATTATTGATTGCATCTGCTTTCTTATCCGGATGCAGGTTGAACTGATCATTCAGAAAAAGAGGCGGAGGTCGGACGGTCAACTCATGACAATAGAATCGTTAGGTTATATTTTCGGGTTTGTCGACGGTTACCAGATGGCAATCAAACTGCAGGATAGAAACAAAAAGATGGCGATGCTGGTCGAAATTATGACCAAAATACTCGGAGAACATACAGGTATCGAATTTGCCGAGAAGGCACTTGAAATGCAACAAAATGGCGATTTCGATGAGGCAAGAAAAATAGGTGGGCAGCAGGCGATTGCTTTTCTAAGAAATAATACGATTCCGATGGGGCTCAGCCATATCCTTTTGGGTCGTTCTTTGGAAAAAGTTTCTGAATTAACATGATAATTCCCCGCAGCAGGCTGCGGGGGCATTCAGCGTCATACGGTTAAGTAAAAAGTAACGAGTAACCAGTGACGAGTTCCGACCTCTGACATCTGTACTCTGACCTCTCACCTTCTTACCTTCCGATCTTCTGCTCCTGTCGTCCCTCGACGGTCTTCCACCTATCTTCGTTCGCCCTCCAACCTCCAACCTCTGTCTTCTGTACTTTGCCCTCCGTCCTCTGTCTCCTGTCTTCAAACTCCTGTTTCCCAATTTCTGTTACCTGTCTTCTGATTTCCTTTGAATGACGGGTAAAAATTGTTGCAGGGTGTTTTATCTTATTGTTGATTTTCGCTTTAAATTCGGGTATGGAGATTTTGGAAAACGGATCAAGGGAGGAGAGCATGCTCCAATGTGTTCTTCTGAATGCTGACTATACCTTTCTGAATATGGTAAACTGGAAAAGGGCAATGTGCCTGATTTCAAAAGGAAAGGTACAGGTTTTAAGACATTCTGAAAAAATAGTCAGGACCGCAGAAGGCATTGCCGTTAAAATTCCTGCTGTCATGCGTCTGATAAAGCTTATCAGAACCCTTTACATTAACAGGGTGCCTTTTAGTAAAAAGAATGTCCTCGTCAGGGATGGATTCAGTTGTGGTTACTGTGGAAACCGCCATGTAAAACTTACCATTGATCATATTGTGCCAAAATCAAGGGGCGGCGATACCACTTTTGAAAACTGTGTTTCTTCGTGCAGGTCGTGTAACAACCAGAAAGGCGGAAGAACACCTTCAGAAGCTCGCATGTACCTCAAAGTTAAAGCATATCAGCCAACGATCGCTGAATTTTTAAGATTGAAAGTGAAAAAACTCGGTATCAATGAAGTGTTGAAAGATTTCGGGATATACTAAAGCCGATTTTTCATATAACCAAAATGGAAATTTTGTTCACTTAAAGCCCGGGCATCGTCTTGTTCGGGCTTTTTGATGAGCACTTTTCGGCTAAGCATGTAAGGAAGTGTGTATTTTCTTGACAGAAAACCGATTTGAAAGTACCTTTCAAAATTTAACGGGCTTTAGGTCAAAAGGAGCAGAAGTTAGAAAGTAGGAGACAGGAGTTAGAATACAGGGCACAGGGACTGGGTCGATGGAGGTTTGAGGTCGGAGGCAAGGTATTTTCCTTGAGCCTAAAGCGAAGCGATCCTCCAACCTTTATCCCTGAACCTTGAACCCTGAACCGCAAAACCTGGCAGAGAATTAATTTTTCAGCAAAAGGCTGTTAAAACCAAAAATGCATGGTTTTTTCAACCTCTATGGTTTTTTACCATCCGGTTTTTGGAGGATAAATGGACTATAAAAAAACACTCAACCTTCCCAATACAAAATTCCCCATGAAAGCCAGTCTGGCGCAGCGCGAACCCGGTCAGTTAAAATTGTGGGAAGAGACAGGGTTGTATAAAAAAGTCAGAGAGACTTCCAAAAATCGTGAGTCATTTATTTTGCATGACGGTCCGCCTTATGCAAACGGCCATATTCATATTGGTACGGCCCTCAATAAGATCCTTAAGGATTTTATTGTCCGTTCCCGGCAGATGGCCGGTTTTGATGCTGTTTATGTTCCAGGCTGGGATTGCCATGGACTTCCGGTTGAACACAATGTTGAAAAAGAGCTGGGTGCCAAAAAATTAAAAATGTCCCAAGCCGAGATTCGCAGGCATTGCAGGACATATGCTGAAAAATATATCGATATACAGCGAGAAGAATTCAAACGATTGGGCGTTATGGGTGAATGGGAAAATCCCTATTTGACGATGAATTACGCGTATGAGGCTACGATCGCCCGTGAGTGCAATAAATTTGCGTTGGAAGGCAGTCTTTTTCGGAGTAAAAAACCGATTTATTGGTGTTGCAGTTGTAAAACGGCACTTGCTGAAGCAGAAATTGAATACCATGATGAATCATCACCGTCTATTTTTGTTAAATTTTTACTTCTGGATGATTTGGGTAATGAGATTCAAAACCTTGCCGGTAAAACCGTTCACGTAGTGATCTGGACAACAACGCCCTGGACCCTTCCGGCAAACCTTGCGATCGCCCTTCACCCGGAGATTATTTATTGTGCGGTAGATACAAAAAACGGTGAAGTGCTTATTCTGGCAAAGGAACTCGTAGAAGAATGCATGAAAACATTCGGATTTTCAGATTTCTCCATACTTGCCGAGATCAAAGCGGATGCCCTTGAGAGAAAGAGATGCCGCCATCCCATTTATGACCGTGAATCATTGATCATTCTTGGATCTCATGTCACGCTTGATGCGGGAACAGGTTGTGTTCATACCGCACCGGGTCATGGCCGTGAAGATTATGAAGTGGGGCTTTTATATAATCTGGATGTGTATTCTCCGGTAGATGACAGTGGTTGTTTTACACAGGAAACCGGCCTTTTTAACGGGCAGTTCGTTTTCGAGGCCAATTTCAGTATCGTCGCCAAACTGCAGGAAAATGGGTCTTTGGTTGCCCAGGGAAAAATGGAGCATTCTTATCCCCATTGCTGGCGATGCAAGAAGCCGGTTATTTTTCGGGCAACGCCTCAGTGGTTTATATCCATGGATAAAACAGGATTAAGAACGTCCGCCCTCAGGGAAATCGACAAGGTGACCTGGATACCCCATTGGGGAAGAGAGCGAATTTACGGAATGATCGAGAATCGGCCGGACTGGTGTGTTTCGAGACAACGGGCCTGGGGCGTTCCCATCGCTATATTTTATTGCAAGAAATGCGAAGCCCTGTATCTAAACAGGGACATTATCGACCGTATTTACACGTTGTTTGAGGAGCATGGTGCCGATATATGGTTTGAAAAAAATACGGAAGAATTGCTTCCGAAAGATGCCGAATGTCAAACATGCGGCAATAACACATTCGTCAAGGAGGATGATATTCTGGATGTATGGTTCGACTCCGGTGTCAGCCATGCAGCGGTATTGGAAGAACGCCAGAACCTTAAATGGCCTGCCGATCTTTATCTCGAAGGAAGTGACCAGCACAGGGGATGGTTTCACAGTTCACTCCTAACAGCCGTTGGAACCCGGGGAAAGGCGCCCTATAAATCCGTGTTGACTCATGGATTTGTTGTCGATGCAGAAGGCAAAAAAATGTCCAAATCCCTGGGAAATGTCGTGGCACCGGAAGAAGTCATTAAAAAGCATGGCGCAGAAATTCTTCGTCTTTGGGTATCTGCATCCGATTACAGGGACGATATTCGTATTTCTGAAAATATATTAAAGCAACTGAGCGACGCCTACAGGAGAATAAGAAATACCAGCCGGTTCCTGCTCGGCAACTTATACGATTTTGACCCTGAAAAGAATACGGTTTCCTATGACAGCATGCCCGATCTTGACAGATTTGCCCTGCACAGACTTCAGGAGTTGATTCAAAAGGCGCGCAGAGCCTATGATACCTTCGAATTTCATATTATTTACCATGCGCTTTATAACTACTGCGTTATCGATCTTTCTGCGTTCTATCTTGATATTCTCAAGGATCGACTGTACACTTCACCGGCTGAATCCGTGGAAAGAAGAAGCGCACAAACCGTCATATACATCATACTGGACACCCTGGCCAGGGTGATGGCGCCAATACTTGCATTCACGGCAGAAGAAATATGGAATTTCATGCCGAGCCGTAAAGAAAATTCGGAAAGTGTTCATCTGATGCCTTTGCCGGTTGTTAATGAATCGTGGACAGACAGACAATTGGCAGAAAATTGGAGCCAGGTTATCGAAGTTCGGGGCGAAGTTACAAAAGCGCTCGAGGAAGCACGGGTAAAAAAGCTCATCGGACATTCTCTGGATGCGGCGGTTACGATTTACACAGATGGTGATCTGTATGATATTCTTTACAAGTATAAGGATGAGCTGAAAACGATATTCATCGTTTCGGAAGCTTCGTTGATTAAAGGAGAAAAACCTGACGGTATTTTCAACAGTTTTGATATTGAAGGATTATCCATTCTGGTTCAACTTTCATCGGGTGAAAAATGCGAGCGGTGCTGGATTCATGATATTTCCGTCGGAAAAAATTCAGAAAACCCAACGATTTGTACCCGGTGTCAGGATGCCCTGGGAGAACTGAAGACCGGGAGCAATTTAAAGGAATAATTTAAAGGTGTATTTGAATTTATTCGCTTCGGACGGATCAGGACCCGGGTACGGCAAATATAAAAAACTTGCCGTTATTTCCGGTTTGGTAGCAATATTGGACCAAATCACAAAGGCCATCATTTTAAAAAACATTCCCCTCCACCATTCCGTCACCGTTATACCGCGATTTTTTAATATTACCCATATTCATAATCCCGGTGGGGCTTTCGGATTTATGGCCAGCCAAAATTCGAGTGTGCGCAATTTGCTTTTTCTTTTTCTTTCATCGTTGGCTGTTTGCTTTGTTTTTTACTTCTATAAGAACACACCCAGGACGCATCCTTTACTTGCCACAGGAATTGCCTTGATTTTCGGGGGTGCCATCGGAAATTTGATCGACAGAATCCGATTTGGAAAGGTCGTCGACTTTCTGGACTTTTATATCGGAACCTATCACTGGCCTGCTTTTAATGTCGCTGACAGTGCAATTACTGTTGGAATCATTATTTTTATATTTCACATCCTTTTTAAAAAAATGCCGTAAAACAAAATCGGCGCTAAAACATACAGATCCGGAAAATCCGGGGAAAAAAGGAATCGTTGCCTAGTCAGCAGTCCGTTGAAAATTAAATACAATGCCTGAAATTCATTATAAAGAACTCAAAGCTTATTTGAAAAAACTAAAGGAAGGTCGGGATACCAAGCAGTTTGCCCCGGTCTATCTGATCCATGGTGAAGCACTTCTGTATAAAAGTGCGCTCGATACCCTTCTGGATGCACTGATACCGGATAAGCAAAGAAATTTCAATTATCAAGCCGTTGATGGGACGAACGGCCATCTTGAAGACGTTGTCGAACGGCTGAATACGTACTCGCTTTTGGGTGGAACAAAGGTTGTCGCACTCTGTGATTCCAAAATATTCTACTCAAAGCAGGATGAAGGACAGCTGCTTGAAAAAGCGAAAGAAGCCTTTGATGCTCAAGACATCAATAAAGCGGCAAAGTATCTTCTGAGCCTTCTGGGCATTTTAAATCTGTCGTTTGATGATATCGGCGGAGAAAACCCAAGAAAGACCTTAAAACCTGATGGGGATAAGACAGGGGATACAAAATGGCTTGATGAGATCATAAAATTTTGCATGGAAAACAACCTTTCCATATCATCTGAAGAACATAATGTCGTTCTTTTGCAACACGCCATAGAAAAAGGATTCCCAAAGGGAAATCATCTGGTCATTACCACGGACATGATTGATAAACGCCGCAAACTTTTTAAAATAATTAAAAGTAACGGCATGATTATTGACTGTTCTGTGCCAAAAGGGGATCGACGGGCGGACAAAATTGCCCAGGAAGCCGTTCTTACGGAAAGGATGGACGCTTTGCTTGCTCGACATGGAAAGACAACGGATAAGGAAACATATCAGGCAATGGTCGAATTGACCGGTTTTGATATGGAAACTTTTTCTGATAATTTCGAAAAGCTGATCAGTTATGTTGGAGACCGAAAAGAAATTACCGCCAAGGATGTCGCATTTGTTTTAAAGCGCACCAAAAAGGATCCCATATATGAATTGACCAATGCCATAGCTGATCGAAATGTTGAACAAGCCCTCTTTTTTTTAAACTCACTTCTGACGGACAACTTCCATCCGCTTCAAATTCTGGCTTCGATAACCAATCAGGTCAGAAAGCTTTTGCTGATAAAGGATTTTGTGGAGAGTTCCCATGGCAGTTCCTGGCACTCCGAAATGCAGTATAGACCGTTTGAAGATAAGGTTATGACGGCTGTCCAGTTTTACAACCGGGAACTTTTGAATCGGATGGAACAATGGGAGGACATGCTTTCGGATAAGGATGGTGAAAACAAGAGAACAGGAAAGAAAAAAGAAAAGAAAAAAAGTCTGCCGGCCACGGATCTTGAGATTGCAAACAATCCTTACCCTGTCTACAAGATGCTGTTAAATTCAGATAAATTTACTAAAAATGAGCTTATTGATGCTATGGAACACCTTGCCCAGGCTGATTTCCGGCTCAAAACCACGAGGCAAAGGCCGAAAATGGTATTGGAAGAGGCCATCCTTTGGATGTGCAATGCTAAGCAGGAGTTGGGAGTAAGGAGTTAGGAGTAAGAAGTTAGGAGTTAGAATACAGGAGAAAGGGGCTGCGCTTCGCCTCTGACCCAAAGCGTAGCGCTCCTTCAGCCTTTAACCGTGAACCCTAAATCCTGAACCGTGAACAAGGAGTATAATGGTGGGCTTCATCAGACAGCAGGAGGAACGTCTGGCCGTGCGGTTGCTGATTTGGCAGTATCAGAGGCTGAACATTTCGGTCCCGGCGATGGAAGAACTGGAACATCAGGCCGCCAGGCTGGTTGAAGACGCACATCGAATTGCACGTGAAAGAGGACGAAATGTCATGTCGATTCTCAAAGAGATGATTACGGACATAAAGAAAAAGAAATAAAATTTTAAACGTAACAGGCTGAAAGGTTGCTGTATTATTTTGTTGAAAAAGAAAAATCATTATGTTATTCAGCCATCAAACAAAGGGAATCATATCGTTATTGTTTTTAAATCAACAAGTTAACGAAACTCGAAAAAAGGAGGCCGTCATGCGAAAAGGTTGGTTGTTTACTGTTTCATGCCTGGTGATCAGTTTGATTTTTATACCTTCTGTATGGTCCGAGACAAAAACGATCAAGATTGGTATCAACGCTCCGATTACCGGGGACATCCCAAAAGTGGGAGAGGGGACGAAGTTTGCCGCTCAGATGTGGCTTGAGGATATCAAAGCTGCCGGCGGACTCGAAGTCGGCGGAAAGAAGTATCCGGTAGAGTTGGTCGTAGAGGACAATGAATCCAAAGCGGAATCGGCCGTAACAGTCAATACCAAGATGATCACCGAAGATGAGGTGCTGGTTATTGTCGGTCCCCAGGCTTCAAAGCAGGCCATTCCTGCCGGGGAAGTGGCCAACAACTATAAAACCCCAATGATAAGCCCATGGTCAACAAATCCCGATACCACCAAGGACCGACCCTTTGTTTTCAGAGGCTGTTTCCTGGATCCTTTCCAGGGTCCGGTACTGGCCAATTTCATCAAAGGCGAGTTCGGATACACAAAGGCCGCGGTTCTTTACGATGTTGCCAGTGATTATCCCAAGGGTCTGGCCGAGTTTTTTAGAGAGGCTTGGGAAAAACTGAACGGTCCCGGGTCTGTGGTGGCGTTTGAAAGCTTCACCACCAAGGATGTCGATTTCAGCTCTCAGTTGACCAAAATAAAACAATCAGGCGCCCAGGTATTGTTCACCCCGCAGTATTATAATGAAGTCGCTTTGATCGTTAAACAGGCCCACGAGCAAGGTTGGACCGGTCCCATTGTCGGCAGCGACAGCTGGGGTTCGGCTGAACTGATCGAGCACTGTGGTGATGACTGCGATGGGCTGTTTTTCAGCACCCATTACGCTGCAGCCGGCGCAAAAGGCGAAACCAAAGCGTTCATTGATCGATACAACAAAAAGTACGGCTATGTGCCGGACGATGTGGGTGCCTTGACATGGGATGCGTTGCGCATCGTTCAAAAAGCAATTGAATCTACCGGAAAGCTCACCGGAAATATCGAGAAAGATCGTAAAGCTGTTCGCGTTGCTCTGGCCAAGATCAAAGAGTTTGACGGTATTACCGGAAAGATGACCTTCACGGAAGACGGTGACCCGATCAAATGTGCGGTTATCGTTAAGATCAGTGACAAGGGCGAATTCGAGTTTTACAAGTCCGCCTGTCCGTGAGAGCAATGTATCGGATAAATGGTTCATTCAGAGATTTCCAACCCGAAAAAAATAAAACCCGTAAAAAATGGAAAACAGCACATCTAAGGCGGGCTCAGGGCTTTAGAGCCCTGAGCCCGCTTTTTTGGATGATCGCGGAGTAAATGCGATGACATTTTTCTTCCAGAACCTGGTCAACGCCTTGCAATGGGGCAGTTTCTATGCCTTGATCGCCCTGGGGTATTCCATGGTATATGGAATATTGATGCTTTTTAATTTTGCCCACGGTGATATCTTCATGGTCGGGGCGTACATCGGCTTTGGTGTTGTTACCGCGATAACGGCCCTGACCGCTATGAGCGCTTTGACCCTGCCTGGCTGGTTAATTCTGGTGATGACCATTATCATCTCGATGTTTCTGACCTCCTTTGTAGGTATGCTGGTGGAACGGGTGGGTTACCGGCCGTTGCGGGAAGCACCCCGAGCCTCAGCCGCGATTACCGGGTTGATGATCGGTATCATCCTCGAAACAGGGAATCTGGCACTGCTGGGTGCCAGAAGGGTCAGTTTCCCTTCCCTGATCGAGACCACCAATTATAATCTCGGCGGTGTTTATGTCACCAACAAGAAGATTATGATCGTAGTGGTATCTTTGGCCCTGATGTTCGGGCTGCACCAGTTTGTGCGAAGGACCAAGTGGGGAATGGCCATGCGTGCGATGGCCTTTGATTACGTTGTAGTACCGTTAATGGGGGTGTCCATAAATACGATCGCCGCCATGACCTTTGCCATTGGTTCGGCGCTGGCTGCAGCAGCAGGAATACTTTTCGGGGTGGCCTACCCGGTTCTGGATCCATATATGGGTATTGTGTTCGGCTGGAAGGCTTTTGTGGCGGCTATTTTAGGGGGGAGAGGTTCTATTCTGGGAGCTTGTATGGCCGGGTTCCTGCTGGGCTTCATTGAAATATTTGTGGCCATGATATTTCCTTCGACGCTCCGTGATTTTATCGCCTATTCAATCATTCTTCTTATTCTGACGTTCAGGCCTCACGGTTTTTTCGGAGAGCCGTACAGCGCACGTCTGAGATTGTAAGGGGTTTAATCAAATCCGGTCCCCATCGGGTGTTTTTTTGCTAATAACATTTTGAGTTGCTCATGATGAAAATAACCGGCGTGTTGTATTAAAAAGGGAAAGATGATTTTCAAGAAGTTACGGAATTCGTTCTCACAGGTACCTTTACTGGGCTGGCTTCTTGGCGCGGTTATCGCGGTGCTTCTCGAACGTTATTTGGGTGACGGGTTGGCCGATGTTCTCGGGCTGCCTAAAATTCCGGTGCTGTTCGGTTTTCTGATCATGCTCAAAAAGCCCTTGCTGATTCCCAGCGCGCTGATTTTTGTGTTGCTGATATATGCCTTGCCCATCAGCGGCGTTGCCCGGTTGAGTGCCCCGTTTACAAACCGCCTGGTTGCCTGGCTTTTCAAATTTCCAACGATAATCCCGGTAGTTCTTCATCTTGGATTTTTGTATGCGATTTTGCATTTATGGTCTGATGTCAGTGCCTACCGGGTTTTAACGCTTAAATTGACCATGATCGCCATTATGGTGACGTTGAGCTTAAATGTGGTTAACGGCTACATGGGAGAATTTTCATGCTCCCATCCCGGCTTTATGGCGCTGGGGGCTTATGCGGCATCGGTGTTTACGGTGGTCCTATTTGCCAAGGACAGACTTTTCGGACCTGCAATTCTTCCCGCTGCTTTGGGACCATATATGTTCCCTGTTGCGCTGATCATCGGCGGTCTGGTCGCCTCCCTGGGCGCACTTGCAATTGCGATACCCTCGTTTCGGACCAGAGGTGATTATCTGGCAATCATATCCCTGGCATTCATGTTTATCGTCAAAAGCATGATAGAGAACCTGGAGGTCGTTGGCGGCCCCCGGGGCTTAAGCAGTCAGCCGGATTATGCCAGCCTGCCTACAGTCTTTTTGTGGACCGTTGCCTGTGTGTGGATCATCAACAATTTTGTGCGCTCTACCTTTGGGAAGGCGTTGTGTGCGGTACGAGACGATGAGATGGCTGCCAATGCCATGACGGTTAACACCAGACAAACAAAAATCGTAGCATTTTTGTTTTCGGCATTTTGGGCCGGCGTAGCCGGAGGGCTTTTTGCCCACGTGTTAAGGTATGTAAATCCGGGAACGTTCGGCCTTCAGAAGCTGGCCGAGGTTTTGGCGATGGTCTACTTTGGCGGATTGAATTCAGTTTACGGCTCGATTGTGGGTGCGGTTAGTCTGAGCATGCTCGGTGAAGCTTTACGCCCGCTTGAGATCTTCAAGTGGATTATTATTCCGCTATTGCTCATTCTGGTGATGATTTATCGGCCAACGGGTCTGATCGCATTTAAAGAATTTGATGTTAAGAAACTTATAGAACCCAAACATGAGCCGGAAAAAGAAGTATAGAATGCCACTGCTTCATATTGACAAAATGAGCCACGACTTTGGAGGCTTGCGGGCCGTCAACAATTACCATTTAACCGTAGAATCCGGCCAAATCAGAGGCCTCATCGGACCCAACGGGGCAGGCAAAACCACTATTTTTAACCTTATCACCGGTATTTATAAACCCACTGAAGGTGACATCTATCTGGAAAATAAAAAAATTACAGGTCTCGAACCTCATCGGATTGCCCACATGGGCATCGGCAGAACCTTCCAAAACCTTCAGCTCTGGCGGCACATGACTGTCCTTGAGCACGTAAAGATGGCATGCTACTCTAAAATCACCTACGGCTTGATCGGTGCATTTTTCGGTACACCCAAACGGAAAAGAGAAGAAGAAAAAATCGAGACAAAAGCCCATGACCTTTTGAAAGTCGTCGGCGTCGACCACATTGCAGATCAGATCGTGATCAATCTGCCTTACGGTGATCAACGGAGGGTTGAAATGGCCCGGGCACTGGCCATAGAACCCAAAATACTGTTTCTGGATGAACCCACGGCCGGAATGAATCCGGAGGAACTGAATCAAATGATGGAGATTATCAGGCATGTCCATCGAGAGCTGGGCGTGGCCATTTTTCTCATCGAACACAGGCTGAAAATGGTTATGGAGCTGTGCGAAATCATCCAGACTCTTGATTTTGGTCGAATTATCGCTGAAGGCACGCCCGAAGAGATTCAAAACGATCCCAAAGTGATTGATGCTTATCTGGGCAAAGAGGTGGTGCTCTGATGTTGTTGTCAGTGAAAAACCTTCAGGTTTCATACGGTAATATTCGAGCGCTTCACGGCATTGATTTTCAGATCGATAATGGCGAAATTGTCTGCATCATCGGCGCCAACGGTGCCGGTAAGAGTACCACGCTGAGAGCGATTTCGAGATTGGTTCCGGTGGGAGCAGGGTCAACGATGACGTTCATGGGCAATGACTTGCTAAAATACCCTGCAGACAAGGTCGTGAGCATATTCGGGATTTCTCATGTCCCCGAAGGCAGAAGACTGTTTGGTAACCTGACGATCATGGAGAATCTTCGTCTGGCAACTTTTGCCAGAAAAGACAATGACAAAATCCAGGAGGATTTCGAGAGGATATTCAATATCTTCCCTCGCCTTGAAGAGCGCAAAAATCAGAAATCGGGAACACTGAGCGGCGGTGAGCAGCAAATGCTTGCCATCGGGAGGGCGTTTATGAGCGGAAGAAGAATCATGCTCCTAGACGAGCCATCGATGGGTCTGGCGCCGTTGCTAATGCTGAATGTATTTGATGCGCTTAAACAACTCAACGACGAAGGGACCACCATTTTGCTCGTGGAGCAGAATGCCCGGATGGCACTTCAATTTGCTCAGCGCGGTTACGTGCTTGAAAACGGCAATCTGGTTTTAGAAGGAAGTTCGGAAGCGCTCCTTGCGAATCCCGAAGTCAAGCAAGCCTATCTGGGCGGCTGATATTTAATCACAGATTGAGCGGTTCACGGTTCAACCCCACCTGCCACTGCGAGGCACGAGCGGGCAGGGTTCGGGGTTGAAAAACAACTGAAAATTGGATATTGAGAATTCGTGTTTTTAAAATTTCGTGCTTCGCGATCAATTTTCAACAATAATTCTTCAATTGAACCCGGAGGGGGTTATGATACGGGTAGGTATAATTGGTGCAACGGGTTATGCCGGGGCAGAACTTGTGCGGATACTTTGCGGACATCCTGATGTCGAGCTGACAATCCTGACGTCCCGCCAGTATGCCGGTGTAAAGTTTGACAAAATTTTCCCGGCAATGACAGGCTTTGTGAACCTAATATGCGAATCCCTGTCTGTGGATAAAATTTGTGACAGCGCTGACGTTGTATTTACCGCGCTTCCCCACAAGATTCCCATGAAAATTGTACCCGAGCTTATTCAGTATGGCAAAAAGGTCATCGACCTTTCCGCTGATTTTAGATTCAAGGATGTTTTAACCTATGAAGCGCATTATCAGGAGCATACGGCAAAAGATTTACTGGATAAATCGGTTTATGGGCTTTGTGAAATTTATTATGACCGGATTAAAAATACTGAACTGGTGGGTGCTCCCGGATGTTATCCCACCAGTGTGCTTTTGCCACTGTTGCCGCTGTTGAAACAAAAATTAATAGATCTTCACACCATCGTTGCAGATTCAAAATCCGGCGTCAGCGGTGCAGGTCGCAGCTTATCGCTGACCACACATTTTTGTGAGGTCAACGAATCGTTTAAGGCCTACAAGGCGGCCGAACACCGGCACAACCCCGAGATGGAGGAGATTTTGAGTATTGAAGCGGGTAAACCGGTCAGGATTACGTTTGTTCCGCACCTTGTCCCCATGTCCCGTGGGATACTCACAACCCTGTATGCCAACCCTGTAAAAGGTGTTACCTTCACAGATATAAAAGCGTGTCTCACCCAATTTTATTCCGGACGTCCGTTTGTCCGAATACTGACTGAAAACAGTCTGCCGGAAACCCGGCATGTCCGGGGAACCAATTGTTGTGATATCGGTTTTAAGCTGGATGAACGGAACAATCGTCTGATCCTGATTTCGGCCATTGACAATCTTGTAAAGGGTGCTGCGGGCCAGGCCGTACAAAACATGAATATCATGCTCGGTCTGGATGAAACCGCAGGGCTTCGGGCGGTTCCTTTTCCGGTATAATTTTATTCCGCACTATAGCACCCCCGCATATCGGGGGCTATAGGCAAGATAGCTCTGCCTTGACGTATGATGTCAAAAAATACAAATTCCAAGCACCAAATTACAAACAAATCTCAAATTCAAATACTCAATGACCAATACCTTCTAAGACGACATGGTTTGGATATTCGAATTTCGGTCATTGGGATTTGCCTGCCCTGTTAAATAAATCGAAGATTTAATGCGAAGCATTATTTAACAGGGTAAAATATTTGGG
>Ga0210105_1000037_pt1 | contig 17731 bp, 13 predicted proteins | sample RushSE_TuleC_D2_FD_185569 | JGI IMG/M metagenome (GOLD analysis project Ga0210105, IMG submission 185569) | Wetland microbial communities from San Francisco Bay, California, USA, that impact long-term carbon sequestration - RushSE_TuleC_D2 (SPAdes) | ecosystem: Environmental > Aquatic > Marine >... | reverse complement strand
CTCTTCTGCCGGACCGGATATCCCGGATATTACTTCGATACCGGATGCTTTAAGCATATCTGAAAATTGGCGAGATACAGCCCCGCAAATCAGAACATCGATATTAAGACTCCCTATAAAACGGCACCTTTTAAATATGTTATGTTTCAAAAGATAGACCTCATGGTGGGAAGATTCTTTTTGGGTCTCGTTTTCGACAACCAGCAATTTAGATGCCGTATCCAATACCGGTGAAATCCTGTCTTCCCAGATTGAAATTGCGACCCTCATGTTACATTACCTTTTTATTTGAAATCTCAAAAACAAATCGTTTAATCTTTCCCCCGTCTCATCCCGCCTCCACCATATTCTTCTTCGACTCTGCTAAACCCCACATGCAGAAACAGGTGAATCCCCCGACAGCGTTAATAGTCTAAACAAATAGCATGAACCATGCCATGCCGGAGAAAGAGGGATAGATATAAATAACCTATTGTATTAAAACTATAATTTGAAAAAAGAATTGCAATCGGAGGATTGGGGGAGGACGTCTTACTGTTGCATGATTGCAGCATAAAGTTTGCATAAATGCAATATTGCAAGATTCACGGGATTACATCCAAATTAATGACTTGAGCTTTTTTTAAAAAACACCTGGCGATGCTCCTTCCCTGCAACATCAAATTCCTGGCAATCGAATTTTAATATTGGGCACCATGGTTTGATCCCAAATGTAGACTTTCGGAAACCCGAATTTTTTCTCGCGAACCCAGAGAACGGAGATTCGGCCATCGACCCACCGGCATTTTCGAAATCGCTAAAGGGTGATGCGATCAAAGGTCTTAATGGCGCACAGGTCTCCGCACATGGTGCAGACATCCCGATCGTGGTCTTCGCTCTGCATGCGGCGCTTCCGGGCCAGTTGCGGATCAATGGCCTGGCTGTACATGGCTTCCCAATCGAATTTCCGTCGGGCCAGGGACATGGTTCGATCCCAATTTTCGGCTCCCGGCAGCCTCTTTTCCAGATCACCGATATGAGCCGCAATCCGGGTGGCCATGACACCGTCATGAACATCCTGGATCGTCGGGAGATGCAGGTGTTCGGCAGGTGTGAGGTAACATAAGAAATCGGCACCGCTGGCAGCGGCTATTGCCCCTCCGATAGCGCCCACCAGATGATCGTAGCCCGGAGCGATGTCGGTAGGTAAAGGACCCAGAACATAATACGGAGCGTTGCCGCAAAGTCGCTTTTGCAATTGTACATCCCCGGCAATGTATCTCAAAGGAACGTGGCCCGGGCCTTCGATCATCACCTGGACTCCGGCATTGCGGGCCCGGCGCGCCAGCTCGCCCAGAATTAACATTTCTGAAATCTGGGCTCGATCTTCGGCATCGTGGATTGCGCCGGGACGCAGACCGTCTCCCAGAGAAAGCGTCACATCGTGTTGCCGGCAGATTTCCAACAGACGATCGTATTGGGCGTACAATGGGTTTTCCTCTTTATGGACAATGATCCATTCAGCCATAAAGGTGCCCCCCCGCGACACCATCCCCATGATCCGGTCGCACCCTTTAAGAATGCTTAAGCTTTGTCGAGTGATGCCGCAATGTACGGTTATAAAATCGACTCCTGCCACGGCCTGCCTCTCGATTTCCTCCATAATGTCGTCTGCGGTCATCTCCGCAAGCGCTTTGTTTTCAGCCATCAACTTGCTCACGACTTTATAGATCGGAACCGTACCCACCATGACCGGTGAATGGTTCAATATGGTCTGCAAAATGTTGTCGAGGTTTCCGCCGGTGGAAAGATCCATCACCGCGTCCGCACCGGCTGCAACAGCAGTATCAAGTTTCGCAAGTTCTTCCTTAAGGTCACAATGGCTCGGTGAAGTGCCGATGTTGGCATTCACCTTGGTTTTCAAACCCTGGCCGATGCCGCACGCCTGACCATTTCGGTTGCGGTTTTTAGGGATCACCACCACGCCGGCAGCAACTTTTTCGCGAACGGTTTCAACGGTGAGACCCTCTTTTTGGGCAACCTGATGCATGGCATCCGTAACCCGATTGCTTCGGGCCGCTTCAATTTGTGTCATTTTTTTCTCCATTGCTTGAGTCTTTTTTACCATGTTATGGGAGTTCAAAAAAAAACACCGTTCCCCCGAATAGAGAAACGGTGTTTACAATAACGCTCAAATCCCAGGTTCGTTTCCCTTCGCAGGCATTACCCTGATCAGGTGGCTAAGGGTTGTCCTTTCCCGGACTCTCAGATGATACCAACACCCCTAACGAGATGATTCGATGATAAAACTATGTATTAAAGCTGTCAAGTTATCTTTGATACCCCCCTATATGCGTGTGACTCAGGTATCTCTCGATTGAGTTTTGGTAACGCCTAACATGCGCTGTAGGCGTAACCAACCATCAAATGTTGCCGGTGTGTTGATTACAAACTCCTTGATTTTGGGAATCGCCTGAAACAGTGTCCATCCATAAATGAGGATTTTTTTCAAGATCAAGCATGCGAAAAAATAACCACCCCGACGGAAAGCCTGCCGGGATAAGATGGCATATGATTGATATTTTGAGGATTATTTTTTGAGCATAACGAAGAGATTCGGCAAAAAGACCATTTATGGATGGACAAATAAGAATTCTAGGTTCTGTTTACACAAGAAATCGGAACCAAATATTCAGAATATTAGGGGTCAGTAAAAATCCTGGCCCATCGAAGACCCCGTATTGCGGGGAAGGGTCAGACTTTGGTTATCCCCAGAGTGGATTTTCCTTGGTGAGTGTTCAATGACTTAATGAAATTCCAAATATCAAACAAATCCCAATAACCGAAATTCGAATATCCAAACATGTCGTCATGGAAAGTTTTGGTCATTGAATACTCGCCCTGTTAAATTCCGCCTAAAGGCGGACCTTCGCAAGGCGAAGGATTTAACAGGGTAAAAATTTGAGACCCACCCGCATGTGTCTTGCAATGGCAGGCGGGTTTATTTGTAATTTGCCTGCCCGCCGGCTTTTTGGTGGGGTGCTTGTAATTTGTATTTTTTGACACAATACTCCAAGGAAGAGCCATCTATCCCTGACTCCCGCAATGCGGGGGTTTTATAGGGCAAAATAAAATAAGGGATTGATTGGCAGGATTATTGCATTTCAAAATTAGTTTTGATGACAATGGATGCTTCGTGAACATTCTGTTCAACTGATCTCCCTGAATTTTGGTTTTACCATATTATAAGGAAATCCCTGAACACAGAATCGGGACGGTATTATGCTGAAGCTGAAACTCAAAAATTGTGTACATGGAAAAGGTGTATTCGCTGTAAATAAAATAAATGCCGGAGAACTGATTCTGCAATTTAATGGACCTGTTATACATGCAGATAAACTTCCCTTACCATATTGTGCAGAAAACGATTACTATCTTCAAATCGGACCTGAAATATTCCTTGGCCCCTCGGATGACTTGGATGATTTTGTAAATCATTCGTGTGACCCCAATTGTGGCGTGATTATTTCATCAAGGACCACCAGTCTTATTGCCATAACCCCGATATCTCCGGGAAATGAAATAACCTTCGACTATTCAACCACAATGGACAACTTCTGGTGGGAAATGGATTGCGCTTGCGGTTCCGAAAACTGTAGGCAAAAAATCAAAAATTTTGTGGACTTGGATGCCGAGATAAAAGAAAGATATGTCCAATTGGGGATCGTTCCGGATTATATTCTGCAAAAGCTGACAAAATGCCACACCGTTAACCCTCTGGAGCCATCTTGCAAGACAGAACCGATTCCATTTTTAGATCGTATGATTTTCGAAAAAATATTTTTTAATAGAAACAACAACATGATAAGGTCTTAAAACTTTACGTTTGGCGGATTGGTTTATTACCGGTTTTAAAAGGTTCCAAATGATGATGGTCTCTTAAAAAGTCGATTTTGCTCGCTCCGTGACCATTTGGGGGCGTTTCTATCGGTGACGCTAAATTTCAAGAACTCGGCGCAAGCGCCTCAAACAGCTTGAAATTTTTAACGCTTCACCGCTTGAAACGCCAATTCCCCAAATGCTCAAATGTCGCTCACAAAAGACTTTTTACGAGTTCGTCAAACGATAAAAATTTGAAAAAATTATTAACATATTGACAACTGCCCCAAAACTTCTTATTACGCCTCGGTAATCTATTCTTGAAATTGCATCGTCTAATACGAAACTCGGAATACGTTTAAAGGTCTCTCGATCGGAAGGTACGACGATATATTTTCATAGGTACTTTGCAGGACGTCGACCGGAAAACAGGCAATTTAAATCTTGGAGCAGGCGCCTGGCCCATTGGGCCATCTTAGGAGATCCGGTCACGGGGAAAGTCCCCTATTATAAGCAGTTCTGACGAAAAATATTTTTTACTCACTTTAAATCTTTTAGAGTGGAGATCAAAAAATTGAACAAATTAACTCCAAAGCGAATGTTTTTTACCAAAGGTGTCGGCTATCATCGCAACAAACTGCAAAGTTTTGAGCTGGCACTCCGAAACGCCGAAATCGAAAAATGCAATCTTGTTTACGTTTCCAGCATTCTCCCTCCGGATTGTAAGATTATTTCAAAAGACGTCGGCATAAAACAACTGAATCCCGGTCAAATTACCTTCGTGGTTTTGGCTCGTGAAAGCACCAATGAGCCCAATCGATTGGTTTCAGCGGCAATCGGACTGGCGCGTCCAAAAAACAGCAAGCAGTACGGATACATTAGCGAACATCATGCTTTTGGTGAGACAATGAAGAAATCAGCCGATTATGCCGAAGATTTGGCTGCAACCATGCTGGCTTCAACATTGGGGATCGAGCTGGATCCGGATGTGGCTTGGGATGAACGAAAACAGGTATACAAAGTCGGTCCCCGGCTGTTTGTCTCCCGCAGTATTGCCCAATCGGCAAAAGGGCATAAAGACAGCCTTTGGACGACGGTCATTGCCTGTGCCGTGATGATGCTGGACTGATGCCGTTTACAAGAACCGGCCATGCAAATATCAAAACAACAGCACATTCACCAATGAACTGAGGAGATTCATGTCACGTCCGCAATCTTTGTTTAAAGACGCCCCTGATATTATTCCACCATTGCTTTCTAAGGGCATGAGCATCACCGACCTGGTTAATTTTCTCGGGCAAACATGCTTTGAAGCCAGAAATGTTTATCATGGCGCCCGTTTATATAGACGCATGATTGATGAAAATGATGCGATCTGGCTGGGTATCGCAGGTGCCGGTATTGCAGGTGGTATGGGCGGAATGGTGATTTCTCTTTTGGAAGCCGGCTTCATCGATGTGATATGTTCAACCGGCGCACAGGTATATCATGATTTGCATTTTGCCTTCGATCTTCCGGTTAAAGCAATATCTCCCAACCATAATGATGACATTCTAAGAAGCCGGGGGGATATTCGGATATATGATATCGCTATTCGCGACAAAGAAACCCTTGAAACCCAGGATGAGATCATACGCAATTTTATCAGAGACAGCCATAGCCGACATTTAGCCGATAAACCGCTTTCAAGCTGGGAATTCAATTACGCGCTGGGAAACTGGGTGTTAGAAAACAGTAAATATCCTGAGCGAAGTTTTGTCGCCAAAGCAGCTGAAAAAGGAGTACCCATCTTCTGGGATTCACTGACCAATCATTCCATCGCTTTGAATTTCATCCTGACCGACAGAAAAGGATTCCCGATATCCTTATCCGCACAAAAAGATATATTCGACTCGGCAGCTATTGTTTTTTCATCCGGCCAAACCGGTTTTATCGTACTTGGCGGCGGCGGACCCAAAAATTTCATCCAGCAAACAAGCCCAACCATCAGTCAAATTCTCAAAATTGAATTTGAAGGGGCGGAACGTGGGATCCAAATTGGTACAGCGATTGAAAAAGAGGGAAGTTTGTCCGGCTGTACATTCAGCGAATCCGTGACTTGGGGCAAATACCGCTCTGCGGACGATCGGAAGCTGGTTCAAATATGGGGTGAATATAGCGTTATTTTTCCAATTCTGGCGACGTATGCCCTGGAAAATTGCAATAAAAGATCCTCCCGAAACATTATCTCTCATATACCGGTTTACGCAGAAAATCTGGAAAATGCCCGATGAAATTGAATCCCAAACAATTTCTCGATCCGGATGCCGAATTTTCTGATTTTAAAACCGCTGCGGTAGCGATCCTTCCGGTTCCCTATGATGCCGGTACAACATGGTTTAAGGGCACTGCAAAGGGGCCTGAGGCCATAATTACGGCTTCGCAGCATCTGGAGTTGTATGATGAAATGATGATGGCCGAGCCCTTTCGCATGGGAATCGTAACGGTCATTCCGCCGAATATCTCATCGGATCCCGAAGCCCTGCAAGCGGCAATTTACCTGAGTTCGACGGCTTTAATCCAACAGGACAAGTTCGTTGTCTTGGTAGGGGGAGACCATTCCGTCACCAGCGGATACGTTAAAGCCCTGCATGACAGATACGGCCGGCTTTCGGTCATCCAACTGGATGCCCACTCAGATTTGAGAGATACTTACAACGGAAGTCCATTCAACCATGCGTGTGTGATGTCTCGCATACGTGAAATTACCGTCGATACGCTTCAGATCGGCATTCGCAGCATGTCTTCGGAAGAAGCCGACCGGATACGGAGTGAAAACTTGATGGTATGCACGATGTCGGACTATCGAAATGGAGATTTTGATGTAAATGGCGCCGTTGAATGTCTTCCTGATCCTGTGTTTATAACTGTGGACGTGGATGTTTTTGATTGGAGCGTTATCAGCAGCACCGGAACACCGGAGCCGGGCGGATTTTTATGGGATGAAGCGTTGAGCCTGTTAAAAAAAATCTTTACGCGGAAAAATGTCGTCGGTTTTGATGTTGTAGAGCTTTCTTATACCGAGAACGACCGAAATTCACCCTTTGCCGTTGCCAAGCTCATTTATAAAATGCTGGGATTTAAGCTTGCTTCCCAAATAAGCCGAGGTTTGATGGACTGGCCGGATAAACCCCGGGGAAGCCTGTTTTTTTGATTTTGTCTGTGACAGGACCCAACTGTAACAACGGGTTCATTCTCCCAGCGACTTGATTGACCTTACCGTAGCCTTGCCTGAAATAGCCTCGATATCCACTCTTAAGCCCTGATTATATTTTAACCGTGCATTCTTTCCATTATCCGGGATTTACCTTCCGATATCGTATAGGATTCAATCAGAAATAAAAGATGGGCGAACAAAAAGATGTCAAAGGTATTGTTGACTTTCGAATAATGTAGCGATTTGTAAATATGAAACGGATAATCTTCATGGGGGGGTGGACAAGGCGGAAAAATAAAACTTTTTGTCAATATTTTTTCAGCAACAGAATCCCTTTCCTCATGCGCACATTTTATTCCAATTGATCGGATAATTCCCAGTGCACCATGAAAGGCAAGAATTTCATTGGCAAGAAATACGAAAGGATCTTCGGAGTCTTTGGGATAAAATAAGGGTTCAGTTTTGAGCAAGGCGAACACAAAAAGAGAAGCGATTTTATGTCTGTCTTTTTGTTCAACGGGGTTTTTTACTGTTATCAGAAATGAATGGTGCAGTTTTTCGAATTCTTTCCAGATTAATTCTACTTTTTCATCTTGCAAGAATACGGTATTAGAAGTTTTCTTATTCAGCGCCGATATCTTCGGCAAAAAAATTACATCCCAATATTTAAAAAATGTTTCTTTTTCCAATTAAACAATCCTCATAATTGTTATGAAAAGATATCGGTTCAGCTTCATCAATTGAAATCTCGGAATTACAGTAAAATACATACCCCTGAATTTCAGCTTTGCTGATTCCGTTCTTCAATCCATCTTTCTTTTCATCTTTTCGATCCATATTTTCTCTCAATTATCTCAAAATTTACATATGAAATAGGTATTGTTGCATCTCTTTCATTTTTCAGTTTAACGAAACAGCCTTCTATGTCAAGGAGAATTCATACGAAATTGGAGTTATAGATTCTCCATCGAGCCGGAAATCGATCAGCGGATATATAGCATCCTTCATATGTAGGTGTCCGGAAGGTATCCTTATTCAACAGCGATATTTATTATTCCCCTTCAAATTCGGTTAAAGTATATGCTTTATATTTTTTTATCTTATCCTTACCTTTAAGGTCAGGCAATTCAACGATAAATACGCACTCAACGATTTCGCCCTCCAGTTTCTCGACCAGACGTATTGCTGCGGATATCGTACCGCCCGTGGCGATCAGATCATCCACCACCAAAACCCTTTCGCCCTTTTGAATTGCATCTACATGCATCTCTACGACATTCTTCCCGTATTCAAGGGAATACGACTCGCTGATGGTCTTATAGGGCAACTTCCCAGCTTTTCTCACAGGAACGAACCCCACATTAAGTTTATAGGCCAGCACCGCACCAAAGATAAACCCCCTTGCATCAATGGCAACGACTTTATCAACTTTCATATCCTTGTAACGGTTATACAGCATGTCACATGCTTCTCTAAACGCATCGGGATCCTGTAAGAGCGTTGTTATATCCCTGAACATCACACCTTCAATGGGCCAGTGCGGTACGGTTCTGATTTTTTCTTTAAGATTCATATCAACTTCCCAGCTTAATATTTGAAACTGCATTTACCAGAAGCTTTTTAACACGATCGGCATTCTGATGGAACACCTCCAGAATTTCTTCCCATGAAACCGGTACTTCATCTTCCTTCCAGCAGTCGTAATCGGTAGACATGGCCACAGCCGCGTACGGTATCTTGGCTTCATTGGCCAAGATCGCCTCAGGAGCAATAGACATGTTGATAACATCCCCTCCCCACATCTTAAACATTTTTGACTCTGCTTTGGTTGAAAATCTCGGCCCCTCGATGGTTATCAGCGTTCCGCCAAAATGGGTTTGATACCCCAGTTCTTCTGCTGCTTTATAAAGCGTTCTTCGCAGCTCGAGGTCAAACGGTTCAGCCATGGACGTATGAACGGCTCCGTTTTCAAAAGAATCGTGAAATGTTATTTTTCGGTGTTTCGTAAAATCAATGAACTGATCGACAATCACAAAGTGACCTCTGTCTATCTCTTCTTTAAGGCTGCCGCAAGCCGTTGTCGCAAGAATATGCGTTACGCCCTGGTCTTTCAGGGCATAAATATTTGCCCTGTAGTTGACCTGGGTCGGACTCAACGTGTGTTTTTTTCCATGCCTTGCGATAACAACAACATCAACGTCGTTAATCCTCCCCACAGACAATGCTGAAGACGGGTTTCCGTAAGGTGTATCTACATGTATGATTTTCGGACGCTTGAGTATTTCCGGATCATCCAGCCCGGAACCGCCGATTATTCCTACCTTTGCCATAATTTTAGCTCCGCCTTTTTGCCTGAATATCCTTATGATATTGATATAAATAAATGCATTTATCCATAGTACACCCTAAAAACATTGTCAAATCAGTCCGGGCGGTAGGGCTTACCCAGGGCGGTCGGAACGGCGCCGGATAGAAACGCCAATATGGATTTCATTCCGGCATTACTTTCGGCCCAGTTCAGAACAGACTCTTTTTGGGCCAAAGACATGACCAAAAGGATAAAAATCATCAATGGAAACGGCGCCACCTGAAAGACCTGGGCCGGAATGGACGGCAACCATTCCTGGCAGTATATTCCGATGACCTGCAAAAATGAAAAAAGATATGCGCCCATAGCCGCTTTAACCGGATTCCACCCTCCGAAAATAACAAGCACAAGCGCGATCCATCCGGTTCCTTCAGCCCCTTGTGGCCGGCCCCACCCCGGTTTTACGGACAAAGAAAACGTTGCACCGGCAAAGCCCACCAACATTCCGCCGCAAATTGAATAGACCATCTGCAGCTTCCGAGGGTTTATCCCTCTGGCATAGGAAGCTCGGGGATGCTCTCCCACGGATCTAAGCTTCAAACCCAGTGGAGTTCTGTACATATACCACCAGCAAAATCCAATCATGGCCAGACTAAAATAAACCGGCATGTTCTGGTTAAAAAACACTTCTCCCAAAAATGGGATATCTTTTAAAAGCGGAACCGGAAGCGGAACAACTTGCGGACCCCTGAGGCGAGAAAAAGAATTGCCAAGGAAATAGGCGAGGTCACGCGTCATGAGTGTTAAAACAAATCCGACAGCCACCTGTGACTGGTTAAGATAGAGGCTGAAAAAAGCAACGATTGAAGCAACAATGGCGCCCACAATCCCGGCGGAAAAAAAACCCATTAAAATATTGTTGCTTTCAAAGGCAACAACAAAAGCGACCATGGCGCTCAATAATATGGTTCCGTCCAGGGAGAGGTTGATAACACCCGCTTTTTCCGTAATCGTTTCCCCGAGCGCCGCCAGAACAATGGGTGCTGCTCCGGCCACGACGCCGGCAAATAATATGGTTAAATCAAAGCCGGTCATGTCGTCGCTGTCCCTTCAGGCAACTTCCCGCGGATTCGCAATGCATACACTGCAAGGGTTGCCATAACCAGTGATCCCTGAATGACCCCGCTCAAGGTCGAGTCGAGTTCCAGCATCATGGGAAGCTGAATACTGCCGACGTTTAAGCACGCAAAAAAGAAAGCCACGAATGGCGTAATCCACACGTTATAATTGGCGAGCATCACAACCAGAAGGGCCAGGTATCCGTAGTTGCTCGAAATGGCAGGTAAAAGTCGGTGATACACACCGGCGACCTGCACGCTTCCGGCCATACCTGCAAACCCTCCGGCGAAAATCATGGCAATAATCATATACCGGTCTGGATTCAAGCCGAAAAGGTAGGATGCATCCCGATTATTTCCGATGGCTTTCAAATTCAACCCCATACGGGTAAATTGCAACAGGAGAGCCGTTAAAACCAAGGCCGTCAAAGCAAGAACCAGTCCTACAGGAGAAAGTCGCAAGGCAGGGGAAAAGGGAAGCCACAATTCCTGAGGGAAGAGTTCGGTTCCGCTCATGGAGGCGATTCCGGGACGTCGCCAGGGTCCGAATATCAGCCAGAGAATGAGCCCCTGTCCGACAAAATTCAGCCCCAGACCTGCAAAAATTTCATTGACTCCCCCTTTTGTTTTTAAATACCCTGCAGTGATTGCCCATATCGCGCCACCGGCCATACCGCTGACAAAAGACAGTACAACAAAAAGCATCGGCATGCCCTTCCCGGCTCCAATTCTGAGAACTGCTGTGGCGAAAACAGCCCCCAGCATCATCTGTCCTTCAACGCCGATATTCCATAGACCGATTCTAAACGTATACAAGAGGCCGCTGGCACAAAGCGTCAGCGGTATCCACACGCTGATGACATGCGAAAACTTTATCCAGGATCCTAATGCCCCCTTAAAGATATGATAATAGGCGGCAAAAGGTGGGGCTCCGGAAACAAGTAGAATTATTGTGGTGAACAAAAACACCGCAAACAGTGTCAGCATACCTTCAAATACGTATCTTAGAAATATTTTCATGTTATGTATTTCATGAAATATCCGGGTTAAGTTTTGCCCGCAATCGCCCGTCCAAGTTCATGGACATCAGTTTGATCTGTCCGTGTATCTTTAATAATTGATCCATCGAAAAAGACCAAAACACGATCTGCAACCATCAGGATTTCATCAAGTTCCGAAGATGAAAAAACAATAGCGGTGTTGTGTATACAATATTGATGGAGATACTCCCAAACCCAGCGCGTGGAATCCATGTCAAGCCCTCTGGTTGGGTTTCCCATCAAAAGCAAAACAGGGTCGACGGGTAGGAAAGAAAGAAGCAGGCGCTGCTGGTTTCCCCCGGACAGAGATTCAATCGCGGATTCAGGCTTTCCTTTGATTCGAAATTTAGCGATGTTCTTTTCTGCTGATTGAAATGCGGCTTTCCTTCTCACAAAAAACCCCTTTTGTTTTTCCAGAAGTGAAATATGTTCTGCAATGTTTAACCCGGTGATCAATCCCTCTTCGAGACGGGAGGCCGGCAAGTAGGTTACGCCATGGCTTTTAAATGCATGATAGTCCTTGCCATTCATTTTGAGTTCCTTAAGATATATTGACCCTCGGGATGGCTGCTTTATACCTGCAGCAGTTCTGAGTAGCACATCCTGGCCGCTTCCTTCGAGACCTGCCAGACCGATCACCTCTCCCTGGCGGATGGAAATGCTACAGTTTCTGAGACCCGTTCGGCCGCCTGCGGCAGATACCCGGCTCATCTCAAAAACTATTTTTCCGGTTTTTGCTCGAGAACGTGACGGTGGAACCGGGAGCGAACCGAACATCATTTCCAGCAAAGTATTTGTGCGAAAAGGTCTTTCCATGTCCCCCGCTACGGTTCCTTGTCGCAGCACAGTTATTTTATCGCACAACGCTTGCACATCTTCAAGTTTGTGAGATACCAGGATTACGCTTTTACCCTCTGAAGCAAGTTTTTTAAGGGCCTGAAAAAGGGTCTCCTTCTGCAAACCGGATATGCCGGTGGTGGGTTCATCAAAAATCAAGACCTGAATTCCTTGAACCAAAAGTCTTAAAATTTCGAGTTGCTGCCTTTCCCCGATCGTAAGGAGTTTAACAGAAACATCCGGATGAAGAGAGAAGTTAAATGAATCCGCAAACTTTTCAAAAATCTTTCTAAATTTTTTATTCTTGTTTACTACTCCGGCGGTTTGTCCCAGCATGAAGTTGTCCAGAACAGTCATAAGGGGAAAGTCAAGAGGGTCCTGGTAAAGCATACCGATACCCAGTTTCGAGGCTTGGGCCGGTGTCTTATAATATACAGGGGAATTATCAACAAGAATGGTACCACTGGTTTTCCGGCTGTAACCTGAAAGAATTTTCATTAACGTGGTCTTGCCTGCACCATTCTCCCCCAGGATGCCGTGGGTTACGCCCGGCTCAATGGTGAGATTGACCCCGCAATTGGCCTTTACGGGACCATAATATTTGTGGATGTCTCGAAGTTCTATCCACATCTTAAAAAATATCCAAAAAGATCCATCTGAACGATTTGAGGGATCAGTGTGTGTTCATATTAAACACATAATACATATTCACTGGGCGTGTTTCTCCGTTTCACTCCGGTATTTTCATATCTGGCTCTTTAGAGCGGAATGGATAATCTTTTTTTAAAGGCGTGTATTGTTTGAGTGGATTAGGGATCGTTAGAAAGAACAGACGCATACCGAAACATTTCAATGGCAAATAACTATTTGTTTTAAGACAAACCCATTGTCTTTATATTACATTCTGTTCTTTCTTTACGATCCATTAACCACGAGTTTACACGCTTTGAAAAAAAGCATTATCCATGGAGTGATTTGACAAATAATTACACCTTGACCACTATACTATTCAGCGCTGCTTTGCCCGCCCATCCCTTTTAAGAGCTGTTTCATGTACCAGACCTGTTTGTCCGCAGCAACTTCACCGTCCTTGAGAAACAGCGTGTCATCCTGATAAAAAAGCGGACCTTTAAAAAGTTCTGTTTTGCCGGTACCGAGGTCTTTGATGAATTCATTCAGGGCTGCTTTGGCTGTTGGTGACATTGCCGGCCCGGCTATAAAACCCACTGTACTGGTATCCGTATTGTTGATGTTTTTCCAGTCAGGCCCCATCCAGATCCATTTGGAAGTCCATTTTCCTGTCATGGATTCTTTGACAAAATTTACATATCCCGGGCCCCAGTTGAAATAGGGAACGCCCAAACATACATCAGGTCCGCCTTCGCACGCGCCGATATAATCATAGGGAACTGCCCAGACCTCTTTTCCTTCCTGACGTTTCCGGGCCGCAACAACGACCGCCTCGGTGGTGTCTATTCCGGAAAGAACAACATCATATCCGGTGTTGAAGAAGTTTAGAGCGACCTGTGTGGGATCAGCGGTTACACCCGGAATATTGAACCAAAATCCGATCCAGGTGACCTGAAATTTCAACGCTGCGGGATTTTTTTTCAAAACCTTTTCCCACGCATATTTTGCACCAAGATAACAGGATGCGACCAATCGCCGCGTTTCTTCGTTTACAAGAGGCCCAAGATATCCGATTTTACCGGTTTTTGTGGTCATTGCAGCGGCAAATCCGGCCATCATCTTCCCGTATTCCATTCGTCCCATGAGGTTGCTAAGATTCTTCGGCGCCTTTCCGGTCAACACATCGTCCCCGGAAATATGAAGAAAGTGTATTTCAGGATGCATCCGTGCCGCTTCTCTGGTTCCGTCTTTCATGTCGTCAGAATTGGCAATAATTAACTTCGCTCCTTTTTCCACCATATCGTCTACGAGCTGGGGGATTGTAATTCCGGGACGGTCGGCCGGATTGACCTTGTCGATATATATCATTTTGGCACCGGGAATCATTTCTTCCACATATTTCCCGCCTTCAAAATGCGCCTGGCTCCATCCGTGATCATTATAGGGGCCAACCAAAAGCAATCCAAACGTATAGGTCTTATCAGTCCCCGGAGCTGTTCCTGATGTCTGGAATGATAGGGAAAAGAAAAAGAATGATACCGTTAACACCGTCAACACAGACTTTTTTATCATCATGCCCCCCTTTCACCCGAAACATTTGAAATCTTTGATTAATCTTCTTTCCGCAGCTTGGTATCGGACTAAGTTCTCATTCTAAATAATTGGCGGATATCTTCAACAATAAGATAAAGGGATGGAACCAGAACCAGCGTGATCATGGTCGCAAACAGAATGCCGAATCCCAGAGAAAGGGCCATTGGAATCAAAAATCGGGCCTGGCGGGATGTTTCGAATATCATCGGTGACAGGCCGCCGAAAGTGGTTAGGGTCGTCAAAATGATCGGCCGAAAACGGTGGATGCCGGCCTGATGAACCGCGTCGCGCCGGCCCATTCCGGCACGCTCCTTGCGATTGGCAAAATCGATCAGCACCAGTGAATCATTGACCACCACCCCGGAAAGCGCCACCACGCCGAACATGCTGAGCACACTCAGGCTGTAGCCCATGATCAGGTGTCCGATCACAGCCCCTATGATACCGAAGGGAATGGCAGCCATAATGATAATAGGCTGGATATAGCTGTTCAGTGGAACGGCCAGCATGGCAAAAATAACCATAAGCGCCACCAAAAGTCCTCGCATGAGGCTATCTACGCTTTCTCGACGGTCGGCCTGCCGACCCTCAAAACTATAGGTCAGACCGGGATATTTTTCCTGCAATGCCAGCAGGGTTTCAGACGTCAGCGATTCCAGGACCTGACCGGCCTTGCTTCTGGGCTGGACGTCGGCTTCTACCGTCACGATCCGGCGGCCGTTCCGGCGATTGATATCGGTATAGGCTCGCCCCCGGTTTATGGTCACGGCGGATCTCAAGGGGATCTCATTTCCGGCAGGCGTCCGCAGTATCATCTCTTCAAGATTGTACTCGGAAATGCGTTCGCCCTTGGGGAGCCTGACCATGACCTTGACCTCATTTCGCCCCCGCTGCTGCCGAAGGGCCTCGGCACCATAGTAGGCATGGCGAACCTGTCTGGCCACTTCCCTTGACCTTAATCCAAGGCTGCGGGCCTCCGGCTTGATCTGAAAATCGATCTGTTGTTTTCCGGGTGCGAAACCGTCATCGATATCCTTTACATTCGGATAAAAACTTAAAGCCTCGGCAACGTCGGCCGCGGCTTTTTCCAACAGTCCGATATCCTTGTGACTGAGTTCTACTGACATTGCCGCTCCGCGGCCCGGACCACCGGCATCGGATTCAAATAGAATCGATTCCAAACCCGGTATAACCCCCACCCGTTCCCGCCAGCGTTCCGTTATTTGTGCCGTCGACACTGGACGTTTGTCCGGCGGCGTCAAGTAGATACGGACCTCGGCCGTGTTATTATCGATATTGGCGAAAATTCCTTCCATGAGTGTTTTTCCGCCATTTTCAGCAACAACCTCCTGGGCCGCTTTGACCAGGATCTGCTGTACCTTTTCGGTTTTTTGAAAGGCAGTCCCGAACGGCAAAGTGGCCGTTACCACCGCATAATCGGATTCGACCTTGGGAAAAAGCTCAAATCCCAAGCGACCGCTTTTCACATACCCGACCGAAATCATCAAAACCGCAATCCCCAAAGATGTCGTCACATATCGCCAGCGGAGGGCCAATCCCAAGAATGTTCCGTATCTCCGGTTAACAAATCGGACAAATGCGTTGCTGAATCTTTGCTGCCAGGCATGCATCCAGCCGAAAAACCCTTGACTCAAGGCTTTCTGATGGCCGACATGTGCAGGAAGTATCAAGAAGCATTCGATCAGCGAAATCGCAAACACAATGATCACGACCACCGGAATTTGCCTGAAAACCTTTCCCAGGATTCCGGGAACGAAAAACAAAGGTGCAAAAGCAATCATGTTGGTCAGTACGCTGATCGTCACCGGCATGGCGATTTCTTTAGTCCCTGAGACGGCGGCGTTGAACCAAGGCATACCGCGCTGCTGGTGATGATAGACGTTTTCCCCAACCACGATGGCATCGTCCACCACGATACCGAGGGTGACGATAAACGCAAACATGGAGACCATGTTGATGCTGACACCCATGGCCGGCAAAACCAAAAGGGAACCCAGGAAAGAAATGGGAATACCGAGCGCCACCCAGAAAGCCAGCCGGATCTCCAGAAACAATGCCAGCAATACAAACACCAGCACCAGTCCCATACAACCGTTTTTGACCAGCAACCCCATCCGCTGCCGATAGATATCCGACCGGTCATTGCGAAGAACAACCGAAAGACCGGGGGGCAGTTCCTGGTTTACCGCCTCTACCACCTGTTTTGCGGCATTGGAAACCGAAACCGGGGTTTGATCACCGACCCGGTAGACGTCGATCATCACGGTGGGCTTGCCGTTGTATGTGGCGGCATTGTCCGTTTCTTCGAATCCGTCCTTAATATCGGCGATATCTTCAAGCAGAACCTGGGTACCGTCGTTGGCCGTAATAATTGGAATCTTACCGAATTCATGACCGTAATCCTTGCGCTCCTTCACGCGGACAAGGATGTCGCCCCCTGGGGTTTTTACGGCGCCGCCGGGAAGCTCGATGGAAGTCCTGGAGATCCGTTGGGCGACCTCCTCGAGAGTAAGATTATAGGTCCGAAGCGACTTTTGTGAGATTTCAACGCTGATCTCATAGTTTCGAACGCCTACCAATTCGACCTGGGTGATATTCGGATCCTGAAGCAGTCGGTCCCGCAAATATTCCGCATATTCACGCAAAACCGTCTCACTCTGATCGCCGTAAAGGGCCAATGAAACCACATAACGTTTTCTGGAAACAATCACAACCTGGGGCTCTTCAGCTTCTTCGGGAAAAGATGTAATCCGATCCACCTCATTCTGGATGTCCTGGCCCAGCCTTTGCAGATTTTCGCCTTCTATCATCTCCACGGTAACCGTTCCAACCCCTTCTCGGGCTGAGGCCCGTACTTCATCGACACCTTCCAGTCCCTGTACGGCTTCCTCTATGGCCAAAATGATACCCCTTTCCACTTCCTGGGGGCTGGCACCGGGATAGGGAACGGTGATTTGGACCTGATCCAGTTCAAAGTAAGGAAATACTTCCTTTTTGATGCGGTAGCCAAAAAAAAATCCTCCCACTAGGAGCACCAGCATGAGGAGATTGGCTGTCACGGAATGACCGGCCATCCAGGCGATCACTCCTTTTTTTTCAAAATCATCAGGCATCAGGCTTTCCATATCAA
>Ga0210105_1000035_pt1 | contig 18096 bp, 18 predicted proteins | sample RushSE_TuleC_D2_FD_185569 | JGI IMG/M metagenome (GOLD analysis project Ga0210105, IMG submission 185569) | Wetland microbial communities from San Francisco Bay, California, USA, that impact long-term carbon sequestration - RushSE_TuleC_D2 (SPAdes) | ecosystem: Environmental > Aquatic > Marine >... | reverse complement strand
ACCAGCTTTTGGTTATATGCCGCATCCATGGAACGATGGAATAGATGAATGCGTCTTCATTAGATATTCTTGTAGATCAATATTTAAACTACCTGGTTTTCGAAAAAGGACTTTCGAAAAAAACCATTGAATCGTACAGCAGCGATCTATCCAGATATCTTGAATTTCTTAAACAAAAGGGGATCAACAACATTATGGATGCCGACACCCCCTTGTTATTGAAACACCTGATCGCCTTGAGAGAATCCGGTTTGGGATCGAAATCATGCGCGAGGCATCTCATTACGTTGAGGGGATTTTACAGGTTCCTTTCCCAGGAAAAAGTTCTCAAGTTCGATCCAGCCAAACTCATCGATCTTCCCAAAAGCGGTCTTAAACTTCCGGACGTTCTCTCCGTTTCAGAGGTTAATCTTCTTTTAAGCATTCCCGATACAAAAACCCCTTTGGGCAAAAGAAATGCCGCCATGCTTGAACTTCTTTACGCCGCCGGTTTGAGAGTATCAGAACTGGTTAACCTTAAATTCCTTGAGGTAAACCTTGAAGCCTGTTTTGTCCGGGTTTTGGGAAAAGGATCAAAAGAAAGAATTGTGCCTTTTGGCACCCACGCAAAAAATAAAATTGACGACTACATCATTAATGCCAGGCCATTGCTTTTAAAAGATCGTATCAGCTCATATCTTTTTGTGGCAAGAGCAGGACAACCAATGACCCGCCAGGGTTTCTGGAAACTTTTAAAACAGTACACAAAACAGGCCGGCATTACCAAAAAGATCACCCCGCACAGTCTGAGGCACTCATTTGCCAGTCATCTCCTTGAAGGCGGCGCCGACTTGAGAACCGTTCAGGTGATGCTGGGCCATGTTGATATTTCTTCCACCCAGATATATACCCACGTTGCTCGGGATTATCTCAGGCAGATCCACGAAAAATATCATCCAAGGGGATGATTCAATATGCGCTTAAAAATCTTTTAGTAATGACGGCTCCATCTTTGCCAGCCATGCCGGAACATCTCCTTTCTGCGGAATTTTCTTATTAATCCGATCCAGAACGTCCCAGAGTTCACGGAACTCCGGGGCAAGACTCCATTCTTCTGGCAGGGTGGCGTAAGCCGCTCCATTACGGATAAAACGATAGCAATGGACGGCGCATCCCCGGTATTCCTGATCCGGTTTTTTCCATCGCACAAAGTTGCCGGGAAAAATTCCCGCAACCTGCCAGCCGTCCTTGATACACCACTTCTGGGTAATGTCATGCCAGGTCTCAAGAAATGTGGATAAGTACTCCGCACCCGAGTACAAAGCTGTCTTCCAGGTGACCGCCCTTAAATTCAGCATGATTTTCTTGTTACGATAATTGGGACGCGTCGCAGCAAAAGTGAACTCCACCTGGAGGTTCTTTTCAATCTTCGTGAGCATGGTGGCTGCGACCACCTTATTGGTTTCAAGTTCCACCACCACAGGCATACAGTAAACCTTCCTCCGGCTGTCTTCCGCCCAATTTTCGTCCAGGGCAATGCGTTCCTCATATGTTTCAGGCATGAGTACGAACTCATGCGGAGAACCATAGACTTCCGGGTAGGCTTTTCGAAAAACCGATGCAGCTGAATCTATGAAGTTTTTAGAGAGAACCTTCACCTGGAATCTTCCCTCCTCAAAGGGCTCGGATTCAAACCGCTTCCAGACGACCTTTTTTTCTCCGATGGGTCTCGACTTACAGGTGGTGGCCATGTCTTTGTAAGAATCTCCCAGTTCGATCATCGTTTTCTCCTTAAAATATGTCCCTGTTTTCGCTGGTGAAAAGGGCCAAGAATCGAGACAATGTCAGCCCTGATCATTATTGATAATCTGTTTGTATATCCTGCCAATCGCAATACGGGATGTACGCCACTTTACCCGTTATACTGAAAATAGAGCCCGGGACCACGATAAAACAACCACAGCGATTGTGGCGGCCATGCAGTAGATCTGATGTCTTTCTTCCAAAAGACGACGAAGACACAGCGCATAGAGAAGTCCAAGGCAGATACCCGCTATAAAGCCGAACAGATGAGCCGTGAGGTCCGAGTGCTCCCCTGAACCCAAAAATCCGAGCAGGGCTAAGCCGCCGGCAACGGGAAGCCATGCTTTCATTCGCTGACTGTCGTTTTTTATCTTCCTGCTTAGTTGATACGATGCCAAAATACCCACAGCGCCAAACACGGCAGTCGATGAACCGATTGAAAGGTGACCGTATCGAAACAGGGCCGCATTGGCCAGGTTTCCCAATATCCCGGTCAAAAGTATCATCAACCAGCCGACACCCGTCCCGGTGATATTGCAAACCGCAGTTCCAAATATGGCGATTCCGGCCATATTGCCTGCCAAATGCGGGTAACTCGAATGCAGCATCAAGGAAGTAATGGTCCTGTAAATTTCTCCATTAAGAATATCCTGGGCAGACGCGCCATATTCCCTGATAATTTTATTCACGCTGCCGGACATATTCAAAACAATACAAGATGCCAGTAAAATCAGGCTGGCCCATATACCTGTGAAAGTCCTCTGAAAGGGTTGTGTTTCCTGAACATCCGGCAGCGCAGGGTGTGAATTCTCCTTAATATATTGATCGATAAGCTCCAATGCACTGTCGTGAATTGTCTCGCCAACCCAAATTTCCCACTCACTGCCGGATCTCCTTATGGAATACGGCAGACCATATGCATCCAGAACCAATCCATATGTTTCGGCCTGTTCCTGTGTCAGGTTCCCTTTGCATTCTCTCATAGTTAACAGTCTTTGTTGAGAAAACCTTCAAAATTTTATCGCAATCCATCCGACAACCAAAACGACAACCCAGGCAAAAGAAACGGCCCAAAGGAAGTTCCGCCAATGATTTCCCAAGTAACGCTTGGTGGACTGAATGACCCATGTCCAATTGAACGACACGTGCAAAACCAGCAACGGCAAAAGCAAAAGTGCCAGATAAAGATGAATGTCGGCCCAGTCATGACGGTGAAGTCCGAGAAAATAGTTTGCAGACGAGTAACCTTGCCCTTTTGGAATCACAAATCCCAGGAGAAATCCCAAAACCGCTATCGACGTAATGTCGATGAAGAGCATAACATTAATGAAATATTTAAGTGCGTTCTTTTTCAAAATATTCCCCCTTACATTTCCAGATGATCCGAAGACGCGGCCAAAGGACGAGAATCATTTCTACATATCACCGATATAACCCATAATGAAAAAGCCAGGCACGAGACTTTAACGGGTGCCAGTGCCTGGCTCAGGAATCCGAGGGCCTTTCAACACCTCAAGACAAAATACATTTATCATTTTGTGTCGTTAAAGTCAATTTTTAAACCTAACCTTTAAATAACGCCGTCAATCTTAGCCAAAATGGTCATTATTGAATAAAGGTCGATTTGACTTTTTGATGTCGAAATGCTTTGCAGTATTAAAACGATTGAGATAGTATGACCTCGTTTCGTCATATTAAATGGAATGAAAATGACCATGAAAAAAAGAATTCTTTTTATTTCGACATTTCTCCTGGTATCGGCGTTCGGTGAATTGGGTGCTTTGGCCGAATCCCCGGATCTTCCTGCCTTGCCGACATCTGTAAAAAATATGGACACCCTCTCCTTCTGCGAAGAACCGGTTCCCATGGAAAACCAGGATGTTCTGGAACGGCTGGAAAAGGAGCTGCTGCTTACGGTCGGAAATCGTCCCCAGGTGATCCTCTGGTTAAAACGCTCCAGGCGATATCTGCCGTATATCGAAAAAATGCTACAAGAAAACAAAATGCCCGAGGATCTCAAATATATGGTTATTGCCGAAAGCGCACTTCAACCCCATGTCGGCTCCAATAAGGGCGCCATCGGATTCTGGCAGATACTGCCGGATACGGGCCGCAAATACGGACTCAAAATTGACAACGCTATCGACGAAAGACGAAACCTGTCTGCTTCAACCCGGGCTGCAATACGGTACTTAAAGGAACTTCATGAATGGATGGGTTCATGGACCCTGGCTGCGGCTGCTTACAATATGGGTGAACAAGGCCTTGCCGCTGAAATGATGGTGCAACACACCAGCGATTATTATCAGCTTTACCTACCCTTAGAAACCCAGCGTTTTGTTTTTCGAATTATTTCGGCAAAACTGATTCTTTCGGATCCTGCCAAATTCGGTTTTAATCTTAAGGATGATGAGTATTATCAACCCATTGAGTTCGATGAAATGAGCATCGATTGTTTCCAGGAAGTCCCTATCAGCCTCATTGCAAAAGCATCCGATACGCATTTTAAGGTGATCAAGGATCTGAATCCTGAAATTCGGGGGCATTACCTGACCGAAGGCACCCATTTGATCCTTATTCCCAAAGGCGCGAAAAAAGGATTTACCGAGCGCTATAATAAACTGATCAAGGATTATGAGGCGGAAAAAACGAATCGTATCTACATCGTCAAATCCGGTGACAATCTGTCATCGATTGCGGAAAAGTTCGATGTGCCCCTGCCGGTTCTTATTATCTGGAACCGTATCGACTTAAACAAACCGATCCACCCGGGAGACCGGCTGGTTATTTACCCTGAAAATAAAATATTTGGACAGGATAAAGAGGACTAAAAAAGTTGTAATTGTTTAGGGTTATGAAACAAATCTGATTTGGGATGCTTCAGGTGTGCTTAAATTTTTACTGGAAGCTGTTTGAGTGGATTACAGATCGTTATGAAAAAACCATTCCAGATCCTGCTTGAATGCGATCATATGGCCTTAAAACCAAAACCATTCTCAGAAGCTAAAACCGGTTTTTTCATTATGAGCCGTTATCTGCGAATTCTTTCAGAAAAAATTTAAGCACACCTGAAGCAATTCATTTTCAAAAGGCTAAACTCTTACAAAAAGTTTAAATCATGCCGACCCCTTTAATCCTGCCTGATATTTCCTGCCAGTTGACAGGTATCCGCACCGTCTTCTGGGCTTTATTTTGAAAAAGCAGATAACCGTTGGTTCTGCCGAACCGGAACAGATCTCTGGTAATCTCCACATCCGCTTTACAGTAGTCGATGATTTCACGTATGCGACCCTGTTTCCACCAGCGAAGGGCCTGAAGCCCGTTTGCCGTTTTTTTCCTTCCAAGGGTCACTTTGGCAAGATGATCCAAGGACAACCTATAACCGAGGCGATTGTGGACATCTTCAAGGATATCCAAGGTGGGAAGCTGGTTAAAATTAAAATTCGAATACCCGCCGAGCACCCGGAAATCAAACCGTTTGATGTTGAATCCCACAACCAGATCGCTTTTTTTGAGATGTTCGACCAGCAGATCCACCTGATTGTCTAAAAACTCGAAATATTGATTTTCTCTTGAATCATACAAAACGGCACAGCTGATTTTCATCATATCCGCCCGATGCCAGCCACCCACTTCCTCGGCAGACCGCTGTGTCTCGATATCGAGGATACAAAACCGGATATCAGACGCATTCACAGGATCCTGATCTCTTGATGGTGTACTACACGCTTCTTTGAATCCCCTGTGTCTTGCGAGCATTCTCTTTCGAAGCCGCCCCTTTTGCCCGGCAGATCTTTTGCCCCGATTCATTACCTCTGTTTTCTCATGAACCGATACGGCTTTTTCAGGGAAACGAAATTCTTTTTCCTTAAACCGTGTAACTGCCGGGTATGTTTCCGGCGATGCGGCATCTTTCGCTGATATGAGCTTGTTCAACAGAAAAACCGCTGAAGCCTTATCAATGGGCCGGTTTCCGGAACCGCATTTTGGGGAATGCACACACGACGGGCAACCGGTTTCACACGGGCATGAGCGGATAACTTTAAGTGTATTTACAATAAGTTCACTTGCTTTTTTAAAGGCCTGTCTGCTCAGGCCTGCTCCCCCCGGAACCCCGTCGTAAATAAATACCGACGCACATCCCACCTGAGGATGAAGCACGGTGGAAATGCCGCCGAGATCATTTCGATCCGCCATCACCAAAAGGGGAAAAATACCGATGGCCGCGTGTTCAATGGCGTGAATCCCTCCCATAAAATGTAAATATTGTGCTTCAGCCTGTCTTTGAATTTGAGGTGGAATTTTAAACCAGAGGCCTTCGGTCTCAAAAATCAGCGGCGGAAGCGTCAGCGGCGTAATGCTCAACTTCTTTTTGGCATGTATCCGCCATTTTTCATATCCAGTTACTTGATCCGTAACTTTAAGTTTTCCGAAATAAAATTCTGTATTATAAATTGTAATGCCATTTAATATTTCGAGTATTTCCGTATTTTTTTCTGATCGCACTCGGGTAAAATAATCGACGTTGGCTCTGGACACTTTTACGGTTTTTGTATCCAGATCCAGAGTGTCAACCAGGAACGTGTCACCCTTATGGAGATAAATGGCGCCGGGATGGGTCTCTTTAAAGGCCCTGAATTCATCAATCTCTCCTTTGCTTTTCCCGGTGTTTTTGCTGACAATATGAAACCGGTTTCCTGTCCCCCTAAGATCCACATTCCGATGAGGAGCCAGACGGCTGGAGTAGATCTCCGTTCCGTCAGAACTTCTTAAAAGTTCGCCTTTTTCCTCAAGTTTAAGTACGGCGTTTTCAACTTGTTCATCCAACAGGAACGGTTCATTCGATTTTAGCGGCAGCTCGGCTGCTGCACAGATGATGTGTCTGGACATAATTTCGGTATTGTGCGGATTGATCACCGCAGCTTCGGGTTCCCGATTCAAAAAATCTTCCGGATGGCGCATAAAGTACTGATCCAGAGCATCTTCTCCTGCAATCAGAACCAGAGTGGAATCCTGTCCGCTGCGCCCTACCCTGCCGCCCCGTTGCCACGTTGCCACCACCGTTCCGGGATATCCGACCAGAAGACACAGATCCAGATCACCGATATCAATACCGAGTTCAAGGGCACTGGTGGATATCACCGCCAGCAGATCGCCTTTGGCCAACTTTTCTTCGATCTCTCTCCGCTCTTCAGGAAGAAACCCGGCCCGATATGCACTGATCCGGTTGGCAAACGGACCGGATTGACTTCCGGCCCAGATGGCGATTAACTCGGTGAGCTTTCTCGACTGGGCATAAACAATGGTACGCAACCCCCGGTGAAGGGCGGCTTTGAGCAATAGTATGGCGGTCTGTGCGGGACCCTGAACCGGGTTGATAAAAACAACGTGTTTTTTGCCCAAAGGGGCACCGCTCTTTGTGATGGTTTCGACCTTTAGCCCTGTGAGCTGCTCGGCAAGCTGGGCGGGGTTGGACACGGTAGCCGAACAAAAGATAAATGTCGGATCAGAACCGTAAAAAGAGCATATTCTTTGAAACCGTCTGAAAACCTGGGCCATGTGCGATCCCATGATCCCCCGGTAAGTATGCACTTCATCCACCACCACCACCTCCAGGTTGCAAAAAAAATCGGACCATTTCTGGTGATGGGGCAACAGTGAGAGGTGAATCATTTCAGGGTTGGTCAACAGAATATTGGGCAGGGACTCTCTTATCCGTTTTCGATGCCAGGCCGAAGTGTCTCCGTCGTAAATGGCGATTTTTGGTTTTACGTCTTGGTTGTGTTTCATGAGGGCTTCGAATGTACGAAGCTGATCCTGAGCAAGGGCTTTTAAGGGGAATATATACAGCGCTTTGGAATCCGGGTTTTTCAATACATTTTCCACTACAGGAAGATTGTAAATCAATGTCTTCCCGCTGGCTGTCGGGGTCGCAACCACCAGATGACGACCGGACCGAATAAAATCGATGGCATCCGCCTGGTGCCGGTAAAGATCTCGTATTCCTGCGGATTGAATCATACGATCTATTTTTTTGGGCCACGGATTCTCGGGTTTTGCCATCCGGGCGGGGTGATCCGGCAATACGGTATGATACACCACCTGGCTCCCCATGCGTTTGGACGAGAGGAGGGATTGAATATATTCTTTTATATCGCTTTTTTGCTGCATTCACTCGATAAATTACACTTATCTATTGTTATTGACTTGAAAAAACGAAAATCTGACTATATTATAGAACATACATTACAATCTTAAAGAAAGCAGCTTATTTTCCTGGTCCTATAATCCGATAAGGATTTATAGTGCGCGCGATTAAAGGTCTTTAGAACCATTTTATGTAATCACTACCAGACATAGTGGTTTGAAACCGATCGGCCAATAAGATATAGTGTCATATTGCATGACCAATCTTTCTTTGCAAGAAAAATAAATCACCCTTTCATGTATCAGAAAACTGCAGAATTTGATCTATAAACGTTTTAACTGTTTGTTCTGAAAGCTTTTATAAAACCAATAGATATCATGGTAAACCAGATCATTGTATTGATTGCGTTGCTCTTTCTGTCCGGTTTTTTCTCCTCTGCGGAAACCGCCTTTTTCTCAATCAGCAAAACAAAAGCACGACATCTGGCCAAGAATAAAGAAAGGTCATATATACTGATCAAACAGATGAAGGACAATCCTCACAGACTCCTTTCTACTGTTCTCATCGGAAACAATATCGTCAATGTCGGTGCTGCCGCCTTGGCTACGTCCATTACCCTTAAATTTTTTCCAAATTATGCGGTAGGTCTGGCCACCGGTGTCATGACCTTTCTGATTCTGGTCTTTGGTGAGGTATTGCCGAAATCCATCGCCACACGAAATAATATCATGATCGCAAGAGCCACCATATATCCGATATACTGGTTGTCGATCGCATTTTATCCGATTGTTCTGTTACTGAATTTTATTCCAAAAATAACCGGCAAAATCAGAAAAACACCTTCCGTAACCGCAGAGGAATTGATGACGTTTCTCGAGGTAGTCGAAGAAGAAGGCGAAATAAAAGAGGAAGAAAAAGAGTTTATTCACAATATTTTTGAGTTCGATGATACCAGTACCTCGGAAATCATGACACCCAGAGCGGACATGTTCGTCATCGAAGCCGATAAAGAGTTGAACCTGGAAGCCATTGTCGCTTCAGGTTTTACCAGAATTCCGGTAATTGAGGACGATATCGACCATGTCATCGGTATTCTAAACATAAAGGACCTTTTTTTGCATAAAATCACATCCGGTGATAAAATCGATGTTCGTAAAATTATGACGCCTCCCTATTTTGTTCCGGAAAACAAAAAACTCGACAAGCTGCTTCATCAATTCAAAAAAAGAAAACACCATATGGCCATCGTTGTGGATGAACATGGCGGGGTATCTGGTCTCATTACCCTTGAAGACGCCCTGGAAGAAATCGTGGGAGAGATCAGAGATGAAACTGATAAAGAAGAACCCCATATCGTGAAACACAAAGAAAATAAGGAATGGATCGTTCTCGGAAAGTCCGATATCGACGAAGTCAATGAAACCATAGGGATGAATATTCCGGATTCAAAAGATTATGACACATTTTCCGGGTATGTCCTGAATACCATTGGAAGAATCCCCGCTGAAAAGGAAAAAATCACCATTGGAAATTATATCGTCACCGTGGAAGAAATGGATGGAAACAGAATAAACAAATACAGTATCAAGCAACAAACATGAAACTTGATCAGATTCTCAACACCCGGAGGTCCGTAAGATCTTTTGATTCAAGACCCGTAAACGAAAAAGACATCCTCTCTATTATCGAGGCAGCGCGTCTTTCCCCGTCTGCCTGCAACAGCCAAACCTGGCGATTTATCTTCGTAACCCAACGTGAAATTATTCAAAGAATTTGCCATGAAGCCATGCGGCCCATTATTCCGAACAAATGGCTCGAACAGGCACCGCTGGTGATTGTGGGATGCTCGCAGCTGGATATCATCGCAAATCGTATCGGTGGACGTGTCACCGGCATCGAATATTACCAGATTGATCTCGGCATCGCCATGGAACATATGGTGTTAAAAGCCACGGAACTTGGTCTTGGAACCTGCTGGATCGGCTGGTTTGAGGAAAACAAGCTGAAAGAAATCCTGAACATACCCAAGAAGATTAAAGTATCCGCGTTGCTGGCAGTGGGATATTCCAGAGGGGAATCTACCCGGAAAAGAAAAAGGAAATCTTCTGAAAAAATAGCTTTTTCTGAAAAATGGGGGCAGCCTTTTACCATTGTTGATTGATGATTGAAGGGCAGATTCCACGTTGGACCATCGAATCTTTCAAGAAGTCATTATCATTGGCAGAGGTCATCAGATTTTATTAACCCTTATTTTTTCACACGCTCTACATATGCTCCGGTCCTGGTGTCAATCCGAACGATTTCACCCTCTTCAATAAACGGTGGAACCTGAATCTCATAACCGGTTTCAAGGGTCACCGGCTTTGTACTACCGGAAGCTGTATCTCCTTTGGCCCAGGGATCGGATTTGACAACCTTTAAATTTACAAAAATAGGTAAGGATATTCCGATCGGCTTCCCTTCAAACAAAAGGACATTGCACACCGTGTTTTCCTTTAAAAAATCCACGGAATCGCCTATCTGATCCGGGGCAAGAAAAATCTGGTCATAGGTGGTTGTATTCATAAAACAGTACTGCTCCCCGTCTGTGTACAGATATTCCATTTCATGTTCTTCCAGATTGGGTTCGTTGAATTTGTCACTGGATCTGAAGGTTCGATCAAATTGCACACCGGTTAAAAGATTCTTGAGCCTGCACTTGTAAAAGGCTTTCCCTTTACCGGGTTTTAAAAATTCATACTGAACCACAACATACGGATCTCCATCAATCTCGATTTTGAGGCCTTTTCTTAAGTCACTGCTGTCGTACATATTGCTTTATCCTCCGATTCAGCTTTTACTCATTTATATCAGTGATTGGCTTAAAACCTGCTCTGCCCTGTGTACCTCATCCATGAAGCGCTTGACCTTTTCAAAGTCTTTTTTAAAACGTATCGACCGGCCTTTGGTGTCCATTGCATTGGTCCCCGTACAACTGTCAACACCTGCCGGCAGTACTTTCAGGATACCATCAAACACATTGTCCGGTGAAATTCCCCCGGCCAGTATCACGGGGATTTGACTCGACTTCGCCAGTTTAGCAGCGATATCCCAATTGCACGTCTGACCCGTGATACCGACAAAACCCTGAACCGGCTGATGGTCAACAATAGACCCGGAAGTTTTGACAAGGAGGGTATCCGTCAAAAAATAATCGCTGACCGGTTCGAATATGCGCGCCATCCCCAAGGTATCTCCCTGTTCCGGCATATCGGATTGACATATCGGAATCGATCGCATAATTTCAATTTCAGGAAACCTTCTTTTGATGCTTTTCTGAATAGATACAAATTTTGCACAGTTTTCGCAAATACCATTTTCATGTGTTATTGCTTCACAGAAATGGACAATGTCGGGCCTGTAGTAATCGAGCATGAAAGATAGGGTATCCAGATCATCAAAAAGCGGTATCAGGCTGCTTTTTGCACCGGCGCCATGAATGGTGCGTACCGTATCCAAAATTAGAGGAACCTTCCACGATCCAAGCGATTCAACAACACTTCCGATATGATCCACACCGAGGCGAATCAGTTTTTCAGCTTCGGAAGGGGTTTGTATCTCGTAAATCTGGACAGTTATTTTATGCATTACGGCATCCATTGATTTTGCCGGGGCTTTTTATCGAACTTATATTTTGCCGGGGCTTTAGCACATTCAACCTGTTTCTGCAAACTGTTTGCACAGGGCGTCTGACAGAAAACACTGCAGATAAATTTCAGGGAGAATACATCGGGGTCTCATCATTACACGATGCTGATTTTGTCTTAAAATTTGACATTCGCTGTTTTGAAGATTATAACATTTAAAATTGTCGTCAAATATTTTTCTTCTCAATTATTTAGCAATATTCGAATATAGGAAAGCGATGATACTTATCATTGATTTTGGTTCACAGTATAACCAGCTCATTGCACGTCGTGTCCGGGAATTTCATGTGTACTGTCAAATCGACCCACCTGATGTCGATATAGATTATATTAAAAAACTCAACCCGAAAGGAATTATACTTTCAGGAGGGCCTTCGAGCATTTATGAAAAAAACAGTCCCAGTTGCGACGTGAGGATTTTTCATCTTGGAATTCCGGTTCTGGGTATCTGCTATGGGATGCAATTTATGGTCAATGCTCTGGGGGGAACCGTCAAAAAAACAACGAAGCGTGAATATGGTTTTGCGGAACTTCACGTAAAAGAACAGGCGGCTTTGTTCAAAGCGGTTGGTGAAAAAACAAAGACCTGGATGAGCCATGGCGATTCCATCTCTAAGTTGCCGGCCGGTTTTAAAATAACGGGTTCGACTGAAAATACGAAAATCGCAGCAACGGCTCAATCCGAAAAACATCTTTACGGCCTTCAGTTCCACCCGGAAGTCCACCATACGGCCAAGGGGAAAAAAATGCTCCGCAACTTTCTGTATGACGTTTGCGGGTGCAAACGGACCTGGACCATGAAATCCTTTGCCAGGGATTCGGTTTCTCAAATCAGAAATGTTGTGGGAGATCAAAAAGTCATTCTCGGTTTGAGCGGCGGGGTCGATTCATCGGTCACCGCCCTTTTGCTTCATAAGGCTGTGGGAAAGAATCTCACCGCCATATTCGTGGATAATGGTCTCCTCAGAAAAGATGAAGCCAAAAAACTCAAAAAGACATTCAAGCAACACCTTAAGATTAACATCCGGTTTGTTAATGCCAAAACTCAATTTATAACAGCGCTTTCAGAAATCACCGATCCGGAGAAAAAGAGAAAAATTATCGGAAAAATCTTTATGGATGTCTTTGAAGCCGAAGCCAGAAAGATAAAAGGTGCGGAATTTTTAGCTCAGGGCACATTATACCCTGATATTATTGAGTCTCAATCCGCTTTTGGCGGTCCGACATCAGTGATAAAGTCCCATCATAATGTGGGCGGTCTTCCCAAAAACATGAAACTGAAGCTTGTTGAGCCGTTGAAATATTTGTTTAAAGATGAAGTTCGCCTTCTGGGCAAGGAATTGGGGTTGGATGAAGACCTGATATGGCGACAGCCTTTTCCAGGACCCGGCCTTGCCATCAGGATCATCGGAGAAATAAATAACAAGCGCCTTTTAATATTAAGAAATGTCGATGACATTTTGCTTGAAGAAATAAAAAACAGCGGATATTATCGAAAATTATGGCAGTCCTTTGCCGTTCTGCTGCCAATAAAAAGTGTCGGCGTCATGGGAGATAAACGAACCTATGAAAATATTGTAGCCATCCGGGCCGTGACGAGTAAAGATGCAATGACGGCCGACTGGGCAAAACTGCCGCATAAATTGCTCGGTAAAATATCTAACCGTATCATTAACGAAGTTAGCGGCGTTAATAGAGTTGTCTTTGATATCAGCTCTAAACCACCCAGCACCATCGAATGGGAATAATGAAAATGACCAAGAACGAATCCAAAAAATTTGAGATGCAAATGGATGATGAAGGTCAACCCTTTCAGATCCAAGAAGAAGCCGAAGATCTGAAGCTTAAAAAATTAAGCAGCCGAATCACCCGAATTTCAATTGTCCTTCCCTGTTTGCTCGGAATTATCATTGTGGCAGCTTATTTTGATTTGAGAAAAAATCTAACCAGTGTGAACATCAAGGGGGACATGGGGGTTGAAACACTTTCCAAAGAACTTGAATCCAGATTCTCTGCACTTTCGATCAAGGAGGCAAATCTTGAGGATACCCTTAATAAAAAGATCACGACGTTAGAGGCTTCAACAAAAGAGGCGGAACTGGCCATAAAAAACATCAGAACTGCCAGAAATGCAGACAATAAAAAAACTGAAGACGCGCTAAAAAACATCGAAGCAACGCTGGATCCGATCCCAAAAGAGCTGAAAAAAATCTCATCGGACTTGAAGCAGTTTGATCAGGTATTCACGGAAAAATTGTCGACTTTTTCTCAATTCGTCAGCAGTTCGAAAAATGATCTACTTGAAATACGCTCGGATATCTCGTCGCTAAAATCGACCAAGGTTGATCAGGCAGCACTTAAAGATCAGCAGAAAGTCTATCAGTTGGCCCTGCGTCAATCCACAACCCACCTTGAAGACAGAATAAAGTCTATCGAGAACATGCTAAAAGAACTGGAAAAGGTCAAAGCGCCGTCGAACAGGCAAAGCCAGACCCAATCTGAGAAATCCCTGACGTCCAGCCAGGTGGAGACAAAATCGGCTCCCGGTTCCGTATCCCCTATGGAAATTAATACTCCAAAACCCGGAATGATTATTGAACAAGATCTCGAAAAAAAGACCCAGGAATAACTGCCATCGAACAATAAAATCAAGATAGTAGAAACACAGAATCGTAAAGGAATTTTCGTTCTGTTGAGATAATGTTTTTTTTAATTATTATCCGATTCCTGGTTCTTTTTCCAGGTCTCATACGCATAATCAAGGAGCATCCACTTGTCTTCGGAATCTATGGTGGTCAACATAATTCCGCCTTTATAATTGAAATCCGGATCTTCCTCGAGTGTTTTAATCCAGCCAAGATTTCCTGTAAAAACGACAGGTTCTTCTTTTGTAGGCACATCGACTTTCAACTTCAGCATGCAACCCAAAGGAAGTTTATCCTTCAAGTACACTATGACGCCCATACCTTCTCTGCTGATGTCAATTACAGAGCACTGCCGATTCCATTCCTCTTTATTCTCTTCTGAATACCGGGCAAAAAGCCTCACAGGAAAACGTAAAAACTTTCTTCTGTCTTTCACTAAATCCCCTCCATTTTTCGCATCATTTTGATTTCATATTCTTAATAATGTATCGTATATAACCAATCAACCCTAAAATATAACCTGATAAAATGATAGACTGCCACAACTGCAAACATTATTATGTCACGTGGGACAAGAACTTTCCGAATGGTTGCAAAGCCATGGGTTTTAAATCCAAACAGCTTCCTTCCGTAGATGTGCGTGTCATTTCCCGTCAAGAGTGTCATCTGGTCGAAAAAAAGAAACCAGATGCGGTGAAAAAGTCATAATTCGAATTTCACGCATGCAATTCGATATAAAGAAGGATCGGCTTAAGTGGATTACCTGAATTTTTTCAATCAGTCTTTTCAATCCTAAGAATGTCTTCCGGATGATCAACTTCCGGAGAATCGTATTCGGTGATAACCACCCGGATTTTATACCCGTATTCGATTGCACGCAATTGTTCGAGTTTTTCAATCTTCTCGAGTTTTCCTTCAGGGAGGTTTCTGAATATTTCCAGAAAGCGTCTGCGATATGCATAAATACCCAGATGTTTGTAGGTATCAAAAATTGTGTCGGCATTCCGGGCGCAAGGAATCGGCGATCTGGAAAAGTACAGCGCATACCCGCTATTATCAAAGGTTACTTTACAATCTTTGGGATTGGTTATTTCTCCTTTCTTAACGATTTTAAAGGCCAGGGTACTCATTTCAATATCCGGTTCGGTTTTAAACGGTCTGACTACATCCTGTAGATGTTGGGAATGAACTTTGGGTTGATCCCCCTGTATATTTATGACAATATCATCAAGATCAAGCCCCATTTTTTCTGCCGCCTCCGCCACCCGATCCGTTCCTGAACGATTTTCTTGGGCGGTCATGACCGCATTCCCTCCAAAACCAATTACCGCATCAAAAATCCTCTGATCGTCTGTTGCAACGACAACGTCTGTTGCGATATTTGACAGATTCACGCGTTCATATACCTGTTGGATCATGGGTTTTCCATTTTCAAGCAGTCGAAGCGGTTTGCCGGGAAACCGGGTAGAGTCGTACCTTGCAGGGATAATGACGACAATCTTCATATTTTTCTCCGTACCAAGATTTTGTTGACCCGTTTATCGGGTTTGAGGTATCAGTAAAATTAACATAAAACCTTAGCTCTTTTCAGGACATTATATCATGGATATGGAATCTTTAAAACGACTCCTTGGTCATGTTGCCAAAGGCAAAATATCAATCGAAAATGCTGCACAAAAACTTAAACATCTGTCATTTGAGGATGTAGACTATGCACATATAGACCATCATCGCTCGTTACGCAAGGGCTTCCCTGAAGTCATCTTCGGACAGGAGAAGACCGTCGATCAGATTATCGGAATTATGGAAAAAATGCTGATTCAGGAAAAAATCGTACTGGTGACACGCATTTCTGCACTTCACGCGGATCAAGTGATCTCACGCTTTCCGGAAGCAGAATACCATGAAGATGCAAAGATGGTGGTCTGGAAAAAGCATGAAATTCCACAACAGGGGAAAGGTACCATCGTTGTTATCTCAGCCGGTACATCGGACATACCGGTTGCCAAAGAAGCATACCTCACGGCACAGGTAATGGGAAACCGCGTGGAGTCTGTTTTTGATGTGGGCGTTGCCGGCATTCACCGCTTGTTCAATCATAAAGATTTGATCGATGATGCTTCAGTTCTTGTTGTGGTTGCCGGAATGGAAGGTGCACTTCCCAGCGTAGTTGCCGGAATGGTCAGCCGTCCGGTTATTGCAGTGCCCACAAGTGTGGGGTATGGGGTTAGCCTCGGCGGTTTAACGGCACTTTTTGCCATGCTGAACTCCTGCAGTTCAAATGTCGCCGTTGTAAATATCGACAACGGATTTGGAGCCGGATATATGGCGTCCATCATTAACAGATTATAACATTACAATAAAATCATATAACGATGTTATGAAGGAATCATAAAATGAGTGGAAATGAAAAATTCTGGATCGGGGTTGGCGATATCCACGAAGATCTTTCCCTCTTAAGCGAAATTCCCGGTGTGTCTGATGCCACCGGACTGATCATCAGCGGAGACATCACCAACAGAGGGGGGCGGCGCAGGGCAAGCCGGTTGCTTGAAACTGTTTTTGCTATAAATCCTAATATTTATGCACAGATTGGAAATATGGATTGCGCTGAAATCACAGATTATTTGGATGAAAAAGGGTGGAATATTCACGCAAAGGGCAAACAGCTGTCTGAAGATATCGGTATCATGGGCGTAGGATATTCAACGCCTACACCGTTCAGGACCCCTTCCGAGGTTCCGGATGCCATGCTGGCTCATTGGCTTAACCAGGGTTACGAATACGTGAAGCACTTTCCGAAACTGATTCTTGTTGCACATGATCCGCCATTTGGGTCAAAAGCAGCAATGCTGCCTTCGGGCAAAAATGTCGGCAACACATCGGTACTGGAATTTATCCGGCGTGTCCAGCCGGATATCTGCCTCACCGGCCATATCCACGAGGCAGACTCCGAAGATTTTATCGGCAAAACAAAGGTGCTGAACCCGGGGATGTTGTGCATGGGCGGTTATGTCCGTATTCGACTCAAGGAAGGAAAATTAGAAGCTGAATTGATGTACATACGATAAAGCAATATATATTTATAATCTCATTGAGTTGTAAAATTTCCGTTGCGTTTGACTATTGCTTGTAACCAATTATCCGTAAAAATTCCTTTCGTTCCTTTATATCCGCTTCGGTTTCAATGCCCTTTGATTTAAAACCGTCGATAACGCCGATAATCCCGCGTCCCTGTTCTGTTTCCGCAATGAGAACTTCAACTGGATTGGCCGTTGCACAAAAGATTCTGCAAACTTCCGGAACATTTTTGATGGCGTTTAATACATTGATGGGAAACATGTTTTTCATGAAAAGGATGAAACTGTGGCCGGCCGAAAGATTGTAGGCATTTTTCTTTGCCAGTTCGACAAGCTCGTCATCCGTTCCCGAATATCGCACGAGACACGGTCCGGAAGATTCGCAGAATGCAAGACCGAATTTTGCGCCCGGTACGGTACTGACCACAATCTCATAGACATCTTCGACCGTTTTGATAAAGTGAGAATGCCCTAATATCAAATTTAATTCTTCCGGTTTTTCGATCTTGACCGTTTTGATTTCCATATGCCCTCCGTTATTTCCTTCTGTATTGGCCATGCCTTCGGTCTCCGACTTTTCTTCGATCTTAACCGCTCTTTGCCCCTTGTCATTTCTTTTTATAAAACGACCCGGCTTTCCTCAACGCTCAACGCATCATTGGTATTTAATTTTATACTTCAGGCTATGAGAAATTTTTTTACGTGTCAAGAAAAAGAGACCCCATATGACATCGTATTCATGCCGCCAAGCAAGG
>Ga0210105_1000032_pt1 | contig 18557 bp, 17 predicted proteins | sample RushSE_TuleC_D2_FD_185569 | JGI IMG/M metagenome (GOLD analysis project Ga0210105, IMG submission 185569) | Wetland microbial communities from San Francisco Bay, California, USA, that impact long-term carbon sequestration - RushSE_TuleC_D2 (SPAdes) | ecosystem: Environmental > Aquatic > Marine >... | reverse complement strand
ATCATGAGGAGATAAAGCATGAAGGATAAGAAGTACACAAAAGTGATGTAACTCAAAATAATCGAATTCACTGCTCACCTCTCAGAATCCCATCAGATCTGATCTGCAGAGACGTCTTGCGTCTCGCCTTCAAACAGGGTCTTTCTTCTCCACCTTCCCCTTAATCTTGGAAGCCAGCTGGTCGAGCTCTCGCTCCAGTCCTACAGGGTTCTTGTTGGCTCTTCCGGCAACGCGGATATTCAAGCCACGCTTGGTCTTGGCCACCTGGATCCAGATGCTCCTGTGGGACGCGAAGAAGGCGACAAAGAGCCCGATCATGATGAAAAAAAAGCCGGTCCAAACCAGAGGAACGCCCGGGTCCCTGCTCACCTGAAGTCCCGTGTAGTATTTGGTTTCTACGCTTTCCAGGGAAAAGCGATAAGGTTTGTAGGCGCCGGGGTTGAACTTGGGGAACCTCTCGAAGAAACCCGGAAAACGTTCCTGGATCAAGTCTATGTTCTTGAACACCCAGAAACGGACCTCTTCGCCCTCCATCGGCTTCACGGCCACTTGAACGGCAGGCCCCATCTTCATAAAGTCTGATCTCGCTTCGAAGACCATGAACTGCCCTCCGCTCCCGGGCAGATCATAAGGCCTTTCGATTTCAACCTCCAAAGCCGTATTGGCCGTGTCGCCCTCCCGGCGGATGCCGATGCGTGCTTTGTTTCCGGGAAGAGAGCCGTAACTGGCCTGGTAGAACGTGATCCCTCCAAAGGTGAGCGGATGATTGACGAGCAGGGATCCTTGATGGGCCACTTTTCCGTTTTCGACGAAAACGAGATCCGATCTATACTCCTTAGGCGCTCCGTTGTCATAGAACTCCACCGAGAATCGATCACATCGAACGTCGAAGGGCAGAGCCCTCACGGACTGGCTCTTGCGGAGGCGGATCTTGTTGATGGCCTCTCCCTCCGGGATGTTCACGTAGGCTTCAAAGCCGAACAGGGAACCGACGATGCTGCCGATGAGGATGATCAAAACACTCAGGTGGATCAGATAGACACCGAAATGAGAGAATCGCCCCTTTTCAGCATAGAGCACCACCTCGTTATCGGTTTCTTTCTGGTGGAATTGTTTGTACTTGGTTTTCAGAATTGCTGCAGTCAGGGTGCGCACCTCATCGATCTTACCCGATGCGCTGAAATTCCTGTGGAGAGGGAGGTCCTCGAAGGGCTTGGATCGGTCCAGTTTCGGGGCGGCTCGAAATCGTTTCAAGGCTGCCGGAAAACGATCCAGAGAGCAAATGATGAGATTCAAGGCAAGGGTGCCGATGATCAGCCTGAACCACAGAGAATGATACATGTCGAAGAGCTGGAGAGAACTCAAGAGCCTCACCAGACTGGGGCTTAGCCGCTCGGCAAGCTCCATGGCTCCTTCTTGCTGTGGGATCACGGTCCCCAATATGGAGGTAACGGCAAGAAGAATGAGCAGTCCCAGGGTGAGCTTGACGGAAGTGAAAAGGTTCCACAGGGCGTTCGGTTTTTTGCCAGGTTCGGGTGAGGTCATAAAGGGATTCCAGAGCGTTGCAAATGAGAACAACATAACTCTTCAGCGTCAACGGTTCAATACTTTGCGCCCAAAATGTGCCGGCTTGCGTTTCTGCGAGCCTATCAAAAAGGGGATGCTTTTCTTGAAATGGCCACGAGAAATGCCTTGGAGGTCTCTTCACCCCATGCCCTTAGGCACCAGAATTCAATTTGAAAGAGCTAAAATGTTACTAATTGTGAAAAAAGATTGACCTTTTGGCCACATTCGTGATAAAAGCGTATTATTTTAGATTCTAATGTCTCTTCATGAGGCTCCTTTATGCTGGATCTTCGCTTCATCAGAGCCAATCTTGACGCGGTCAAACAAATGCTCAAGAACCGGCGCAACGATTTGGACATCTCTGTTTTTGAAACGATTGACAGGAGAAGGCGGGACATTCTTCCTGCCCTTGAAGCCCTTCGCCACCGGAGAAACAAGGTGAGCGAGGAGATCGCCCGGATGAAAAAGCAGCGGGAAGACGCCTCGAGCCTCATTGCGGAAATGAAGAAGGTCTCCGTCGAGATCAAGGAGATGGAGGGAACTCTTTCCCAGGTGGACGAGGATCTGAAACCTTTCCTCATGGTCATTCCGAACATGCCCCATGAGTCTGTGCCCGTGGGGGCAGCCAGCGAAGACAACCCGGTGGTCAGGACCTGGGGCACCGTTCCGGACATGGACTTTGAGGCCCTTCCTCACTGGGACATCGGAGAGAGGCTCGGGATCCTGGACTTCGCCGCGGCTTCTAAGCTCGCGGGCTCGAGGTTCGCGCTTTACCGAGGCGTCGGGGCATTGCTTGAAAGAGCGCTGATCTCCTTGATGCTGGATATCCACACGCGCGAACACGGATACACAGAGGTTCTGCCCCCGTTCATGGTCAATTCGGCGAGCATGACCGGTACCGGCCAGCTTCCCAAATTCAAAGAGGACCTTTTCAAGATCGAGGGATGGGATTTGTTCCTGATTCCGACCGCCGAGGTTCCGGTCACGAACATCCATCGTGAGGAAGTGCTGGCTGAAGAGTCCTTGCCCATCCATTATGCTGCCTACACTCCATGCTTCCGATCAGAGGCGGGTTCCTACGGGAAAGACACGAGAGGGTTGATTCGCCAGCATCAGTTCAACAAAGTGGAGCTGGTGAAGTTCTGCAAGCCCGAGGACTCCTACCAGGAGCTGGAGGAGTTGACCCGAAATGCCGAAACGATCCTGCAGCGCCTGGACCTGCCTTACCGAGTGGTCTCCCTTTGTACCGGTGACCTCGGGTTTGCGTCGGCCAAAACCTATGATCTGGAGGTCTGGCTCCCGGGCCAAAAACTCTACAGGGAGATTTCGTCCTGCAGCAACTTCGAGGATTTCCAGGCTAGGCGGGCCGGCATCCGGTTCAAGAGAAAGGGAGCGAGCGGAACCGAGCTGGTTCACACCCTGAATGGATCCGGTCTTGCGGTGGGCCGGACCCTGGTGGCGGTGCTGGAGAATTACCAGCAGAAGGACGGGAGCGTCCGGATACCGCGAATTCTTCAATCTTACATGGGAGGAATCGAGTTCATTAAGCCAACAAACCGATGATTTCGAGCGACCATCACCTGTATACCTGGCGGGATTATCAGAAACGATCATACCGCAGAGCCCGAAGAAAGGAGATCCTGAAAAAGGGGTCATGGGTCGGGGCTTTGCTGGCCGTTTGCGCTGTCCTTCTAGGGGTAGCCTTCCCTTTTGGGTCTTGGATATTCGCTTCCTTTCAGGAGGGACAAGAGCCCTCTCCGACCAAAATCAAGGCGGAAGGGCCAAAGCCGGAGACCTTCTCGAGAGAGGACCTTCGGGGGCTGCTCGATCAGATCAAACTGACACAGGTCTCCCTCGCAGAGCGCTACCATGTTGAAGCCCCTGGAGGACGGTTCACGCTGGAGACGTCCATTGACAGAGATCTCCAGCAGTTCGCCGTGGACCTTCTCAGTCGGTCCATGACCCAATATTCCGCGGCGGTGGTCGTTCGGCCGGACAACGGGCAAATTCTGGCCATGGCGAGCTACGAACCCAACGGGAACGGGGAAAAGGGGGAGAACCTTTGCCTCCGTGCAGACTTTCCTGCAGCGAGCCTGTTCAAGATCATCGCAGCCGCCGCGGCCGTTGAAGCCCTCGGCATGAACCCGGAAACCCCTCTGACGTTCAGAGGGCAGAAGCACACGCTCTACAAAAGTCAGCTCAAGGAGTACAAAGGGAAGAGAGGGAAGAGCCGGGGCAGAGAAACGACGCTGAGAGAAGCATTCTCGGATTCCATTAATCCTGTTTTCGGCAAGCTTGGCATCCACCATCTCGGAACCGATTTGATCACCGAGTACGCGGAGCGGTTTCTGTTCAACCACCCCATTCCTTTTGATTTTCCCGTGACCCCGAGCTGTTATGTGAAACCCACGGACGACTATGAGGTGGCGGAGGTGGCTTCCGGCTTCAACAAGAGGACGCTCATCTCCCCGCTCCATGCGGCGCTGGTGACCGCAGCGATCGCAAACGGGGGAACCATGATGGAGCCCTGGCTGGTCAAGACGGTTCTGAACTCTTCGGATCAAGTGCTCTATGAGGCCGCTCCTTCGGTGCTCGCGAGCCCCATCACCAAGAAAACGGCGAGCACGATGATGGTCCTGATGGAGGGAACGGTTGTGGAAGGGACCGCCAGGAGAGCCTTTCAGCCCCTTCATCGAAAGAGGGAGTTACGGTATGTGGACCTTGGCGCCAAGACAGGCACCATCAATGGAGCGACGGACCATTACAAGTACGAATGGATGACGGCCTACGCCCTTCCCTCGGATGGAGACGGGGGTCTTTGCATCACGGTGATGACCGCTCACGGAGAAAAAATGGGCGTGCGGGCCAAGGATATTGCGAGACTGATTATTAATCGCCACTATTGCTCCTAATTCGAGTAAACTTGTGCCGGGACCTGAGGAAGCCTCCACCATCCTCGTTCGATTGCAAGCAGGTTCAAGGGGCAACCTTTCTTCCATGGTTTTTCTCCAGGGGACTGGAGAGGAGATTGTGATATGTGTGGAATCGTATGTTACGTCGGAGAAAGAGAAGCCAAGCCGATCATCATGGAGGGCTTGAAGCGATTGGAATATCGCGGGTATGACTCGGCAGGAATTGCCGTGCAGGATGACCGGAACATCGCTTTTTTCAGGTCCGTGGGCAAGATCGTGGAGCTGGAGAGGAAGATCGGAGAACTGGCGATCCCAGGGTCATCCGGCATCGCCCATACCCGATGGGCGACCCACGGGGAACCGAGCGAAAGGAACGCGCACCCTCACACGGACCAAGCCGAGAATGTCTTTGTGATCCACAACGGCATTGTCGAGAACTTCTACAGCCTCAAGAAAAAGCTGGAAAAATCAGGGGTGACCTTCCGGTCCGAAACGGACACGGAGGTTCTCGCCCACCTCATTGCGCTGCACTTCGACGGAAACCTGTCAGAGGCTGTGAGGAAAACCATCTCTCAGGTCGAAGGCACGTTCGGGATCGCCGTCATCCACAGGAATTCTCCCGGACAAATCGTGGTGGCCCGAAGAGGAAGCCCGCTCATCATCGGCGTCGGTGAAGACGGCCATTTCGCCGCATCCGATGTGGCGGCCATGGTGCGATACACAAACCAAGTGGTCCACCTGAGCGACAACGAGATGGCCACGTTGACACGGAGTGGGTTCACCCTGTCCACGGCGCAGGCAAAGGCCATTACCAGGGCTGCCGAGAGGGTGGAATGGCAGCCCGAGGACGCGGAGCTGAGCGGTTTCCCCCACTTCATGCTGAAAGAGATCTATGAACAGCCTGAAACCATCATGAACGCCATGAGAGGGAGGATTGAACCCAGCGAGGGAGTCCCCAAGCTCGGCGGCATCATGCCGGTGTGGGATCAACTCAAGGAGTCACGCCACATCGTCATTGTGGCCTGCGGCACCTCTTTTCACGCCGGGTGCGTGGGCCGATACATTTTCGAGCGGCTGACGGAAATTGATGTGCAGGTGGAGATCGCCTCGGAGTTTCGGTACAGAAAACTGAATTTTCCGCCAAACACCTTCATCATCGCCATCAGCCAATCGGGTGAGACGGCGGATACCCTTGCAGCGATCCGGGAGGCTCGGCGCAAAGGGGCGCGGCTTCTGGGCATCGTGAATGTCGTGGGGAGTTCGATTTCGAGGGAGACTGAGGCGGGGGTATACAACCATGCGGGCCCGGAAATTGGTGTGGCCTCCACCAAGATCTTCATCAGCCAGCTGACCATCCTCACGCTTCTGGCCATTCTCCTGGGCCGGCATCAGAAACTGTCCCTTACCGATGGAGTCGAGGCGATTCACGCCCTGAGCGCTCTGCCCGATCAGGTCAGAAGGGTCCTCTACCAGGACAACCACATCCAGGCGATTGCGGACAAGTACTTCAGGTGCGACAACTGGCTGTTCCTGGGGAGGAAGTACCAGTACCCCATTGCCCTGGAGGGGGCTCTGAAGCTGAAGGAGATCTCTTACATTCATGCAGAGGGCTATGCCGCCGGAGAGATGAAGCACGGGCCCATCGCCCTCATCAGCCCTGAAATGCCTACGGTGGCGGTTGTCCCCAGAGATTCCATGTACGAAAAAATGATCAGCAACATCCAGGAGATCAAGAGCCGCAGAGGGCCGGTGATCGCGATTGCCACCGAAGGCGACGACAAGATCAGAGAAATGGCCGATGAGGTGATAGAAGTCCCGGCGACGCTGGAGTACCTTTACCCGATTCTGACGGTTGTTCCTTGTCAGCTTCTGGCCTACCACTGTGCCAGGTTTCTGAACAGGGACATTGACAAGCCGAGGAATCTAGCGAAGAGCGTCACGGTGGAGTGAGGATCAAGAGGAAAGGGTTGGCGCGAGCCCCTGCCAGGACAATAAACTCGCTTGTCTATTACAGCATCAGAGCGGTGGCCAGGATTGTCCTGGCCCCTTTTTTTGAAATCCATGTGGAGGGGCAGGACAACGTCCCCAAGAGAGGTTCCTTCATCCTTCTTCCAAAACACCAGCGATGGGAGGACATTCCCCTGCTGGGTCTCGCATCCCCCGTGCCTCTTTACTATGTTGCCAAGAAGGAGCTGTTCACGAACCGCCTTTCGAGCTGGTTCATGACCTCTCTCGGCGGCATCCCTCTGGACCGCCGCCGACCTCTGGCGAGCAGAAATTCCATCAAAGCCGTGGTGGAGCTCCTGGAGGATGGGGCCGGAGTCGTGGTTTTCCCCGAGGGAACCTATTACAGGGACGGCATGGGCGCGGGCCGTGTGGGACTGATTCGCCTGATTCATTCTCAGATCGAGGTCCCTTTCATTCCTGTGGGAATCCGTTATTCAAGTCAGGCCACGAGGAAACCAGTGCTGATCAGGTTCGGCCGAACTCTCCCCTGGGAGCCGTCCATGGAGCCCGAAGAATTCCTTGACTCGGCCATGCAAGAGATCGGAGTCTTATCAGGATTGCGGCCATGAAGAGGACTCGGAAATGGCTCGGTTCAGAAAAGGTTTTCCTGCTCGCTTATTTTGTCCTCTCGAGCTGGAGAACGAGTTTGCCGTCCATGTGATACTCAATGAACCTGGCCGATGAGTTGATTTTGTATGTGTACCCTTGTTTGTTGATCTTGTCGGTCTGGTACACCTTCACGACCATCTCTGTTTTATCGCCGTACCACTTACGGTAATCGGTCCCATTCTTGTTGGAGATTTTGACCGTAAAACTCGCGTCCCGGAAATCCTCGGCCACTTTGACGAAAACATTGTCCCCGTCGGCAACCACGCTCTGGACAACCTGCTTGTCTATCTTGAGCGCTGTAAAGGGTCCGAACGTGGCAGGCTCCTGGGCTTGAACCGCAATGGGGCACAGGAACGCAAAAGCCAACACCGCAACAAACAACTTCCTCATATTGACCTCCTTAAACGAGTCATTCCTCGCGTTAATCCGCTTTACACCAAAACCTTTTGATCGTCAAAATCAAAAAAATAGGCCTTCATCATCACTCCCACAGGCGCTCCTCATCCATTCTCGACTACCGGGGAAACACGATTCCCTGATACACCTCACCCAACGATGCACCTCAAGAATGCTGCACCCGAGCAATCAACACCTTGTCCACCCGGCGACGGTCCATGTCCATCACTTCAAAACGAAACCCTTTCCACTCGAAGTGTTGTCCCACGGACGGAATGCCTCCGAGCTGGGTCATGATGAAGCCGCTCACCGTGTGGTAGTGACCGGATTCCTCGTCGGGCAGAGCGTCTATGTCGAGTATTTCTTTGAGCCGGTCGACATGCAACAACCCGTCCACCAGCCAGGAGCCGTCTTCGCGGACGGTCACCTCCGGTTCATGGGGCTCATCCCTGGACGGGAGTTCTCCCACAATGGCTTCCAGAATGTCCCTGTCCGTGACCAGACCCTGGATGCCGCCGTACTCATCGGTGACGAGCGCAAAGTGGGTGCCTTCTCTTTTGAACAGGTCGAGCACTTTCAGCGCAGATGCGGTCTCGGGAACAAAGAGGGGGGGCCCCAAGGCTTGTCGGATGTTGATCGGTTGGCCGCTGAGAGACTGGCTGAGGAAGTCCTTAGCAGCGACCACGCCCAGGACGTTGTCGAAATTTCCTTGGATGACCGGAAAGCGCGAATGCCGACCGCTCACCATCTTGGCTCGGAGGATTTCCGAGGAATCTTTCACGTCGATCCACACCATCTGGGTCCGCGGCGTCATAAAGGCGCCGATGGGCCTCTCGTCCAGTCGCAACACGCCTTCAATCATGTCCTGCTCCGACTCCTCGAAAATGCCCAGGGCCGTGCCTTGTTCAACGAGGATTTTGATCTCTTCAGGGGTGACTTGAGGTTCCGAAGAGGGTTTGACCCTGAACAGCCTGAGCGCCAGGTCTGTGGATACGCTGAGCAGCCGAACAAGAGGAGAAGCGAGCAAAGACAGAAAGCGCATCGGAGCAGCCACGGCGGAGGCGATTCGCTCCGCGTGGACCAAAGCGACTCGCTTGGGTGCGAGTTCACCCAGAACAAGGGAGAAGAACGCGACCCCGACCACGACAACCCCAACGCCGATGATGCTCCCGTAAGGCGCGAGCGCGGGCACCCCAAACGCCAGACGCTCGATTTTGTGACCCAGGGTTGCCCCTCCGAAGGCCCCTGCGAGGATTCCGACCAGGGTGATCCCGATTTGTACGGTTGCGAGAAAGCGGTTCGGGTGAGTTGCCAATTCCAGTGCGGTTCGGGCGCCAGCGTCTCCGGAATTTGCCGAATGTTGTAACCGGGCTTTTCGAGCTGCAATAATGGCGATTTCGGACATGGCCAGAAGACCGTTGGCGGCGATCAAGACGAAAATCACCAAAGTCTCCAGAAGGAAGCTACTCAAGAGATCGTCCTCCTTTCTTTGCATTTCGTGAGAAGCATGAACTTTGGTGGAGCGCCTTGTGAGGATCAGGGCTCGTAAACGTAGCTCCACGTCTCAGTGAGAACGTCATCTCCCAGCTTGAGAAAGGCTCTTAGCTCCACAGGGTCCTTTGTTTTGGGTCGGTCTTTGTCGGCGGAAATGGCTTCATCCGAAAGGATCTGAAACACGAGGCGCCAGCCGCCGGCGAACCTGTTTTTGTAGACCTGCTGCTCCATGAACTTCGCGCCGGAGCCGACCGTCACGACGCCTTCCACCGGAGTGTCCGCCGGAAGGGAGTCGAGTCGGGCGCCGGCAAAATCAATGACGAATTTCCTGGCCCCCTCCACCTTGGTCCTGGCGGTCCTGGTGGCGACCACCCTGCCGCCGGGAGGCCGAGGGCTCTCCGTGGCGTAGTGCCAGAACATTTGATAAGCGAAGGAGAGGGGTTCCCCCTTTTCAGGAAGTTTGGAGGGCACAAAAAAGGCGACAATGTTGTCATAGACCTCTTTATCGGTGGGGATCTGGATCAGCTCCACCCGTCCTTCCCCCCAGCTGCCCACGGGACGGATCCAGAGGCTGGGGCGGTTTTCATAGTTGCTCTCAAGGTCCTGGTAATGGTCAAAGTCCTGGTCCCTCTGAGAAAGGCCGAAGCCTAGGGGATTGTTGACCCGAAAGGAGTTGACGAGCACGGTTTTGGGATTGAGTAGGGGACGCCAGATCCACTCCCCAGTGGATGTGGCAAGCATAAGACCGTCAGAGTCATGGATCTCCGGCCGAAAATCATCCATGACTCTGGCGTAAGAGTTTTCACCGTGGTGGAACATACTCGTGATGGGGGCGATGCCGAGCTTTCCGACCGGTTTACGGAGAAAGAGCGTGAGTTCGACATCGATGACGGTTTCTTTTCCCGGATGGATGACACCATGGTAGGCTCCGGTAACGCTGGGGCCGTCCAGTAGAGCGTAAAGGGTAAGGTCCTTGGCATCACGCTGCGGCTCATGAATCCAGAATTTTCTGAAATCGGGGAACTCCTCCCCTGAAGGAAGCACGGTGTCAATGGCAAGGCCTCTGGCCGACAGACCGTAGTTCATGTTCTGTCCAACGGCCCTGAAGTAGCTCGCCCCGACGAACACGGCGACTTCATCGTGATAATCTGGCTTGTTAATCGGATGATGGACGCGGAACCCTGCAAACCCGAGATTGTCCGGCACAAGAGTCGAGGCCTCTTCCCTTGGATACGTGTAGAGATCTTTTGAAAAAGGGATGGGTTTTACCTCTCCCTTGGGGCTGATGGTATAGAGAGTGACCGTGCGGTCATAGTAAAGTCCCGGGTGAAAAAACTGAAGGGTGAAAGGAAGCCCTTCTTTGCGCCATAAAGATCGGTCTGGCTTGAACCGGATGTTGCGCCATTGATCATAGTTATCGACTGAGAGGCTATCAGGAACTTCTCCTTTCGGGCTTTTGTAAGGTCTCTCGGATAGCTCCTTTGCCTCCTGCACCACGCTCTGGAAAGAGAAGGTGCTCTTTGCTGCATAGGTTTCTGCCTGCGATAAACACCCTCCAAAGGCAAAGAGGAACACCAAGGAGAGGAGCCGGGCAACGGCTGTTAGTGGCCGCGGTAGAAGTCTTTTTGTGCCGGGTCCCATCATCTTGTAACTCCTGTGACATTGGTCCGCTTGGTTTGTGTGCTAAGGCCTCTCCCTCGCGCGCTACCTTATCCTTTTCTTGTAGCTCATGGCAATCCCTGCTCGACTGCCGGGGTGAACGCGGGTTTCAAATTCAGGTTGGTCTTTCATGTACTGAAAATATCGATCCGTATCGCTCACATATCCTCCCCGATGTGGGAAGGCTCGTTCTTCCACATTATGGGCGGCGATGCATCCGCCTGGCTCAATCTTGGGGATCAAGGCTTTTGCGTAGTTGATGTACCAGTCTTTGTCCGCATCGATGAAAACAAAATCAAAAGGACCGGGAAGATCGTTGACTAATTGATGGGCATCGGCGTTCCGTGCGTCAATGGTGTGGCTCAGACCCGCCTCTTTGAAGTTGGCCAGCGCCTGCCTGTAACGGTCCTGGTCAATTTCAATCGTGATCAGCTTTCCACCGGTTTTGCTGAGAGCCCACGCTATCCAGACGGCTGAATGACCGGTCGAGGTTCCCACTTCCAGCGCCTGTTTGTATTGATTCTCCAGGATGATGTCATGAAGGATCTTTCCGTCTGTCTCCGGCACGTTCCAATCGCGCCATTGATTTCTCATCTTGTCGAGAAAGGTTTTCACTTTCTTGTCGAGGACGCTGTCGGCTTCACCACCCTGTGAGTCACAGGGCAGGGGGAGAGCCAACAGAAGGCTCAAAAGTGCAAAAAGGACGATCTCAAGATATTTTTTCATCATGGCCATTCTTGTGAGACAGAAGAGCGGCGCTGATCAGCAGCTTTTGTCGACGCCTAATCTGCCGAGGATATCCTCCATGAGGCACCACTTGGTGAAAGCGGATTGCAGCAGGTTCAGCCCGACGAAGGCCGTGAAAAGGTGCCAATAGGGGCTGTGAAAATAACCCAAAACCAAAGAGGCGAGAACGAAAGTGCCTGCAATCGCCCTGATTAACGGTTCCATTTTCATGTCAGCTTCTCCGCACAAAGCAAACAAAGAGGTCTTTCTTCTGCCGTTTCTAATGACAAAGGTCCTCTGTTTTGTCAACCCTTGTCAATGCCTATTGCGATCCTCTTTTGCCCCCCGCATTCATCGTACCCGTCTCTAACCGACTTTTTCTCCCAATCCGTCTTCTTGAAAGACCTGTAAGGGCATGTCGTCGTGTGCTCGCTTTAATGGGTGAATGGGGGTGACGAAATTTGTCAGATTTGCCATCTTTTCGCAAAAATCAGAGTCAAAGAAACCTATGAAATTTGTGGGGAGCAGAGGACTGAAGCGGCCTCGATTTTTGAGGGAAAACCCTCACCAAATCTACGTGCGGAGATGGATCGAAGGGCGAAGAGGGTAGACCCAGGGGAGTGAGATATAACTCGCTGAAATTAGACATTTTTTGTTGAGACGGGTTCGATAGCCATCGAGGGGTCTTAGGGCCGGCTTCTTCGTAAAACCGAGCTTGATGACCCAGGCTCCCTTGTCCCTGCATTTCGGCATACCTCAAGTCTCATTGGTCCAAGAGTTGCAACTTCATCTTCCATCCGCATTAAAGGACTGAAGCTCATGGCATCCTTGCTTATTCCTTCCAACATCTTACATTGTTTACAATACTTACCGACATGGGGAAAAGAGCGATACCATGAAAGTCAGTGCAGTATTTGAGAAAAGGATCTTGAGCAGTGAAAAAGGCATTCCTGGTCATCTTGTTTGTTCTTACCTTGACTCAAAGTGCATGGGCCGTAGACTTTGAGCAAGATAGGTATGTCCAGGAACTCATTGCGCGGATTTCTCAGCACACCCTCAACAGCGAGTATGGCAAAGCCATCGGCAAGGCTAACCAGCTAATCAGTCTTTATCCTAAGGAGCCCCTCCCGCGGTTTCTTCTTAGCAGCATTTACATGTACATCGTGCGCTCGTACTGGGATTTCCCTGCAGACGAGCAATACGAAACCTACAAAAGAAGATTCGCAAGCGCATCAGCCGAGGCTAGGAAGGCGTGCGACGAATACCCTGAGCAAAACGCCATGGTCTATTTCGTGCGGGGAATGGTCCTCGGAGCAGAGGGCATGGTTCATCTCCAGGACAGAGAGTGGTTGGACTCGTACTCTAAAGGGAAAAGCGCTGTTGCCGCATTGGAGAAGTCGTTGGAGATCGATCCCACAAATTATGACGCCTATCTTGGATTGGGAATGTTCGAATACTATTGTTCGAAGCTCACCGGCGCCGTCAAGATCCTCGCTTGGCTGATCGGTTTCAGCGGGAACAGTGAAAAGGGGATCGAGTTCGTCACGAAGGCCATGACCCACGGCAAATATGCCGAAGGCCCGGCCAAGGTCTTTCTCGCCTATGCGTACATCCAGTTTGAGGACAGACTTGACGAAGGTGTGGAGCTTACCAAAATCCTTCGGGCACAGTACCCGAGGAATTACACGTTTGTAGAATATTTATTGCGCGCAGCCAGGAAGCTACCGCCTGAAAGGGCTGCTGACGGACTCAGGTGGATCGACACCTACGTGAAGACCCCGAACTGGAAGAATGACATCATTTTGTACGTCCCATTCAATCTCGACATGGTGGACTACGTTCAGGCAAGCCTGTTTCTTGCCCGCAATGACTATGCGGCAGCCCGGAATCTCCTGGAACCTGTCTCAGCGTGCAGCAATCATATCGACGAGTTCAACACGGAAGTGAATTTGGCTCTGCTCTATGTCTATGCGAAGACCGCTAACCACGACAAGGCGCGTGAAATCTACTCCCATATCATGAGCCAGAAATCCATCAACAATTCTCATTCCAAAGCTAAAGACATCTTCAGCGGCTGATTCATCGCGAGGGGGCAAGCCGTCAGCTCTTGGACTCCGCCTGGGTCAAGATGCGGTCGTTCATCCGAAGATCTGAACCTCACTCAAAGGTGACCTTCAGACCTAGGTCCTCCGTGAGGACCACCGACATGCTGTTGAGACGGCCGATGATTTTCTGCCGGTCAGGGATCATGCCATTTTGCTTCATGAACTCTATGGCCTTGGGTTTGAATTGAGCCCGCAGTTCCGCATACATGTCTTTCCCCTTGAGCCAATCGACTAAAGCCACTGTCCCCGACATCTTCGAGATGAATTGCAGCGACTCCAGATCGACTGCGAAATCAAGCTCTTTGGCCGGTGGGAGGGTGACGACGACCTGATGATCCCGCAACCTGATCGAGTCCTTGATCAGTTCTTTCATATCGATCCCGTAGTACAGTTTTGCCGTCCCGATGAGATATCCCTCGCGTTGCCCGAGGAGGATATTGCTTTCAGAAACGGACACGACGATCTGCGAGGCGATTCTGTCAGTGACCAGAAAAGCCATGGCGTCGCTTTGCAAGATGGTCAGGGTTTGTTTTTCAACTCGTTCCCATTCAAATAAGGCCCTTAGGGACTTGAGGAACGGGAAGGCGATGTAAGTCCCAGCACCGCCTACGCACAGAGCGATGAGAACAATGAGCGTGGTCTTCAGAGTTTTCATCTTCAATCCCCGTGACTTAACAGGAGATGATCCGCAACAAGACGAAAAGCGCAATAATTGCAGCCAAGATCAAGAGAATGATCGGAATGATGCCGGATGAATCCATGAGATACTTCATCATAACCCCTCCTGACATTCCCTGCTATCGATTAAAACCTTGGTCTCCGCAATACGCCAGAACTTGAATACTCTCACGCTTCCCTTAGCGCCAACGCTTGGATTCTTATTTGCAGTCTGAACCGAGATCGTTCTTTTCCATAACTGCATGCCCACTCGTGTTGTAGGTTCTCAACCATCATAACCATAGCATAAGCCTTGTCTGCGCACAAGGAGGAGCTTGATTGGGGAAGCCAACTGTGCAATATTGATTTGAATGGAATTCTCGAAGCATCGGAGTTCTTTAATCATAGCCTTCGTCAGGACCAGTTTGTCACAAAGGAGATTTCGGCATCGCAACAAAAGAAGACAAGATATTGTTGGAACTGATTGAGAGTGCGATCAGGACAGAGGTTTTTCCTGGGGCGGTGGCGTTGGTCGCGCAGGCAGAGAAGATCGTCTTCTTTGAGCATGTCGGAAATCGTTCTTTGATCCCTGAAGCTATGCCGATGGCTAAGAATACGATCTTCGATCTCGCTTCACTCACCAAGGTGATGGCAACCACGCCGGTAATCATGAAGCTGGTGGATGAAGAAAAGCTCAGCCTGGATCAATCGCTGGCGGAGGTACTTCCTCGTGCAGAGCTCGGGGAAAAAAGAGGCATCACGCTGAGGCTCTTACTGAGTCACTCTGCGGGTCTGGTGGATTGGAAACCTTTCTATGAGAAGCTTCGTGATTATCCATTGCAGGAACGAAAAAAACTGTTAAGAGAGTGGATCATCGAGGAGCCCTTTGCTTATGAACCGGGGAAGGGCAATATCTATAGCGACCTCGGGTTCATGCTGCTTGAATGGGTGATCGAGGAGAAGACAGGGGAGACCCTGCCGGAGTTCGTGGAGAAGCGTTTCTATGGACCTCTGGGGTTGAAAAGGACATTTTTTGGGGGAGGGGAGGGGAGAGTTCTGCAAGGCATGGCAAAAGAGGAATTTGCAGCGACAGAGGATTGTGCGTGGCGGAAAAAGGTGCTGCAAGGGGAAGTGCATGACGACAACGCGTGGACCCTTGGCGGGTACTCAGGGCACGCAGGGCTATTCAGCACTGCTGAAGAGGTCTGTGTGATCGCCAACATGTTGAGAGAACATTGTTTGGGAAAAAGGAACAACTTCTTCAAGCCCAAGACAGTGAGGGAGTTCTTCAGAAGGCAGGACATCGTCAAATCAAGCGATTGGGCTCTTGGGTGGGACACACGGGCATTGGAAGGAAGCAGTGCCGGAAAGTATTTTTCCCGTGACAGCGTTGGGCACACAGGGTTCACAGGGACATCCATATGGATGGATCTTGAAAAGGATGTGATTGCCATACTGCTCTCGAACAGAGTGCATCCTAAGAGGGACAACGACAAGATCAAGCAATTCAGACCGGTGTTTCACGACGCGGTGATGGAAGCGTTGGGACTAGCAAATACCTAAAGTCGTGGAAGGCAGGAATAATGGAATGGTGGAATGATGGAAGAATGGGTAAAGAGGAAGACAGAATCAAGGGAATGGAGTGTTGGAGTAACGGAGGGATGGAGTATTGGGCCTAAACCATTACTCCAGTACTCCAATGCTCCATTACTCCGAGGTCTTAGGGACCACGGACAACTGACGACGGACCACGGACAACTAGCAAATGGCCGAAATCAAGAGCACACTCGACATCATCATGGAGAAGGCCAAGAAGTTCTCTGTGACTGAAGAAGAGAAGCAGGGCTTTAAACGCCAAGAACTTGAAGGCAAGATCAAGGGCCTTGTTCAAAAGACTCTTGACGGCATCTTGGATTCTGAGAGGTTTCAGGTCGAGGTGGTCGCTCTCAAAGCAAAAGAGAGGGACCTGGTTGATCAGATCCTCAAAGAAGAGGTCGTCGCTCGAATTGAACCGGGCGCAAACAGCGAACCGCTTCTCGAGATGTTGGAAAATGTTGTGGGCCCGTCTTGGGCAGCTGTAAGGCAAGTTCTGGCTGACTTTGAGAAGAAGGTTGAGAAGCAAAAGGAATCACGTCGAAAGGCACTGATAGAGGATTTGAAGAAGAAAGGGATCTCCGGTTCTGCTGTTCTGCCCAACCTGGATGCCGGTGATGAGTGGGCTCGCATCAGGGCGGAAATGAGGAGGCAACTGCAAGAGGAGATCAGAGAGCAAATCAAATCGCTCCCGAGAGCGTGACAGAAAACCTGAATCTGGTTCCCGTTCACCCTTCGATACCTCAGGGTGAACGGTTGGACGATGCTGGCACAAGGTCTCGGGGCAGCCGTGTACCGTGAACCTTGCGCCTTGCGCCCTTCTTAGATATTGATCACCTTGTCCGCCAATTGCATCGCCGTCACGATGTCGAGCATGTTGGTCGTGTCTCCCACCTGTTTTTTGTCGAGCAGGTCGAAGTGATTCAGGCAAGTTCCGCAGACCATTATGGTGAGACCTTCTTTCTCATACTCCTTGAGGGCGTCGAGCACCTCTGAACCGCCTATGGTAAGCTTGACCCCGTTGTTTACGAAAACGAGCCGCCAGAGCTCATCGCCAATCTCCGCCAGAGTCTTGATGAAATTAATGAGAAGCAGCTTGCCAAGCACGTCGTCTCCGTAGCCCATGCGATCCGTGGCGATCATGACCACAATCTTTTTCTTATCCGAGTTAGACTGAGGGCCAAAGGACGGCTGTGATACGGTCGCTCCCGGCCCTCGCTTACCGATGACGAAGAAGTCCGGTCCCTTCTTTTCCACAGAGACTTCGAATTTCTGGTTTTCCAGAAATCGGGTCACATTCTGCCTGGCCGCTTCGTTATCGACGATGACCTTGATGGACTGGGGATTTTCTTTGTCCAAGGTTTGTTTTGTTTGCAGTACCGGAGCAGGGCAGGCCAGCCCGCGGCAATCCAATTCCGTTGACATAAAAAAACTCCTTTCATTCACCGCAGAGAGCGAAAGGGTGCGATCTCCGCGGTGAGGCCTCTATTCGATGATGATCCGTCCTTTGGGCTCGGAAATGACCTCGCCAACAATGGCGGCGTCCTGGATGCCTTTGGCTTTGAGGGCTTTCATCAAGGCCTCCGCCCTCTCAGGGGATACGCAAATCAGCAAGCCACCCGATGTCTGCGGATCAAACAGCACATCCTGCAGCTGGCGGTCAACCTGGGAGTGGAAATCCACCATGGCCTGCCTGAAATCCCTGTTTCGGTATGCTCCTGCCGGCACAAGCCCCATAGAGGCATATTCGAGGGCCTCCGGATAGACGGGAACGCTGCCCGCCTGAATCCGAACACCGCACCCCGAGCCGTCAACCATCTCGGCAAGGTGACCTAGGAACCCGAAGCCCGTAATGTCCGTGCACGCATGAACAGGGTAATCCGTCATCACCTCGGCCGCGTCCTTGTTGAGATTGGCCATGGCACGAGTCACCTTGTCTGTGATTTCCTTGGATGCCAGGCCGCCTTTGATGGCCGTGGCGATAATGCCTGTGCCGAGCGCTTTGGTAAGAATCAATCGATCTCCAATTTTGAGATTTTTCTTTGTGAGAACTCGATCCGGGTGAATGAATCCCGTGACAGAGAGGCCGTACTTGAGTTCCGGGTCCTCTACGGTGTGCCCGCCCACAAGCACCACTCCGGCTTCACGCATCTTGTCGATCCCGCCTTCAATGATCCGTCGCAGCACGGAGATATCCATGTCCTTGGCCGGGAAGGCAACGAGGTTCATCGCCGTCTTGGGAACACCCCCCATGGCATAGACATCACTCAGCGCGTTGGCTGCAGCAATCTGACCGAACCAGTAAGGGTCGTCCACAATGGGGGTGAAGAAATCCACGGTCTGGATGATCGCAATTTTATCAGTGACTTTATAAACCCCTGCGTCATCGGCCCGCTCAAGACCCACGAGGACATTCGGGTCGGTCGGGATCTGAAGCCCGCACAGCGCCTTGTCCAGGTCCCCTGGCGCCAGCTTGGAGGCTCAACCGGCCCCTTTCACCGTTTGCGTCAGACGATAGTTTTCTTGGTCCATCATCTTACCCCATCCTTAACGGTAGATTGACAAAGGTAACCTAATGCTGGAAGGTACTGAATTCAAGAACAAATTAGGACAAAGAACCCTGCGCTTTCGACCGGGCATCTTGGCTTAGGATTCTTTCATAATCTCCGCCATTGCCCTGGGGATAAGCTCTATCAGCTCGATGACTTGGGTCGCCGGCGTAGGATTCGCATACAGACCGGCCAGCCTGTTCATCTTGGCTGCAAGAAGGGCTGCGTCCTCTATGCTCTTACCAGATTCCGCCAGGGCGGAAACGATGCCTGTCACCGTGTCG
>Ga0210105_1000031_pt1 | contig 18570 bp, 17 predicted proteins | sample RushSE_TuleC_D2_FD_185569 | JGI IMG/M metagenome (GOLD analysis project Ga0210105, IMG submission 185569) | Wetland microbial communities from San Francisco Bay, California, USA, that impact long-term carbon sequestration - RushSE_TuleC_D2 (SPAdes) | ecosystem: Environmental > Aquatic > Marine >... | reverse complement strand
CAAGGACATCACAAATGCTATCAATTGTGCTTTGTAGCTCGTCGTAAGTATCCATTTTTTCTCTATCTCCTTCATAGCGATGAGAGGTTTCGTTCAATCAGGGGAATACGAACGTGCGTCATTTGAAAATATTCCTACACCCTTCTTCACTACGCTCTTTTTTTGGTTCAGCTTTACTAAACTGAGAATGCGAATAGTTGGAATCTCAGAGATGTCTATTCGATTTTAACTTTCTCCTCTGTTCCTCGGTGCTCTGGTAATAATTCAAGAGATATTTTTGAATTATAACTAAATTTCATTAAAAATAAAAGGGCTTAGATTTTCACCTAAGCCCTCGTTTTTATTTTGGTGCGCCCGACTGGGTTCGAACCAGCGACTTTCAGCTCCGGAGGCTGACGCTCTATCCACTGAGCTACGGACGCAATATTGTAAGATGACCAAAATTTGAATCGAAAAATAGTCTATTGCCTGCAGTATGTCAAGCGTGATGATGTTTTCTTCCCGGCGAAGAATGAAACGCATCATTGTTTATGGGGATAAATCATTTTCAGCTTTCACCGCCTCATGTTTCGGCCGGATAGATGGGAGCGAAACCCGAGGCTTAATTTTTTCCTAAAAGATCTGTCCGTTTTTCAAACAGTTCTTTGGCTTCCCCGACCACGTAAAGAGATCCTGCAATGCAGATGACATCTTTCGATGAAGCGTTTTCAATGGCATATAGGATGGCCTTGTCGACATCCGGAATGATATGAATGTCTGAAATTATCTCTTTGGCTGTTTTGTAAAGGGTTTCCGGTGCCAAGGCCCGATCGATTTTAGGGCGGGTCAATATGGCTTTCCTGCACATCGGGAGAAGGTCTTTTAATATGACCTTATAGGGCTTATCATCCAATATGCCGATGATCATTGTTATATTGCGGCCGGAAAGATCCTCTGATAGGTATCTTGCCAGATGACGGGCTGCCATTAAATTGTGGGCGCCGTCAAGCAATATCAGCGGGGATGAAGAAACCCTTTCCAGTCTTCCCGGCCAGTTGTTTTGTTCCAGTCCATCCTTGATGTTTTTTAATGAAACATCGAGATGATTTTTTTTCAGTATTTCGCATACGGCGAGAACCAGTGCCGCATTATCGGCCTGATACCTGCCGGTTAATCCGGTTCGGATGTTTCGCCATACATAATTGATTCCAAAATAATTAAATGTCGCATTGCTGTTTCGTCGAATACGAAAAGCGTCTCCAAAACGATACAAAGGCGCGGATTGTGATTCAGCAATGGATTTTAGCACTGAAATGGCGGTTTTTTGAGTTACACCCGTTACAACAGGAACCCCTTTTTTGATAATGCCCCCTTTTTCCCGGGTGATTTCGGCGATGGTGTTTCCCAGGTAAAATTTATGTTCAAGGGATATATTGGTAATGATTGTCAGGGCGGGTGTAATCACGTTGGTTGCGTCGAGCCGTCCGCCCATGCCGGTTTCGATAACGGCCCAATCCACCTGATGCCGGCCGAATTCATGAAACGCCATGGCAGTTGAAAACTCAAAAAAGGTGGGTTCACGAGATCCGTAATGTACGTTTTTTACAGCCTTATAGGCATCAACTACGTTTTTATCAGAAACAGAACGATTGTTTATGCGGATTCTTTCATTGAATCTAACCAGATGCGGAGATGTATATAGTCCGACCCGATATCCTGCTTTGTGAAGAATTGTGGACAGAGCGGATGCAACGGATCCTTTTCCATTGGTTCCGGCAACATGGATCGTTTTAAAATTATTCTGAGGATTCCCCAGTCTTTCAAGGATGTTCTCAATGGTGTCCAGTCCCAGAATGATGCCGTATCTTCTGAGGCTGTACATGGTCTTTAGGCATCTGTTATAGGAATCTTTTGTTGTCATTTTTACAGAAAAAACCCGGCAGAATGAATACATTTGCCGGGTTTTCAATTTTCTTGAGCGTTGGTGGTTAACTACGGAATTTTTTTCTGGAAGCCGCTATTCTTTGTCTTCTCAATGCTTCGCGCTGCTTGCGACGACGATATTCACTCGGCTTTTCATAGGCTTTTTTCATCTTTAACCGTTTAAAAAGGCCGTCATTTTGAACCTTTTTTTTCAGAATGCGCATCGCCTTTTCAAGGTCATTATCAAAAACCTTGACCTCAATATCCTTCAAATTATTCGCCCCCCCCTTTTCCCCATCACCATTAAATCATCAATGTTTCCGATGGTTATTTTCCTATTATTGTTTAATCTAATTTACATATCCGAAAATTAACCCATTGGCAAGGGAAAATATTTTTTCATGTTTCTTTTCCCAAAAAACCGTTACAAAGCGAACCAAACGTACTTTATTGCTTTTCGGTGTTCAAATTTGGTCGACTGCGGTGAGTAAGAAAAAAGTAATTATTCAGGGGGGCAGTTGTTTTCCAGTGACGGAGACACCGAAGTGAAGGGGAAATGACTGCCCCCTGAACACATACACAAAAAAATGTGTCCGTGCTGAAATAACCTCACGGACACATTATAAAATACAAAATTATGCGCTTAAAAAGTCGTTGAACAGGTGGGTAATATTTTACAGCTTTGAAACGAGTTCTGCTGTGACGTCCTTTACGCTGGGTTTGCCGTCCAGGGTAATATATTTCATTTTTCCTCCCTTGGCGGCAAGCTCCTTAAAATAGTATGCGGATGCGAGGGTTCCGTCGATCGTATTATAGTAAATATCATGTCGTTTGTTAATGGCCTCCTCATCCTGGTCATCGGCTCTGGTCTTTAAATCACCGCCGCAAACACGGCACTTGTCCCCATCGGGTTTGATGGCATCAATATAGATGTTGTTGGGATGGTTGTTGTCGTTTACGCAGAGTCTGCGCCCCATAATCCTGTTTTTGGCAATTTCCCGGTCCAGAAGTATTTCGACAACAATGTCGAGTGACAAACCGGCTGATTTAAGCGCTTCATCGAGTTTTATCGCCTGATTCTTGTTCCTCGGAAATCCGTCAAGAAGCCATCCATTTTTACAATCACCCTGTTGCAAACGGTCGAGGATCATGGGGATTGTAATTTCATCCGGCACCAGATCGCCACGGTTGATGTATTCCTTTGCTTTTGCACCCAATTCGGTCCCTTTTCCGATGTTATCACGAAAAATAGCGCCGGACTCGATGTGGGGAGTATTGTATTTATCTTTTAAAATCGCTCCCTGGGTTCCCTTACCGCTACCATTCGGTCCAAAAAACAAAATGTTCATGCTGCAGGTCTCCTTTCATAATCGGTTTTAAGATCAATAATCTATATATTTTCACAAATAACATTATTTCGGCCTTACTATATAAACCGAGGTATATTGTCAAGGGCTCGTACATAAAATTTGGCGGTCTTCCCCTTATTTCTTCAGATAATCTCTAACCAGTTTGATCGCTTCTGAGCGGTTATTAATGATATCCGCAAATTTTGCCTCATCCACAAGGTTAAGAATTTTTTTAAATAATGGTGAGGGCGTAAGACCGAACATATGAATGAGATCATGGCCGGTTATCAAGGGCGGTTCTTGGCTTAATGGTTGAAAAATATAAAAATAATCATGGATCATCTTTTGAATAAAGGATATAAATCCCATGTTTTTTTGACTGATTTTGTCTTTTTTTGCCTTTACGTCCGCAGTGGCAACCAGAAGCAGGGCAGGGGCAAGGTCACCGCATTTTTTATAAAACCGTGATATGCCTTTTTGTGTTAATGTCTTTTTTTCATAAGCTGTAAAAAGAGAGAGCGGTTTCATGTGGTTTCGGATGATGTGATCAACAAACTGCTTTTCATGGTTCGAGAATCGAAGTCTTTGACCGATTTTTTCAGCCATGTCGGCACCTTTTCGGGCATGACCATAGAAATGGTATTTGCTGTTTCTGTCCAAAGTTTTTACCAGGGGCTTTCCGATGTCGTGCAAAAGAATTGCGCATTTGATAAGCGCTTTTCTATTTTTATTAAGATATTGCCGAATTTTGATAGATGTATCCGGCAGGACTTTTCCGGGATCATTGAGCATGGTTTCAAGGTGGCGGTAAGCTCTCATGGTATGCTCAAATACATCAAAATGGTGGTAATTGTTCTGGTCACATCCTTTTAAACGACCAAGATCGGGGAAGATGGTGAATAAAAGTCCGCTGTCTGCCATTTGAGAAAGGTAAGGATAAGATTTTGATGCGTCAAGCATCGTGAAAAGTTCGGCCCGGATCCGTTCACCCGGGATGTTTTTTAACAATCGGACATTCAATTTAATTGTCCCGGCGGTTTGGGGTTCGATCTCGAAATTAAGGCAAGCGGCAATTCTGTAAGCCCGTATCAGCCGCACAGGGTCTTTTTTGAAGATTTCCTTTGAAATCATCCGAATTTTTCTACCGGCAAGATCCTGAAGACCGCCAAGGCAGTCGATAATTTTCTCTGAGAACAGATCATAGGCAATAGCGTTGACGGTAAAATCCCTTTTCTTAAGGTCATCTTCTATGGATATGCCGTTCAAAGGTGTGATGTCGAAAATTGTATCTGCCGATATCACCCTGAAGATCATCTGTCCGGGTTTGCCGATCCGAACGAAGTGTCCGGCTGATTTAGAGATTATTTTTTTCGCAAATTTTTCTGGATTTCCGGTAACGGCAATGTCATAGTCGATAGGGGTACGACCGAGAAGCAAGTCTCTGATTGAACCGCCGATGACGTACGTACCCTTAAGGCGCGGTAAGAAATCTTTTTTTAACTGAATCATGGGAATGGCTTTTTTATTCCGCACTATAAAACTTGGTCCTTCCCCGCAATACGGGATCTTTGATGGGCCAAGATTCTTTACTATCATCAATTTTCGGTTGTGTCTATCTGGATGAGAATATGGACAATACAGAAAAAAGCGTTTTTAAAATTGCCGTGACCGGAGGAGCCGCTTCGGGCAAAACGTCTGTATGCAATCGATTGAAAGAACTTGGCGTAAAAGTGATAAGTTCTGATGAAATGGCAAGAGAGGCCGTTTCGCCGGGTTCGACAGCTTTAAAAAAGATCGTCAATTTCTTTGGTGAAAAAGTGCTGTTATCCGATGGAACATTAAATCGTAAAATGCTGCGGGAAATTATTTTGGATGACACGGCTTCCCGGCTGACCCTGGAACGCTTTCTTCACAGAGAAATATATGAACTTATTCATAAGAATGTGGCCTGCGCCGAAAAAGAAGGTTGTCGTATTCTGGTAGTTGAAGTCCCCCTTCTTTTTGAACTAAACATGCAGGAACGGTTCGACAAGGTTATTGTTGTGAGTGCCGGGCATGAATTAAGGGTTAAGCGGTTGATGGAGCGCGATAACACGTTACGAGAAGCGGCTGAGGCCCTCATCAATGTCCAGATGCCGGATGAAGAAAAAATCAGAATGGCTGATTTTGTCGTGTACAATGAAGGCTCAAAGGAGGGGTTGATAGAATCTGTTGATATTTTATACAGAAATCTTACCAGCATCGCCAAAAGGTAAAAACCTCTTGACATGCAGTTTGTCATGATATAATGAACTCTTAAGAATAAAACATACCTGTTGGATCCCACCATTTGGAGAGAATGCCAAATTCTTCAATCTTAATTCATTGAAAACTCATGTTCTTCCATTAAAGCCAACATGGATCCATATGAAATTAGATTTCTTGATTATTCTGTATGTTTTCAAGAGCGTAATGTGGTTGGCGAAATGATGGTTCCAGTGAAATAGCTAATCGTACCGGTTAAGAAATGTTTAATTTGATCCGACAGAAGGCATGAAAATCTTATTTCAAGTTTCGCATATCCCGCTACAATCAAAAAAAGCGAATCTTCCAAAGGCTTAGGAAATCTTTTTCCGAAATCCTTTTTGGGTAAACAACGGTGTCAAACGGTGTGGGAAAATTAGACCGAAAGCGTATATAATACGTAGCGCAACGTATTTTTAAATAAGGGCGTAAGTGTTGAAAAACATATAATTTTAATTTGGAGGAATAATTTTTTAATGAACATAGTTGAGCTTAAAGAAAAAAAGATCAGCGAGCTGAATCTTATGGCAAAAGAGTTCAAAATAGACGGGGCAGCCGGAATGAGAAAGCAAGAACTTATTTTTGCCCTGCTTCAGGCAGAGATTGAGAAAACGGGCTTGATATTCGGAGAAGGCACACTCGAAATACTTCCGGATGGATTCGGTTTTTTACGCGCGCCCAACTATAATTATTTGCCGGGACCTGATGATATTTATGTGTCGCCATCGCAGATACGCAGGTTTAATTTAAGAACCGGGGATACGGTATCCGGACAGATTCGCCAGCCAAAAGAAACGGAAAGATATTTTGCCCTGTTAAAGGTCGAGGCGGTCAACTACGAAGACCCGGAGGTCGCCAGGGAAAAGATACTTTTCGATAACCTGACACCACTTTATCCGGACAGGAAAATAATGCTTGAGGTCGATTCTGATAATTTTTCCACGAGAATCATGGACCTTTTGACTCCCATCGGTTTTGGACAGAGAGGCTTGATTGTTTCACCGCCAAGGTCCGGCAAGACAATGCTCTTGCAGTCCATCGCAAACAGTATCAGTGCCAATCACAAGGATATTATTTTGTTTGTACTCCTTATTGATGAACGGCCTGAAGAGGTTACGGATATGGAACGATCCGTTGATGGAGAGGTGATCAGTTCGACTTTTGATGAGCCTGCTGAGAGGCATGTTCAGGTTGCGGAAATGGTTATTGAAAAAGCCAAACGCCTTGTTGAGCATAAAAAGGACGTTGTCATCCTGTTGGATAGTATAACCAGACTCGCCCGGGCCTATAATTCAGTTATTCCTCCCAGCGGGAAGATCCTTTCCGGGGGTGTGGATTCAAATGCACTTCAGCGCCCAAAACGGTTTTTCGGAGCTGCTCGAAACATTGAAGGGGGCGGAAGCCTCACCATTATCGCGACGGCGCTGGTTGATACCGGAAGTCGAATGGATGAGGTCATTTTTGAAGAATTCAAAGGGACCGGAAATATGGAGATTCAACTCGATAGAAGACTTGCTGACAAACGGGTATTCCCTGCCATTGATATCAAGAAGTCGGGCACGCGCAAGGAAGAACTCCTTCTTTCTCAGGAAGTTCTTAATCGTGTATGGATTCTAAGAAAGTTGCTTTCATCATTGAATCCTGTTGACAGTTTGGAATTTTTGCTTGAAAAAATGCATGGAACCAAGGATAATAAATCGTTTTTGGAATCAATGAATACGTAACAAAAAAAGAGGAGGTTTAAAATATATGAAAACGGACATTCATCCTGAGTACGCAGATACAACCATAAAGTGCGCTTGTGGAAATGTGTTGGAAGTGGGATCGACGAAGTCGGATATACGTGTTGAAATCTGTTCAAAATGCCATCCTTTTTTTACCGGCAAACAGAAACTTGTGGACACCGCAGGTCGAATTGAGCGTTTCCGCAAGAAATATGAAAAATTTCAGAATCAATAGACAGACCGTCCCCCAATTTTTTTGCCCTCATATTGAGTCGATAAAGTGGTGGGCGGTTTCTTTTTGGAACCATCTTTTTTGTAAATAAACGCTTAGAAAAAAAATTTAGAAATTAGCAGTTAAAACAATGTTTGAAAGATTGACAGGTATTGAAGATCGTTTTCTTGAGGTTGAGAAGCTTTTAAGCGATCCCAAAATTCTCCAGGATCGGGAGGCATATCAGAAATATAGCCGGGAGCATGCCGATCTTGGAAAAATTGTATCGGCTTTTAAAAAGTACAGGCAGACCTTGACAGAGCTTGATGAAAGTATGGAGCTTTTAAGGGACGGCGATCCGGATATTAAAGCGATGGCCCGGGAAGAAGTCGAAGCACTTACGCTCACCAAAGAAAAGCTTGAAGACGATCTTAAGAAACTCCTTTTGCCCAAAGATCTCAATGATGACAAAAACGTTATTATTGAAATACGCGCCGGTACCGGTGGCGAAGAGGCCGGACTGTTTGTAAGCGATCTTTTCAGGATGTACAACAAATATGCGGAATTAAAGAACTGGAAAGTCGAGGTGTTAAGCCATCACGCAACCGGTGTGGGCGGGTTGAAGGAGATCATTGCCATGATCCATGGCAAAGGAGCATACAGTTGTCTCAAATATGAAAGCGGTATACATCGCGTTCAGCGTGTTCCGGAAACCGAGGCGCAGGGACGGATTCACACTTCGGCAGTTACCGTTGCGGTTTTGCCGGAAGCCGAAGATGTTGAAATTCATATTGATCCGAGCGACGTTAGGGTCGATGTATTTCGATCAACCGGTCCAGGCGGCCAGAGTGTCAATACAACCGATTCGGCGGTACGCATTACCCATCTCCCTACAGGTATCGTTGTTACATGTCAGGATGAAAAATCCCAGCTGAAAAATAAAAACAAGGGAATGAAGGTTCTTCGTGCCCGTCTTCTTGACCGTATGACGAGAGAGCAGAATGAAAAAAGATCTCAAGAGCGGAAAAGTCAGATCGGAGACGGAGACAGAAGCGGGAGGATAAGAACGTATAATTTTCCTCAGGGTCGAGTTACCGACCACAGAATCGGGCTTACATTGTATAAATTGGAGGATATTCTGCAGGGCGAAGTCGCTGAAATCATTGAAGAGCTAATAACGTATTATCAGACCCAGGCCTTACAGAATGCAGAATCTGCCGGCGTCCATTGATCCTGAATGGACCATAATAAAACTCCTCAAGTGGACCACATCTTATTTTAAATCCAGAGATATAGACAGCCCCAGAGCCGACGCTGAAATACTTCTTGCCCATGTATTAAAATTGCGAAGGATAGATCTGTATTTAAAGTACGATCAGCCGTTAAACAACGATGAGCTGTCAAAATATAAGACGTTAATAAAAAGGCGGATAGAAAGAGAACCGGTTGCATACATATTGGGCACCAAGGGATTCTGGTCAATGGATTTTATGGTGACAAAGGATGTCCTGATTCCAAGACCCGAGACGGAATTGCTGGTTGAGACTGCCTTAAAACTGTTGCCGGACGATACGGTTTTTAACTCTGTTTCGAAACCAAAGCGCATATTAGAACTCGGCACGGGGTCGGGGGCAGTAATTTTATCCCTTGCGTCAATCAAGCCCCATCATCTTTTTTTTGCCTCTGATCGAATGCCTTCGGCCGCCGTTCTGGCCAGGCGGAATGCAAGGCGTCATGGCCTCGAAAATGTTGTCGGTTTTTTTTCTGCGGATTGGTTTGGAGCCTTTGAGGAGGGACGCTCTCTGTTTGATATGATCATTTCAAATCCACCGTATGTTCCAAGCCGCATTATCGGCCGTCTCCAGCCTGAAATTACCAGGTATGAACCGATTTCGGCCCTTGACGGCGGTGAAGACGGGCTTTCATGTTTGAGCCATATCATTCAAAACGCCCATCTCTATCTTGGCCGGCAGGGTGATCTTTTGCTGGAAATCGGCCATGATCAAAAAAGTGAGGTAAAGAGCATTATCGATCACAGTGCAAAATATGAAAATATCGTATATACAAAAGATTACAATGGACATGATCGCGTTGTCCAGATGCGGAAAAAGGACGAAATATAAACCCGTTAATCGATCGCATTCAAATCAGCCGATTTTTAGCACTTCAAACGGTAATCCTGCTTCAGCGAAAAAATCCGAAATCTTAATGATAAAAAAGCGATCGTTAAAATAAAAATATTAAAAATCTGTTGCGAAGCAATTTTTTATTTGTTAATTAAAGCAGTTTAACTAATTTGGGGGTTGGGAGTTTGCACCGTTTGAAAAAAAGCACTCAAAAACACCCCGGCCCCTCAACCAATTCGCACGCCCTTGGACCTGTTTCCCGGTGCCCTGCACAACGGGGTTGGAAGCAGGGTTGATATGGGCGGTGGAAAAACCATTAAAAAAGGAGAAAAGAATGGCTTACCTTACGATGAAAGAACTCCTTGAAGCAGGAGTACATTTTGGTCATCAGACAAGGCGGTGGAACCCCAAGATGAAACCGTATATCTTCGGGGCAAGGAATGGCATCTATATCATTGACCTCCAAAAAACCGTTCGAATGTTCAGGAGAGTCTATGATTTTGTTGTCGATACAGTTGCAGGCGGAAAATCACTTCTATTTGTAGGAACCAAGAAGCAGGCACGCGACTCGATCTACGAAGAAGCGAACCGATGCGAAATGTTTTATATTCACAACAGATGGCTGGGCGGCATGTTGACGAATTTTCAGACGATTCGGAAAAGTATCGACCGTCTAAACTATCTCAATACCATTGTGAACGACGAATCAATCAATCTTTTTCCAAAAAAAGAGCGGCTGAAGTTAAAAAAGGAACGTATAAAGCTCGATAATAATCTTGGCGGAATCCGAACCATGAATGGGCTTCCCGGGGCTATTTTCGTTGTTGATCCAAAGAATGAAACCATCGCTGTGCGTGAAGGAAGACGGCTGGGAATACCGATTGTTGCCATTGTCGATACGAATTGTAATCCCGACGAGATCGATTATGTCATACCGGGAAATGATGACGCCATTCGTGCCATCCGTCTGATTACTTCCAGAATAGCCGATGCGTGTATTGCAGGGAAAGCGCGTATGGAAGAAAAACAGCAGGCTGAAGCCGATAAGGAAGTGGAAGATGTTTTTGTGGCGACCGCTGCCGGTGCTGAGTTAAAACCGGGGGAACGAAAGATTGTTTCAGACGGTACGGACGGTCCGGTTGTGGAGATCATTAAAAAAACAGTACCCTCGGTTAAAAAAGATACCGAGGTTTTAGATCATTTTGACAGCAGGGAACCTGAAGAAGATGCTGATGAAGAGGAGCCGGGAGAATAAAGATGTCGACAATTAGTGCAAATATGGTTATGCAGCTCCGCGAAAAGACCGGGGCCGGAATTATGGATTGTAAAGGAGCGCTCAAAGCGTGCGATGGTGATATGAGTAAGGCGGTCGATTTTTTAAGAAAAAAAGGCCTCGCAACGGCTGCAAAACGAGCCGGCAGGGCCATGACGGAAGGAATAATCGAGTCTTATATTCATATGGACGGCAAACTTGGGGTTCTGGTGGAAGTTAATTGCGAAACGGATTTTGTTGCCAAGAATAACGATTTTAAGGCGTTTGCCAAAAATATTGCAATGCATATTGCAGCGACCAATCCCGTAGGGATCCGTCCGGAAGATATTCCGGACGAGATAATTAACAAAGAGAGGGAGATTTATCGCGGGCAGGTTCTGGAAATGGGAAAGCCTGAAAAGATTGCGGACAAAATTGTGGAAGGCAAAATTTCAAAATATTTCAAAGAGAATTGTTTAATGAACCAGGATTATGTTCGTGATCCCAATATGACCATATCAGATCTTTTAAATGAAATGATTGCAAAGATAGGTGAGAACATTTCGATAAAACGTTTCATAAGATTCAGGATAGGGGAGTAATAGATTTTGACGACACCTCGGTTTAAAAGGGTCCTGTTAAAGCTGAGCGGAGAGGCTCTGATGGGCGACCAGAGTTTTGGAATAAGCCCTGATATGATACAGTATGTGGCCGAGGAGATCCGTTCCGTATTTGATCTTGGGGTTCAAATTGCCATTGTTGTCGGCGGCGGCAATATTTTTAGGGGAATTGCCGCTTCCTCATACGGTATGGATAGGGTTTCCGCAGATCGAATGGGTATGTTGGCCACTGTAATTAACAGCCTGGCTTTGCAGGATGCTCTGGAGAGAAGCGGTATGATAACCCGTGTCCAGACAGCGATTTCGATGCATGAAGTGGCGGAACCCTTTATTGTTCGAAGGGCCATTCGACACCTGGAAAAAGGACGGCTAGTGATATTTGCAGCCGGTACAGGGAACCCGTATTTTACAACAGATACGGCCGCGGTGCTCAGGGCCCAGGAGATACATGCCGAGATTCTTTTGAAGGCTACAAAGGTTGACGGCCTCTATGACTCCGATCCCTTTGTTAAAAAGGATGCTAAATTCATAAAAAAAATCAAATACATGGAGGTTATTGAGAAACAGCTCCATGTGATGGATATGACTGCGGTTTCCCTGGCGATGGATAATCATCTCCCCCTTGCCATTTTCAATTTGACAACCAAAGGAAATATCAAAAAAGTGATATGCGGAGAAGACATCGGAACACAGATAAGTAATTGAACACAAAAATCCAACCCCTGGAACAAGTTGAGGAAAAGCCAATGATTGAATCGATGTATCAGGAAACCAAAGAGGGCATGAAGAAGGCCATAGACGCGCTAAAAAATGAATTAAAAAAAATAAGAACCGGGCGTGCTTCCCTTTCGATCCTTGATGACATCCGGGTGGATTACTATGGTACGCCGACGCTATTAAACCAGATGGCTTCTCTTTCCACTCCTGAAAGCCGCTTAATTGTCATACAACCCTGGGATGCGTCCGTTATTAAAGATGTCGAAAAGGCCATATTGAAATCCGATCTGGGTTTAACGCCCTCGAATGACGGTAAGCTCATTCGGATCACTATCCCTCAGCTTACCGAAGAGAGAAGGAAACAGCTTGTTAAGGTCATATATAAAAAGAGCGAAGAACATAAAGTCTCAGTGCGTAATGTCAGACGTGATGCCAACGATCTGTTGAAAAGTTTGAAAAAAGATGGCGAAATTTCTGAAGATGAAGCGTTCAAAGCCCAGGATCAGGTTCAGAAGATAACAGATGAGTACATCAAACTTATCGATGACGTCTGTAAGGAAAAAGAGAAGGAGATCCTTGAAATCTAAACCGTCTTCCCCTGCTCATATAAATCTTGATCCCCAAAATCTACCCTTCCATGTCGCCATTATTATGGATGGTAACGGCCGGTGGGCCAAAAAGCGTCTTTTAAACCGGATCAAAGGTCATGAAAAGGGTGCCGAATCGGTTCGGGCCATAGTTCGTGCCTGTCGGGAAATCGGAATTGGCATTTTGACCTTGTATGCGTTTTCCACTGAAAACTGGCGAAGACCTCAAACCGAGATCATTGCCCTGATGACCCTCCTGAAAAAATTTCTGATTTCCGAACAAAAAGAAATGCTGGACAATAATATTCGACTGCATACCATCGGACAGACGGAGCGATTGCCGGAAGATGTTCGTCAACAACTTCAAGAGACCATGATGTTGACCAAAAATAATGACGGCTTAATCCTGAATCTGGCGCTTAGCTACGGGGGGCGGGCTGAGATTGTGAAGGCGGTTAAGGAGATTGCAAAAAAGGCCGTTGATGGGAGGATCGATCCCGATTTAATCACACCCGATCTCGTTTCCGAGCATTTGTATACCGGAAAAATGCCGGATCCGGATCTTTTGATCAGAACCAGCGGGGAAATGCGAATCAGCAATTTTCTTTTGTGGCAGATCGCATATTCGGAAATTTATGTTACGGATACCTTATGGCCGGATTTTGGGAAAGATGAGTTTGTGCGAATTCTCAGAGACTATCAACAGCGTGAACGACGATTCGGTGAAGTGGTTCCCTGATACCCGATCGACAGGACCCGGTTTTTACGAGTTTTATAAAACCGCATCAATTGGAATGATGGAATACTGGAAGAATGGAATAATGGGTTCCAGGATGATGCAATTTGGGGTTAAAAATAAAATGGATAACTTCCTTTCAATAAACCCATCCTTCCTTTATTCCAGTATTCCATTGATCCATGTTTTCGGCACGTGTTAAATCTTCAGGAAATGGTCTATTTTTCATTGGGTTGAATAAACTCCGAGACATTAAATTATCATGCAGTTAAAACGATGGATTACCTCTCTTGTGATTATTCCTTTTCTGATTTTGTTAATCAGCAGAGGGGGGGCATTGTGGCTTGCGGTTGTTATCAATGCCATATGTATTATGGCGCTGTGGGAATATTTTCGTATTGTACTCGATAAAGATCGAAGCACTGCGGCGTTGAGCTTTCAGATACTGGCTTTCGTCACAGGTTCGGCGGTTATATGGTCCGTATATTTTCAAGTGTTCGACATCGTTTTGGGTATTCTTATTTTAAACATTGTGATTTCCGCATTAATTTCTCTTCCCAGGTTCAAGTCTGATTCATCTGTTTTGGGAATTGTTTTTAAACAGGTCGTTGGCGTCATATATATCCCCCTTTTTCTTTCATATCTTGTTCTTATCCGAAACGGAAATGACGGCGTGCCTTGGTTATTCTTACTCCTAATTCTGGTTTTTTTAGGAGATACGGGTGCATACTATGTCGGATCATATTTTGGGCGGCACAAACTATGCCCTGCCGTAAGTCCGAATAAAACCATTGAGGGCTCCGTCGGCGGGCTTGCTGCAAGCCTTGGTGCGGGTGCAGTGTTTAAGCACTTTTTTTTGCCGTTGTCGCCATGGGGATTGAGCCTGTTGTTCTTCTTATCCGTCAGCATCGTGTCTCAGGTAGGGGATTTATTCGAGTCTCAATTGAAACGGGCTCACAAGATAAAGGATTCAGGAGTGTTACTTCCGGGGCACGGCGGCGTCCTTGATCGGATTGATGCCTTGCTGTTTGCAGCACCGGTGGCGTACTTTTTTAAAGAATATTTACTCACCGGGTAATCGCGTGCCGGTTGTTTTTCGCGCATTCTGCGTGTTCGTTTATTGAACCTGGACTGATCGGTTCCAGGATCAGTCCGCCACAAAGATCGGCGGATAAAAGGTTCAAGGGTTACAACCGATTGACATTGTTTGCATTTCTGTTAAAAATTCGGAATTTCCGGCATAACCCGTTGAATAAAAACTTCCAAAGCGAAATCAGATAAAACGTCCGCTGAATTAAAGCGCGCGAAATTTGAGCTAAATTACAACCACGAATGCCATGAAAAACCTTTCCATATTGGGGTCTACGGGATCTATCGGCCGCAATGCACTTAAAATTGCAGAAATGTTTCCGGATCGGTTTTCCGTGAAGGCCCTTGCCGCCAAAAAAAATGTTTCCACGTTGGCCGGACAGGTTGAGCGATTTTGCCCTGAAATTGCAGTGGTTTTTGATGAGACTACAGCGGTTGAGCTAAAACGCATGCTTCCGGCGGGAACCGGTGTTGAAGTGTTATTCGGTGAAGATGGCTACAAAGCGGCCGCAACCTGTGAATCAGTGGATCTGGTAGTCGCAGCCGTAGTGGGCTCGGCCGGCCTGATGCCGACTCTGGCAGCCATAACGGCAGGAAAAAATATTGCGCTTGCGAACAAGGAAACCCTTGTAATTGCCGGTGATATTGTCATCGAGCAGGCGGAATTAAATCATGTAACGATTTTGCCCATCGATAGTGAACACAGTGCAATTTTTCAATGTATCGAGGGAAATCGCAGGGAAGACCTTGATAAAATCTTTCTTACCGCTTCAGGCGGCCCGTTTTTAAATCTGCCTGAAAGTGAGTTTAAAAATATTAAACCCGAAGACGCCCTGAATCATCCGAACTGGGATATGGGTAAAAAGGTCAGCGTCGATTCAGCTACGCTGATGAATAAGGGACTTGAGGTTATAGAGGCCAAACATCTTTTCGGTGTTTCCCATAAAATGATTGATGTTGTGATCCACCCGCAAAGCGTGATCCACTCCATGGCTTCCTTTAAAGACGGGACGGTAATGGCTCAGCTTGGGATTCCTGATATGAAAGGGGCAATTGCATATGCCATGTCCTATCCGGAACGTTTAAGCCTTAAACAGCCGATCCCGGATTTTGTGGGTATCGGTCATCTTACGTTTGAGAAACCTGATTTACAAAAGTTTCCGTGTCTTGCCTTGGCATACAGCGCCTGTGAGAATGGGAAGACGTTTCCGGCTGTCTTAAATGCCGCAAATGAAGTGGCTGTAGCGGCTTTTTTGGAAAAAGGCTTATCTTTTGAAAAAATACCCGAGATTATAGGAAAAACAATGGGATATCATACGGTTGTCTCTGATCCGACCCTAAACGATATTCTTGAGGCCGACAGGTGGGCCAGGGAGCAGGCCAGGGACCTGATTAACGCTTTGAAATAATGTTCCGGTGAACAGAGTGAATTTCAGGCCAATGACTTATTTCAAAAGATTTAATGCTTCCCGAAGATAACCCATCAACTCCGGGTTTTGTTTGCACCTTGTGCTTTACTCTTTTTGTGTTTATGATAGTATATCCACACAAATTGAGCGTTTCAAATTGTGACACGATATTAAGAAGATAAAAGTCATTAACAAACTTGACAATCATTAGACTTAGGACTTAAAAGGTAGTTTTTAAATTTAAATATAGAGAAACATTATGAGCATCAGTATATTTGCATTGGTCGTCGTTTTAGGCGTACTGATATTCTTTCACGAACTGGGACATTTCCTTGTGGCAAGGTTGCTGGGTGTCGGGGTTGAGAAATTTTCTCTGGGGTTCGGACCCAAGGTGATCGGCAAGACCATCGGCATTACCGAATACCGGATTTCCGCGATACCTCTCGGGGGATATGTGAAGATGGTGGGGGAAGCGCCGGACAGCGAGCTGGATCCTTCGGACATACCCCTCTCTTTTACGCACAAACATGTTTTTAAACGGATTTTGATTGTGGCGGCCGGTCCTCTCTTTAATATTTTGCTGGCGGTGATCATATTTTTCGGAATTTTTCAATTTTACGGTCTCTTGATTTTAAAGCCCACCATCGGAGAGGTGAATGAAGGCACCCCTGCTTACAATGCGGGTTTGAAAAAGGGTGATCTCGTCGTATCCATTGAGGGAGTAGATGTCACAAACTGGGAAGATATGGCCAATGTGATTATGGAAAGCAAGGGTAAAACCCTTGCCATAACCGTGCTTCGCGATGAGGCCGTTCTTACCAAAAACGTTACGCCGGAAGTCAAGAAGATTAAAAATATTTTTAATGAGGATGTGGATCGCTATGTCATCGGCATTACGGCTTCGGGTGATGTCGTTACAAAGGATTTGAACATCTTTCAGTCCTTTTCGGAGAGTCTTAATCAGACCTATCAGATCACCGCCCTGACCATAAAAGGTATCGTGAAACTGTTTCAGGGTACCGTCTCGCCGAAAACGCTGGGCGGCCCGATAATGATCGCACAGATGGCAGGAGAGCAGGCCAAGGAAGGGGCGGCCAACTTAACCTTTTTCATTGCCCTCATCAGCATCAATCTTGCCATTTTAAATTTTCTTCCCATACCGGTTCTGGACGGCGGCCATCTGCTTTTCTTTTTTATTGAGGCCATCATTGGACGTCCGGTGAGCGTAAAGGTGCGCGAGATCGCGCAACAGGCGGGGATATTCGTATTGATCCTGCTGATGATCTATGTGTTCTACAATGATATTGCACGGGTATTCTTCAGTTAATGGCCTATCGACTTGAAATTGCACTGAGACCGGAGCTGTTCGATGCCGAAGGCGATGGGATTCGCCGGAAAGCAAAAGCGTATTTCGGGATTGATATTTCCAGCGTTCGCAGCATTCAGGTGGTTACAATTGATGCGAATTTTTCGCCGGACCAGCTCGAGACCATTCAGACAGATGTCTTTACCAATCCGGTCACACAGGTTTCTTCTTATGATCCCGTTGAAATCGATTTTGACTGGACCATATGGGTCGGTTTCCGGCCGGGCGTCAGAGATAATCCCGGAAGTACCGCGGTTGAGGCGGTGGAAGATATTCTGGGTATCAAATTCGATACGGACCAGGCAATCTACACCTCGAAGCGATATTGCCTCAAGGGAAAAAGTCTGAATTTTGAAGCCGTCGATAAGATTGCCGGCGAACTTCTGGCCAATGGCATTATCCAGCAGTGGAAGATTTTTTCCGCCGATGAATGGGATGGGAAAACGGGAACCGGTATTATCATCCCAAAAGTCATCCTGGACCATACCCCAAAAGTGGCAACCATTCCTGTCCACAGCGACGCCGCTCTCCAAACCATCAGCGACGATCGGGGTCTTGCCCTGAATCCGGCGGATATTCCCTTTATAAGATCCTATTTCCTGAGTCAAACGGTTCAGGCCGCGCGCGTATTGAAAGGACTTTCGGACCCCACGGATATCGAACTCGAATACATCTCCCAGGCCAGAAGCGATCACTGTAACCACAATACCTTTCGGGGACTGTTTCGATACCGTGATCTCGAAACCGGCGAGTCGGATGTTGTGGACAACCTTTTCAAGTCATGCATCGAAGCACCGACGCTGAAGCTCAAGAAACAAAAGCCCTGGGTGATATCGGTGTTGTGGGACAATGCCGGTGTCGCCCGTTTTGACGACGATCATTACTATGTCATTACGGGTGAGACCCACAATTCACCGTCCAATATGGAAGCGTACGGCGGCGCCATTACCGGTATTGTAGGGGTCTACCGTGATCCGCTGGGGACCGGAAAAGGATCCAGGCTGGTGATGGGCGGCTATGGCTTCTGTGTCGGTCCGCGGGATTACGGGGGTAAGCTCAAACCCAAGTTACATCCGCGGCGGCTTTTAGACGGCGTTATTGAGGGCGTGCGCGACGGCGGTAATAAAAGCGGTGTTCCCACGACCTTCGGCCAGGTATATTTCCATGCCGGCTACCTGGGTAAATGCCTGGAAATATAC
>Ga0210105_1000029_pt1 | contig 18617 bp, 14 predicted proteins | sample RushSE_TuleC_D2_FD_185569 | JGI IMG/M metagenome (GOLD analysis project Ga0210105, IMG submission 185569) | Wetland microbial communities from San Francisco Bay, California, USA, that impact long-term carbon sequestration - RushSE_TuleC_D2 (SPAdes) | ecosystem: Environmental > Aquatic > Marine >... | reverse complement strand
AGGCTTTATGTCGAATTCATCAGGAGTGATCGCTGCCTCAAGTGAAAAAAAGACAGTCGAGGACGATTATTTAACATATGTAGAAGGTGTCGGGAATGTCCCCAGAGATATTTATAAGCATGTCGAATCAGATCCCAAAGGAGACTTGCCCCGATATTCGTTTCATATCGTTATCCAGCATCTTTTGGTCTTGTTGACTTTTCTGGCTCTGGTTGCCACGGGGGTGCCGCTGCTTTTCGCCAAACTTTACTGGGCGCATTACGTGATATCGCTTTTCGGCGGGGCCGACACCGCTCGAATCGTTCACCGTATGGCGGCATTTACCATGATGTTCGCCTGTGCCTACCATATCGCCACCATCTTCTTTGGGACTCTCCGCCAAATGATCTCCGGCAGGTTCGATTACAAAAGGACCATGATTCCTAGAATCAAAGACCTTTCGGATATCATCCACGATATCCGGTATTTCCTGGGTTTTGCTCCTTACAGGCCAAAGATGGAAAAGTTTATGTACAAGCAAAAGTTGCATTATTATGCTATTATCTGGGGCAATTGTGTTTTGATCATTGCAGGGTTGGCACTCTTGTATCCGGATATCATGGCCAGGATTTTTCCTGAGACGCTTGGAAAACTGTTGCCCCAGGTTATTTCAAAAGGTGTATCTTTCCCGGCTTTTTTCCAGGAGTTTGCAAGATTAATGCATGCCGATGAGGCTGTTATGGCCCTGATCGTAGTGGCATTCTGGCACTGGTCGAACGTTCATTTTGTCCCGGGGCGTTTTCCGCTGCAATGGGCTTTTTTAACCGGCAAGATTACCAGAGAACATCAAATCGAAGAGCATTTTCTGGAGTACATCAACAATCTCAGGGAAATCCCGGAGGAGAGGGAATATATGAAAAAGCTCATCAAAGAAAAAGGCTTAGAAACATTGCCGATAGTGTCTGTTTCTGAGCTGCCCAGAATTTATTGAAAATTATCCGCGACAGCAGCCCATCGGACCCACGGAGGTAATATAAATTGAACCAGACGAATAAAAAAAGAGGAAATCATCCACTGGCATCCTATTTGATCGGATTCGTTTTTATCCTGATCGCATTGGTCGTGCTTGTCGGTGTTTTTCATCACCTGGCTTTTTCTTCCTACGGCCCGCAGCTTTTAATGCCGGTAAAAGAAAAATATTTTTCCAAACCCAAATCCATCATATTAACAGAGGCCCAACGCCGCGAAGATTTTGAGAAACACCGGCATTTTCACAACATTGATGAATTCCCTCAACTTCCTGAAAATGTTCGGCCGGCCTGTTATATCTGTCATTCGGACTATCCCCACAGTAAAAAGAAAAAAGTGAGGTCGCTGATGAACATGCATACCCAGTATTTTGTATGCGAAACCTGCCACATTAAAGAAAAAGAAGGGGTAGAGATCGTTTATAAATGGTACAACCCTCTAAAAGACAATCCACGCGGTCCGTTTTTTGGAACAAGATATGACCCTGAGACCGGAAAAATAGCGAAAGTAAAAGATCTGACCTCCAAAATAGCGCCTTACTTTAAAACCGGAGAAACGATCGAATTGGCCTTACAGATAAAGGACGCGCCGCTGGCTCAGGATTACATAAGAGTGAGAGATCAACTCACCCCCGAACAAAGAGACGGTGTCAAAAATAAATTCCATGTCAATATTAAACCCAAAGGACATGATTGTAAAACCTGCCATGCGAAAGACAGTATTCTCGATTATAAAAAATTGGGATTTGCTGAAAAAAGAATTGTGGATCTCGAAGAGTTAAATGTTAAAGGGTTGATGACAAAATACAGAACATTTTACCTCCCGAATTTGTTTAAAGAAGATTTAAACTGATGCTTTAAAATCAAAAAATGAAAAATTAGGGAAATAGGGACTGCTGTTTGATTAAAACAAAGATTATCATTTATTTTGCAGTGATTTTTACTGTGATGGTCATTTCAGACATCTGCTGGGCCACGGATTGTATCGGCAGTAAATTTTTGTTCGATATTCAGTTAAAGACCGACCAGCCCAGTGATATCGCGATAGGCCCCGGCGGAGATATCTATGTGGTGGATGGTGTCAACAACAGAATCATCGTTTTAAACAGTTCCGGAAAGCGTAAATTTGAATTCGGGCAAAAGGGAACCGGAAAAGGTGAATTCAAATATCCGCTGGGTATCGATATTTCTGATGACGGCAAAGTGTTTATCGCAGATACGGGTAATCACAGAATCCAGGTCTTCAACTTAATGGGTGATTTTATAGATATGTTTAAGGTGAAATCGGGTCCTGAAGAAAAACCTTCGGACCCGGTGGACGTGCTCGCTTCCGGACTCAAAAATTATGTTTACATATCCGACAATGATAATCATAAAATCAGCGTCTATAATCAGAACGGCACTTTTGAATTTGAATGGGGAAATTTCGGAGAAGAGCCCGGAGAGTTTAGGTATCCCGGAATTCTGGCGCAAAATGAATACAATGAAATTTTTGTGGTTGATGTACTGAATACCAGGGTCCAGAAATTTGATCCGTTCGGAAATTTCATTGCTGAAATCGGTTCCTGGGGAGTGCTCCCTGGGAAGTTGTTCAGGCCCAAGGGGGTTGCCGTCGACAAAAAAAACAGGGTCTTTGTCACTGACAGCTATATGGGAGTCGTCCAGGTATTTTCCGATCTGGGTCGTTTTATAGGGGTTGTCTGTGAAAATAATAAAAATAGAAAGTTTGTAACGCCTGTTGGCATTGCCATGGACGACAAAGCCTGGCGGTTATTTGTTGTAGAGATGCGGGCCAACAAAATCAATGTATCGCAACTTCAACCTTAGATTATTTATTGTTTACTATTCGCTACTCACCATCCACTATTCACTGTAAAGCTCAATGATCAGAGCCTCAATGTATTTACAGATATTTGTAATTTTTATCTTTCTTGTGATCCCATCCACCGTACCTGGGTTGGAAATGTCTTCAAAAAGAGACTGTGCAATTTGTCACGTCATGTGGATGGACGATTTCAGGACCGAAAAAGAAACTTTGATTGAATGGCAGCCGGGCAATGTCCTTATGAAGGATACTCAGGGGGTCGTCAGCGCTGAAGAGATGTGCTATAGCTGTCATGACGGTTATGTTCTTGATTCACGAGCCATTGTATGGAAATATAACAACCATAAAACATTTGTAAAACCGTCAAATAATGTTACCATCCCGTCAATTTTCCCCTTGAGCAACAAAGACGAAATTTACTGTGGCACGTGTCACTCGGCCCACGGTGTCGGTTCCGATCCTAATGATGATAGACCGGCATTTACCTCTTTTGAAAGAGAAAAAAATGTTGATTCAAGCCTATGTGAAAGGTGCCATAAAAAAGAAACCGGCTTTAAGCAGTCCAACGGCCATCCGATAAAAACGGCACAACGTAAATTGCCTGACATACTTTTTGAACTGGGTGCTGTGCACGGGAAGGAAAAAAATAAAATAATCTGCCAGACCTGTCACAAAGTCCACGGGGCCAAAGGCGACAAAATAACGATCGTTGACAACACAAATTCAATATTATGCATTTTCTGCCATGAAAAACAAGAAGGTTTAATCAATACAGAACACGACATGCGCCTTTTACTGCCTGACACAACAAACATAAAAGGTCAGCGAGTATCCCAGTCAGGTCCCTGCGGGGCATGCCATATCCCTCACAATGCCGCCAATAAGCGGCTTTGGGCGAGGCGACTTGAATCTGGAGATCTTGCAACCCAGATGTGTCTTTCATGCCATGGTGAAAAGAGCGGTTACGACACAAAACATATCGGCAAAATTTCACACCCTGTTAGTGGTGAGCCAACATCAGATACTTCCCTCCCAGATACGCTGCCGTTATATACGGCAGATCTCACCAGAAGCCCAAAAGGCCGGGTTCAGTGCTTCACCTGCCATGAGGTTCATCGCTGGTCGCCGAACTCTGCAACCGATCGAGGCGGTAAAGCCATTGAAGGCGACGGTTCAAACAGCTTCTTAAGAATATCCAACAATGTATCATCCGATCTGTGCCTCGATTGCCATAAAGACAAAAAACAATTAATTACTTCCGACCACAACCTTATGGTAACTGCTCCTGGCGAAAGGAATATTCAGGGGCTGACTGCGGACAAGTCAGGCCCTTGCGGTGCATGCCATGTCCCTCACAATGCATCCGGCATACGCCTGTGGGCCAAAAAAATATTTGAGAATAAAGATGTTGTATCCCAGTTATGTACCGGATGCCACAATAAAAACGGTGCTGCAAAATCAAAACTTGTCGGAAACAATGATCATCCTGTTGATATCCCATTCAAGAGATCTGACCCCAAAGGAGCCGCAGAAAGGATTTCGCCTCTGCTTCCCTTTTATGACAGTGCCGGGAACAAAATACCAGATGAAAAAGAAGGGAAAATTGTATGCATGACCTGCCATGAACCCCACACATGGGATCCGAAACAAACCGGACCTGTTGTAAATTACACGCATGTAAATATTGAAGGTAACACCACAAACAGCTTTTTAAGAAAAGCCAACTTTCCGTCTTCTGATCTTTGTAAAGCCTGTCATGGCGATCAGGCTTTTGTTTATGGAACGACTCATGACCTTATGGTAACAACCCCAAAGGCGGTGAACCTGCCGGGCCAGACCGTAAAGGAGTCGGGAACATGCGGCGTATGCCATCTTGTCCATAACAGCCCCAACAAATTGAAACTTTGGGCCAGACCGTACGGACCTGTTTCTGCAAGTGAAAGCATTATGGACGCTTTGTGTACCAGCTGTCATTCAAAAGGCAACACTGCCGAAAATAAAATTCCGCTTATAGCAATCCATCCGGAAAACAAATTAATCAATAATATCATGTGGGTGAATAACGATAACAAAAACTATACGCTTATATTTGACGAAAGCGGAAAAGAGACAAATGTCGGTAATATTTCCTGCCCTTCCTGCCATAATGCCCATCGATGGAGCCTTAAAGAAAAGGAGATTAAAGGGGAAACGAAGAGCGATTTATACGGAAAATATTTAAGGACCGAGAGTTACAACATGGTTTGCATGGACTGTCATGGACTTGACGCGCTTTTTAAATATGAATATTTTCATGATCCAAATAAAAGGGCTGAAATTAAGAGCAAATAAAAAATCGATTGTGCGATTCTTAAGTATTCGTTTTTAATGAATTGTTAAAATCAGAATCTAATGTTAATATATAAATTTGTATAATTTTTTTTAATTTGGAAACTAGAGGGGAAAAATGGTGGCCAAGTTTAAAAATGATTTGTTTTTACGCGCTTGCAAACGTTTACCGGTTGAAAGAACTCCGATATGGATTATGCGCCAGGCTGGTCGGTATTTGCCGGAATATAGAGCGGTTCGCTAAAAAGTTGATTTTCTTACCATGTGCAGAACGCCTGATCTTGCGAGCGAAGTAACATTACAGCCGATTGATTTGATCGGAGTTGATGCCGCTATCATTTTTTCCGATATTCTTGTTATTCCTGAAGCAATGGGCATGCACCTTGAAATGCATGAAGGTACGGGCCCTGTGTTTCCACATCCGATTCGAGATGAACATGATGCTAAAAATCTTAAAAAAATTGACCCGACAGTCGACTTAAAATATGTGCTCGATGCCGTAACCTTGACCAAAAAGGAATTGAACCGGCGTGTGCCATTGATCGGTTTCAGCGGTTCTCCCTGGACACTGTTGGCATATATGGTTGAAGGCCAGGGCTCCAAGACATTTTCAAAGGTTAAATGTTTAATTTACAATAATCCAAAACTGGCTCATAATCTTTTGGATGAAATTGCTGATGCCGTAGCAGCATATTTATGCGCAAAGATCGAAGCCGGGGTCGATGCCGTTCAAATATTCGATACCTGGGGCGGAATTCTTTCTCAAGATGATTTTGAGGAATTTTCTTTGAATTATATTCGGAAGATCATCTCCGAGGTCAAAGGAAAAGCGGTGCCTGTCATTGTGTTTGCGAAAGGCGTGCATTATCATTTGAACAAACTTGCTGAAAGCGGCGCTGATGTATTGGGTCTTGATTGGACGATGAATATCGGAGACGTCAGGAGAAAGGTTGGAGATAAGGTTGCCCTTCAGGGGAACCTTGATCCCGCGATGCTTTATGCCGGCCATGAAAAGATAAAATATGAAGCCAAGAAAATATTACAGTCATTTGGTAAGGGAAACGGGCATATTTTCAATCTCGGTCACGGGATACTACCCGATGTCCAACCGGAAAACCTTAAGACCTTAGTGAATTTTGTTAAAGAAGAGAGTGTTTCTTATCACATGGATGATAAAGACCACACCGTTAGTTAGTATCTATCAATAAATAATCCTCGCAATATCAATTAATGACCTGTGGTTATTTTTTTCGCGTTCCTTGAGGCTGAATCAACTGGCCGAAAACATATTTTAAGGTAAGATCATAAGGAAATGGGATGGCTAAATGGAAAAAAGCCACATGAAGCTGTATAAGGCAGAAAATTGAGGGGTAAATCGTGTTTGATATCGATATAGATTTAATTAAAAAATATGACAAACCGGGGCCGCGCTACACCAGTTATCCGACAGCGCCTCATTTTAAGGAATCATTTACCCATAAAAATTACCTTGATGAGATCATCAAGACCAATAAGGGCCAGGATTTGCCCGATTTGTCGTTGTATTTCCATCTGCCATTTTGTGATACACTCTGTTACTTTTGTGGCTGCAACATGATTGTAACCAGAAACAGAGACAGGATAAAGAATTATATTGATTACTTAAAGCGCGAGATCGACTTGATTTCGGCCCATATTTCACAGGATAGAAAAACAACCCAACTGCACTGGGGCGGCGGTACGCCCACGCATTTGAACCCGGATGAAATCGCCGATTTAAGTTCCTACATTCAAAACAGGTTTGATTTTAATACGGATGTGGAGGCCGGATGTGAAATTGATCCCAGAGAATTGACCAAAGAACATCTTGCGGCTTTGAAAAACGGCGGCTTTAATCGCATCAGCATGGGGGTGCAGGACATCAACGAAAAGGTTCAAAAAGCGGTTAACCGGATACAGCCGGAAAGTCTGACAAGACAGGTTGTCGACTGGGTGCGCGAATTGGGATTCGACAGCATTAATCTCGATTTAATGTACGGGCTCCCTTTTCAATCTGCAAAATCTTTTGAAAAGACGGTGGATACCGTTATTGAAATTGATCCCGACAGAATAGCGCTCTTTAATTTTGCTTACGTCCCCTGGATGAAAAAACATCAAAAAGTAATTCGTCCGCAAGATTTACCGGTTCCTGAAGAAAAACTTAATATTCTCAGGATGTCAACTCGCAAACTTACACAGGCAGGTTACGTGTTTATCGGCATGGATCATTTTGCAAAACCCGATGATGAACTTACACTGGCGTTGAAAGCAAAAAAACTTTACAGAAATTTTCAAGGCTACAGCACCCATGCAGGTTCGGATCTTTATGCCATGGGAATTACCAGTATCAGCCAGTTTGGGCGCATTTATGCGCAAAACATAAAAAAAGAAAAAAAATACCATGCCGCACTTGATGAGGGAATTTTGCCGACGGCCAAAGGATGTTATTTGGATGACGAGGATCTGTTGCGTCGGCATGTTATTATAAAACTCATGTGTGATTTTGAACTCGATTTTGCTTCAATTGAAGATGAATTTAATATAGATTTTGAGACCTATTTCAGTTGGGGGCTAAACAACCTTAATGAGATGATGGCCGATAACCTGATCTCCATCGAAAACAGGATGCTGAAAATTACCAGGATGGGCAGGCTCTTGATCAGAAACATCGCAATGAATTTTGACGGTTATATCGAAAGAAAAGAAGATCATGCCCGCTATTCAAGGACCGTATAAATTTCAATTCTATCGGTAGTTGTTGATGTTTAACGATAATCCCTTTATAATACAACCCGTTGTTAATACAATATCAGGACAAATGTTTACATGAAGAAATACGCGGTGGTTCTTTTTAATCTGGGCGGTCCGGATTCCCTGGAAGCAGTAAAACCTTTTTTATTCAATCTGTTTAGTGATCGTGATATATTTAAAATACCGGTTGGACAAAAATTATTCGCAAAAATAATGTCCGGTTTTCGCGCACCGGCGGTGAGGGAAAAGTACAAGCGAATCGGCGGGAAATCTCCCATCAATGATTGGACACAATTGCAGCGGTCAATGCTTCAGCAAGAACTGCAAAAAATGGTTCCGGGCATCGAAGTTTATTCAGCAATGAGATACTGGAATCCGACAATAAAAGACATTGCCGAAAAGGTGTTGGAAAAAACATTTGATAAGATCGCACTGATCCCCCTGTACCCGCATTACTCAATCACCACGACAGGGTCTTCATTTAACGAATGGAAACGAGTGTACAAGGGAGATGCCGATAAGTTAACCTTTGTGTATGAGTATTTTGATAACCACCGATATATTGATGCATTAAATGAAAGGATAGATGAAACGATCTTGCGATTTCCTGAAAACGTGAGAGACGATATTCAATTGTTGTTCAGCGCGCATGGTCTGCCTGAAAGCCTGGCCAAACAAGGGGATCCATATCCAAAGCAAATAAACAAAACCGTTGCGTGTGTGATGAAGGCCCGCAATTTTTCGCATGAATATCATTTATGTTTTCAAAGCAAAGTTGGTCCTGCCAAATGGCTTAAACCGTCCACACATGAAATGATTAAAGCGCTGGCTGAAAAAAGGAAAAAATACCTGCTTGTTATCCCGATTAGTTTTGTATCCGATCATATTGAAACCTTGTTTGAACTCGACGTTGAATACAGAATTGTCGCAAATGAGGTAAGCATCGAAAATTATTTTGTAATGGAAGGGTTAAACAATTCAAAAACATTTGTTGCAGCGCTTAAAGATCTGGCTGTTCAAGCGCTTCAAATACAAAGCGTGATAGCGTCATAACATTATGAAATAAATGGATAAAGATACAGTTGACATTACGGTTCTCGGTGCAGGCATATCCGGGCTTGCCACTGCTTTTTGGTTAAATAAACAAGGGTTTGAAACAACCGTTCTTGAGTCAAAAAAAGAGCCCGGCGGGTCAATGGTCACCAGGCACGAGGATGGGTTTTTGATTGATTATGGACCCAACAGCGGACTTGAAACGACGCCATTGATCGGACAGATCGTCGAGCATGTCGGACTTAAAGACGAAATGATTTATGCCCTGGAAAAAGCCAAAAAAAGATATATCTTAAGAAACAATCGACTTCATGCGCTTCCGACGAGTCCGGTTGCTTTTTTAAAAACAAAACTGTTTTCGCCTAAAGCCAAGTTGCGTCTTTTGGCCGAACCGTTCTCGAGAAAATCTAATGAAGGATATTATCAAAGTATTTCTGAATTTGTAAAAAGACGACTGGGGCAGGAATTTCTTGATTATGCAGTAAATCCTTTCGTTGCCGGAATATTTGCAGGAAATCCCGACAATCTGAGCGTTCAATCCGCCTTGCCCAAGTTGTATCGATTGGAAGAATTGTATGGCGGCTTATTCAAAGGGTTTGTTTTAGGTGCGAAAGAAAGGAAAATGCGGGCGGAGCAATCCAAACAAAGCGCAAGGCTGTTTTCATTCATAAAAGGGATGCAGAGTTTTCCCGCAGCCATTGCCGCAAAATTGGGCGATAAAGTCAGATACAACTGCAAGGTTGAAAGGGTCGTAAAATCCGGCCCTAAATTTAAAGTTTTATACCGTCATAGCGATACATCAGAAGAAAGGATGACGGATATTGTACTATCTACGGTTCCGGCATATCATGCCGCATCTGTTTTTGACCATTGGGGGGATGAATTGATCAACCATTTGAATGACATTTATTATCCTCCTGTAAAAGTGCTGTACTTAGGATTTCGGGAAGCGGCTGTCGGTCAGGTTCTCGACGGATTTGGATTTTTAATTCCGGAAAAGGAAAATAAAACCTTTTTGGGAGCAATCTGGAATTCAGCAATATTCCCTTGCCGTGCAAAAGACGATATGACAGCTTTTACACTATTTGTCGGGGGAGCTCGATCCCCGGAACTGTTTGATAACGGCAATGATAAGCATCTTGATACCGTGATTAAAGAGTTCAAGAAAATAATGCGAATTGAAGAAGATCCCATATTTGTCAAAGAGAAAATGTGGCCGAAAGCCATTCCCCAATACCGTATTGGATATATTGAACACGAAAGATATTTTGAACAGTTTGAGTCGAACCACCCCGGAATTTTTTTAAGCGGTAATTACCGAGGCGGAATCTCTGTGGGTGATTGTATAAAAAATTCAGAATTGACGGTTAAACGGATTTGCGAACACATAACCAAAAACGCCGATAGACAAGACGATTAAAGGTGGCGCAAGGGTCGGTGTTAAAAAGACGGAAGATTTTTGGAATCAATGAACAAAAATGGAGGTATCTTCTGAATAACTTGAATACCATATGGAAATTTTTTACTTCTGTTAAACTTACTGTAGTTCTCCTGCTGTCTCTTGCAGCCACTTCGATTGTCGGAACGCTCATTCCGCAGAATGAAAACCCGGCTGCTTACGTTCAGGCATACGGTGAGTTTCTTTACAGATTATTTAATGTTTTTGACTTGTTCGATATGTACCATTCCTGGTGGTTTCAACTGCTGATTGTTTTGCTGACCCTAAATATCGTTGTCTGTTCAATCGATCGGCTTTCAACCACATGGAAGATTGTTTTTATTAAAAACCCCCCTTTTATTCTCTCAAGGTTCAGGGACCAGGCCGACAATGAATATTTTGTTGTCGATCGTCCGTCTGAACAGTTGAAAGATTTATATGAAACCTTTGTATCCAGAGGCTACGGATATATCAGGACCGAACAGACGGACAAGGGGTATAGTATTTTTGCTGAGAAATGGCGCTGGACCCGCCTGGGTGTTTATGGTGTGCATCTGAGCGTTGTTTTATTGTTGATCGGAGCCCTTATCGGATCTTTTTTCGGTTTTGACGGATATGTCAATATCCCGGAAGGCGAGGTGGCGAACAGCATCAGAATACGTAATCCCGGACGAACACAACCTCTGGATTTCGGGATATTGTGCGAGGATTTTAACGTCAGTTTTTATGATTCAGGAATGCCTAAAGAATATCGTTCCAGTTTAACCATCACTGAGAACGGCAAGCCTGTATTAAAAAAAGATATCGTTGTGAACGATCCCCTTCGTTACAAGGGGATCAATATATTTCAATCGAGTTATGGCCAACTTCCTCCAAAGGAAGTTACACTGAGTTTCAAAAGCAGCAAAACAGGGAAAGCGTATAAGAAAAAGGTTTTGATCGGTCAGCAGATCGAAATCCCGGAAGCCGGGGGAAAATTTATTCTCAAAGATTATGTCGGTTCTTACAACTTCAGGGGCAGACCCATTGGCGAGGCCTTTATCGGGATGATTGTCCATGATAATGGATCATCCGTTGAAATCGTTCTTCCTTTGCGTTTCCCGGATTTTGACAGGATGCAAAAAAGAGATATCATTGTTTCCGTGTCAGAATACGCTCCCCGATATTATACCGGCCTTCAAGTCACTAAAGATCCGGGTGTTTGGGTTGTTTACTCCGGATTTATTTTGTTGATTATCGGGTGTTACATCACTTTTTTCATGTCCCACCAAAGACTTTGCATCGATATCGTCAAGAAAGGGAAGAAATGCAGGGTCATGGTTTCAGGTACCGCCAATAAAAATAAATTCGGCATGCAGAACAAGATAAAGCGGATTTCTGAAAAGCTGATCGACTTGAAACAACGCACATAGCGATAGGGTCCTAATTTAACATTGGGCTGAGATACAAAAAGAGAGGAGGATAATGAACAGTTCATTCTTGCTGTCCATCACAACATTTATATACGGTTTGGCGGCTTTTTTATATATCGCCTTCTGGGTATTCAAAAAACCGTTACCGGGTCGGCTGGCAACCTGGACCACAATGATCGGTTTATCAGGTAACCTTGCAGGTGTCATTATGCGATGGGTGGAATCTTACAGGCTCGGGGTCGGTCATGCCCCGCTGTCAAACCTGTATGAATCTCTGGTCTTTTTTTCGATGACGATCATTATTGTTTATCTGGTTATTGAAATGAAATACAAAAATCGTATTATCGGCGCATTTACGACGCCGATCGCTTTTTTGGCAATGGCTTACGCCTCTATGTCGCCAAATATCAGTGATCGGATACAGCCGCTGCTTCCGGCATTGAAAAGCAACTGGCTGATTGCCCATGTGATAACCTGTTTTGTCGGATACGCTGCCTTTGCCATTGCGTTTGGCATCAGCTGTATGTATCTTTTCAAGCAAAGGGATACCGGGGCTAAGAGCAGTTTGCTTGCACACTTCCCGAATACCAAGGTTTTGGAAGAACTGAACCATCAAATGATAATGTTCGGGTTTCTATTTTTGACGACCGGTATCATCACCGGAGCGGTCTGGGCCAATTCGGCCTGGGGTCGTTACTGGGGCTGGGATCCCAAGGAAACCTGGTCTCTCATAACCTGGTTCATTTATGCGACATTGCTGCATGCCCGGATGATGAAGGGCTGGGGCGGCAAACGCATTGCCTACCTTTCCATCATTGGATTTGTTGCTGTGCTCTTTACATACTTCGGGGTAAATTACCTGCCAGGTTTACATAGCTATGGGGCATCATAATCAAAAAAGCCTTTTCTTCATCTTGCCTTGACATAATTCGCATATTGGCTTAAAAATGCTCTTTATTTTAGCGATGATAAATGGTTAGGGGTTATGCCGTGATGGAAAACCGACCTATGCGCAATATTATTTTTTCTTTATGTGCCGGAATCGTCATATCCGTGATGTTTTTGAACAGATCCGCAGTATCACAGGTTATGGATCAAGCAGAACAAACCGCAAAAGCCGCAGAAACAGAACATTTGGCCAAACCCGTTATTCACCTGTATTTTGCAGATAGAAACAATTCGTTTCTCAAAGCAGAAGGACGGGACTTTTTTCATTCGAATGATCCGATCGAATCCGGCAAAGCGATTGTCGAGGCCCTGATCGAAGGACCCCGGACCGGGCTGATGCGAACCATCCCTGAAGGCACAACACTCAAGGCATTCTATATCATTGGAGATGGAACAGCTTATGCCGATATGTCCGATACCATAAAGGATTCTCATCCTGGTGGCGTTAAGTCGGAGCTGTTTACGATATATTCAATAGTAAATTCGTTAATATTGAATATTTCTGAAATCGATACCGTTAAGATTCTGATCGGCGGAAGAGAAATGATGACCCTTGACGGTCATATCGATTTGCGTTTTCCGTTTAAAGCCAATATGCTTCTGATACGATGAAAAAAAAGGACCACATTAAAAATATAAGAAATATTGGTATCATCGCCCACATTGATGCCGGGAAGACTACCGTTACGGAGCGTATACTGTACTATACCGGTCGATCCCACAAGATCGGTGAGGTTCATGACGGTGAAGCGATAATGGACTGGATGCCTGATGAACAGGAACGTGGCATTACCATTACTTCCGCCGTTACCGCTTGTCACTGGAAAGGGCGTGACGTCCATATCATCGATACACCGGGACATGTTGATTTTACCATCGAGGTTGAGCGTTCATTGAGGGTACTTGACGGCGCCGTCGGTGTCTTTTGTGCGGTCGGCGGTGTGGAACCTCAGTCGGAAACCGTATGGCGGCAGGCAGACAAGTATCGTGTCCCAAAGATTGCCTTTATCAACAAACTTGATCGGATCGGTGCTGATTTCATTGGTACAATCGAAATGATGAAAAAAAGATTGAATGCAAGTCCGCTGATTTTGCAGCTGCCGGTGGGATTGGAAGATGATTTTTCGGGTGTTATCGATCTCATCGACATGAAACAGGTCATCTGGGAAGATGAGACTTTGGGGGCAACTTTTAGGGAAGAAGATGTTCCTTCGGGCCTTCTCGACACTGCAAAAGCGTATCGTGAAAAACTGATCGAAACCGTTGCTGAAATTGATGATGCCATAATGGAGGATTACTTATCGGAAATCCCGATTACTTCGGAAAGGCTGCTTGGCGCCATAAGACAGGCAACCGTCAATTTGAAACTGGTGCCGATTCTTTGCGGCAGTGCGTTAAAAAATAAAGGCATACAGCCGCTACTTGACGCTATCGTGGAATTTCTTCCCAGTCCTGTGGACATTCCCCCAATCAAAGGCGTCCACCCTGAAACAGGCCAGCCTGTCGAATGCAGAGCGAATAGCAGTGATCCTCTTGCGGCCCTCATATTCAAAGTTTCGATGATAGAGGGCCGAAAACTGTCCTTTGTAAGAATTTACAGCGGGAAAATGAATACCAAATCGGACACCTACAATCCGTCTCGAAAAATAAATGAAAAGATTTCACGCATATTAAAAATGCATGCCAACAAGAGAGAACGAATCGATTCGGCCGATGCCGGAAGTCTTGTCGGAGTCGTTGGATTGAGAGAGTCCTCTACGGGAGAGACCCTCTGTTCTAAAGATCATCCTGTTTTGTTGGAAAGGATTGAATTTTACGAACCGGTCATTTCTGTGGCTGTGGAACCTAAAACCCATGCCGACCAGGAGAAGCTCGATCAGGTCCTCGATAAATTCATGGCTGAAGATCCGACGCTTAAACTTCGAAAGGATGAAGACACCGGACAGACAATTTTGTCGGGTATGGGAGAACTGCACCTCGAAGTGATTATCAGCCGCATGCAGCGCGAATTCAACACCAACGTCAATGTGGGAAAACCGCAGGTCGTCTACCGGGAAACCATTGGAAAAGAGGGGCATGCATCTGCGATATTCGACAAGGAGGTGGCAGGGAGCCGACACTATGCCGAAGTTTCGTTAAAATTGTTCCCCCTGGAACGAGGTTCTGAGAATAGGTTCATATCTGAAATTACTGATGAAACGATACCGGATACGTTTATTCCTGCGATCAAAAAAGGTGTAATGGAAGCGCTGGAAAGCGGCGCTTTGATGGGGTATCCTGTTGTCGATGTTGAGGCGGTCCTCATCGGAGGCGTATATAAAGAATCTTTGAGTACCGAACTTTCTTACACCGTCAGTGCATCGATGGCCTGCAAAAAAGCGCTGACGAAAGGTCAACCGTTCCTTCTTGATCCAATTATGAGTGTGGAAGTTTTTGTACCGGAAGCTTTTACGGGAGACGTAATAGGGGATCTTAATGCCCGAAACGGGAAAATTGAATCTATCGAACACAAAATGGGAGTACAGGTAATAAAAGTTATCGTTCCGTTGGCACGGATGTTCGGATACTCGACATCACTACGATCAGCAACTCAAGGCAGAGGAACATTTACCATGCAATTTTCTCATTTTGACCGTTGCTGACGCGTATCTGTAACTTTCACATCCCAATTTTTGTCTGCTTGATCTCGGTCCTCCTTTTTTGATTTTCTCATTTCCGTTCCGATTTCTTTTAATAATGCTTCGATTTTGGTTTTTTTATCCGGGTCGATTGTACTGTCCAAGGCCTTTTTTAGGTGGAAATCAGCGTTTTTATAACTCGACAGCTTTACGTAATAGATCCCCAGATAATAATGATAATCATCCATTTTCCCAAGCTTCCAATAGGTTTCACTCAGTGAACGGAATGCATCCGGATAATTTTGATATTTTGAAGTAAGTCCTTCGAATGTAGCAACGGCATCCATGAGGCGGCCAAGTTCAACCTGGGTACGTCCCAGATAAAAAAGTATCTCAGGATCATTGGAATTAATGCTGGCAGCTCCATCCAGAATGGTGAATGCTTCCTGATACCTGCCCTCGAGAAAATAGAGATGGCCGAGATCCTTTAAAATATAAGGGTCAAAAGCGTTTTTTGCCAAAGCTTTCTTGAGGTGTTCTTCAGCCTTTTTACGTTCGCCCTTCTTTGTCAGGATCAGACCGTATCCATAATGGCCCAGGGGGTTATCGGGATGGTTATCCACCTCCGATTTAAATTTTTTTAACGCGTTACTCTCATCCCCATACATGGCAATGAGCCGTGTATGCGCCCTTTCATAAGGATAAGGGTCGATGTTGTCTAAGGTCTTATTGTTTTTTTCAAGCCAGGTATCGATATATGCCATCCGTTCTTCCGAAGCCGGATGGGTAGTCAGATAAGTTGGGATCTGACGTGAATCGAACCAGCGTTTGTTCCTCATTTTTTCCAGTGTAGATATGAGTCCTTTCCCGTTATACCCCGCTTTTCTTAGCAAGTTGAGCCCGATCTGGTCAGCCTGCCTTTCATCTTCGCGGCTGTATGCAAGTGCTAAAGATTGACCGGCAGCGACGGAACCAAGGGTGACTGCATTGGCAGCTGCTGAAGCTCCGCCGGTTCCGAGAAATATCCCGGCGACCATTCCGGCAAGCGTGGCATAGCTGATTTTTTCGGCCCTTTCTATTTTCTGAGAGATATGGCGGCACGTCACATGCGAAATTTCATGGGCCAGTATACATGCCAGCTCTTCCTCACTCTCCATGGCTTCAAGCAGGCCGCTGTTGACAAATATATGGCCTGCAGGGCTTGCAAAAGCATTGTAAGTATCATCTTTTATTACATAAAAATGATAAGAAAACGGCTGTGGAGGAAGCGTTGATACAATTTTTTTAGCGACCTCGTTGACGTAATCGACAATTAAAGGATCTTTGATAAGTTCGTAGTGTTTGAATATGACCTTCATGAATTCGCGGGACAGCTCTTCTTCCTCTTGTATCGTAATCCCTAAAGCGCCTTTAGGGGTGATGATGCCGCACATAAAAAGGAAAACCGTGCACAGCAGTATGTTTTTTTTAATAAATTTCATAAATACCTCGACAAATAAACGTGTTGGTCTTCGGTGATAAATACATAAGAAACCGAACTCCTATTGATTTGATGTACACTCTCTTTTTAATATTCAATCGGTTAATAGTCAAATCATATCCCTATATGCTTTTCAAACATCATGTTTTATGGTAACGTTTATCACCATGACACGGATCATATGCATAGCCAATCAGAAAGGGGGAGTGGGAAAAACAACCACGGCGGTAAACCTGTCGGCCGCTATGGCAGTTTCAGAAAAAAAAATTCTTTTGGTGGATTGTGACCCCCAGGGAAATGCAACAACCGGTTTAGGAATAGACAAAAAAAATATTAACAAATCATTATACCACGGTATGATTGGCAGCGTCGATGCCAAGAATCTTATTTTGGATAGCGACATAGATACCTTGAAAATCATTCCTTCACGGGTGGAACTGATCGGTTTTGAAGTGGAAATGATGTCAAAACCCGAGCGTGAAATGGCCCTGAAAAAACTTTTATCCCAAATTAAAAATTCATTCGAATACATCATCATTGACTGTCCACCCTCTTTAAGCCTTTTAACGGTAAATGCACTGACTGCAGCCGATTTTATGCTTATTCCCCTTCAGTGTGAATTTTATGCATTGGAAGGGCTTGGTCAGCTTCTACAAACCATGAAGCGCATCAAGTACAACCTGAATCCGGAACTTAGAATCGCCGGCATACTTCTAACCATGTTTGATAAAAGAACGAACCTGTCTCATCAGGTGGCCGAAGATGCCGAGAGATATTTCAAACATCTGGTGTTTAAGACCATGATTCCCAGAAACATCAAATTGAGCGAAGCGCCGAGCTTTGGGAAACCCATATTGTTGTATGATGCAACCTCGAAAGGAGCACAAAGTTATTTTGATCTGGCTAAAGAGATAATGAACAATAAATCCAACTGATAGAAATGAATAAAGAAATGAAAAAAAAAGACGCCGAATCAAGTCCCAAAAAAACCAAAAAATTGGCCTTGGGAAGAGGTCTTGACGCCTTGTTACCCGATATCGAACCAATGAAAGACACGTCAAAGGAATTTTTTACGTGTGATATCGAGCTGATTCGGCCAAATCCTTTTCAGCCGCGTTTACGGTTTCCCGACGATGAACTTGAGGATATGGCCCGCTCAATCCGGCAACAGGGAATAATACAGCCCCTATTGGTTAGAAAAGACGATAATGGATATGAACTCATAACCGGTGAAAGACGCTTGCGTGCCGCTAAAAAAGCAGGGCTGAAACAGGTGCCGGTTCTTGTCAAAACCATTACAGATGCAGATATGCTGGAAATGTCCATTGTCGAGAATGTGCAGCGGGCAGATTTGAATCCCATTGAAGAGGCTGAGGCATATCATCGGCTTATCATAGAATTTGGTCTTACCCAGGATCAGGCTGCGGAACGTGTGGGGAAAAGCAGATCTGCTGTCGCCAATTTTTTAAGACTTCGTCAATTGCCTGAACAAATAAAGGCCAGCATTATGGACGGGGCCTTGAGTATGGGGCATGCGCGGGCCTTACTGGGTGCTGCAAACTCAGCCCAGCAGAACACGGTATGGCGGACGGTGATTTCAAAAGGGCTTTCGGTCAGGGAAACAGAACGTTTAATTAAGTTTTTGAAAACAGAAAAGAAAGGACCGAAGAAACTCCTGTCGAATTCGGAACAAAGATTCTTTTCGGATGTGGCTGATGAGCTTTCCCGTCGATTCGGGA
>Ga0210105_1000027_pt1 | contig 19222 bp, 19 predicted proteins | sample RushSE_TuleC_D2_FD_185569 | JGI IMG/M metagenome (GOLD analysis project Ga0210105, IMG submission 185569) | Wetland microbial communities from San Francisco Bay, California, USA, that impact long-term carbon sequestration - RushSE_TuleC_D2 (SPAdes) | ecosystem: Environmental > Aquatic > Marine >... | reverse complement strand
GTATGTTACAGATTGTAAGACGTGAGCTCGAAGTGCAATGCCTGCCTCTTAGCGTCCCTGAATCGATTGTAATTGATATCACCGATCTTGACATCGGAGATTCGGTCCATGTGGGAGATATTTCCTTAGAAGGTGAAATTGAGATATTGGAAGATGGCCACTATACGGTGGTAAACATACTCAGTCCGAAGATGGAAGAAGCAGAAGAACGGGAAGGGGAGGCTGAAGCGGAAGCTGCTGAAAGAGAGGAGACACCTGAAGCCGGTAGCGAAGAATAGTATTACAGGTATTATTTATGCCGCATGGACGTTTACGCTTGGTGGTCGGACTGGGAAATCCCGGTGAAACCTATTCCAAAACGCGTCACAATGCCGGTTTCATGGTCGTGGATGAGGTTGCGGATACATTCTCTATTTCACTTGTAAAGCGAAAGTTTAAAACCATATTCGGTACCGGATCGATCCATGGTGTTAAAGTTATCCTGGCCAAACCGATGGCTTTTATGAACAAAAGCGGGCCCCAGGTTCAGAAAATTGCAGAATATTTCCGGATATTAAACGAAGATATTCTGGTGGTTCATGACGACATAGATCTTGCGTTTGGAAGATTAAAAATAAAAGAGAAAGGAGGGGATGGGGGGCACAAGGGTGTAGGATCAATCATAGATGCCTTTGGCGGAGGTGATTTTACGCGTCTTCGTATGGGTATCGGGCGACCTGAGGCCGGTAACGGTACGGATGATTATGTTCTGGACAACTTTACTTTAGAAGAAAGAAAAGTGCTCGGACATATCATCACCGCGGCAAAGGATGCCGTCGTTACAATCCTTTGTAAAGGTACAAAGGAAGGGATGAACAGATTCAATAATAAAAGAATTGTAATTTAAGCTAAATATTTCAGATGGAGGGAAAATGGAATCTGTATTGAACAATTTACCGTTGTTTTGCACGCTGATCGGCGCTGTGGGAGTACTTTTTGCGATTATTCTGGCCGGTATCGTAAAAAAAGCGCCTGCCGGAAGTGAGAGGATGCAAGAGATCTCCGGCGCTATTAAAGAGGGTGCGATTGCATATCTGAACCGCCAGCTCAAAAGTATGGGTACTGCCGGTATCATTATTTTCATTATCATCTTTGCTACGTTAGGAATAAAAACCGCCATTGGATTTCTGATCGGTGCAACGGCATCATTTTGTGCAGGGTATATCGGTATGCGGGTGTCGGTCATTGCAAATGTCAGAACAGCAGAGGCTGCAAAAAAAGGGCTTGCGGCCGGACTTTCCATGGCCTTTAAAGGCGGTTCCGTTACCGGTATGATCGTAGCCGGCCTGGCGTTAACAGCCACAGCCGGTTATTATACCGCAACCCATGACGTTATCGCCCTGGTAGCCCTTGGTTTTGGCGGCAGTCTGATTTCGATTTTCGCACGGCTGGGCGGCGGAATCTTTACAAAGGGCGCCGATGTCGGCGCAGACCTGGTCGGTAAGGTTGAGGCCGGTATCCCTGAAGACGACCCCAGAAACCCGGCAACAATTGCGGACAATGTGGGTGACAATGTGGGTGACTGCGCCGGTATGGCCGCCGACCTTTTTGAGACCTATGCAGTTACGGCGGTTGCCGCCATGCTGATCGGTCATCTTCTTTTCCCGAAAAACCCCCTTGCAACAGAATTTCCTCTGGTGCTCGGTGCGATCTCAATCATCGCTTCCATGATCGCTGTTTTCTTTGTGAGACTCGGAAGCGGCGGATATATCATGGGTGCATTGTATAAGGGGATGTTCGGCGCTGCCATCCTGGCGGCCATTGCATTCTTCTATGCCTGCAGAAAGTTCATGGGCGACTTGGGCACTATTTCCGCCATGAATATTTACTATTGCACACTTATCGGGCTTATTCTTACCGTTGTCATTGTTATCATCACCGAATACTATACAGGCATTTATTCTCCGGTTAAGGGAATTGCACAGGCATCGACCACCGGTCACGGCACAAATATCATTGCCGGTCTCGCAGTGAGCATGCAGGCCACGGCTGCTCCGATTCTTGCCATATGCCTGGCGATTTTTATGGCTTATCACTTTGCCGGCCTATACGGAATTGCCATGGCAGCCATGTCCATGCTTTCCATGACCGGAATGGTGATTGCCATTGACGCTTACGGGCCGATTACCGACAATGCCGGTGGAATTGCCGAGATGGCCGAAATGGATGAGAGCGTCCGGGCCGTAACCGATCCGCTGGATGCAGTTGGAAATACCACCAAAGCGGTAACCAAAGGGTATGCCATCGGTTCTGCCGGACTGGCGGCTCTGGTTCTGTTTGCAGCCTACGTACAGGAATTTGCCCTGCACGGCGAAGCAGGCGCTACAGCCATTAAATTCGATTTGTCCGATGTCAACGTTATTATCGGTCTTTTTATCGGCGGGCTTTTGCCGTACCTGTTTGCTTCCATTGCCATGAAAGCGGTCGGCAATGCAGGAGGCGCAGTGGTTGAAGAGGTTCGTCGGCAATTCCGCGAAATTCCGGGTATTATGGAAGGCACCGGAAAACCGGATTACGGTGCATGTGTGGATATTGTCACCAAATTTGCTTTGAAAGAAATGATCGTCCCCGCACTTCTGCCGGTTGCGGCGCCCCTTGTCGTCGGATTCTTGCTGGGCAAGGTAGCGCTTGGCGGACTTTTGATCGGAAGTATCGTTACCGGTGTTTTCGTAGCGATTTCCATGACCACCGGTGGAGCAGCCTGGGACAATGCCAAGAAATACATTGAAGACGGCCATTTGGGCGGAAAAGGAAGCGAAGCTCATAAAGCGGCGGTTACCGGTGACACGGTTGGCGATCCTTACAAAGATACTGCAGGTCCGGCCGTTAACCCGATGATCAAGATCCTGAATGTTGTTGCACTGCTGATGGTACCCTTCTTGCTGTAAGACGGCATTCTTAAAAACAGATACAATAAAAAAGGATCGGCGCGTTTGTTACGCCGATCCTTTTTTATTGATTGTTGTGGTTGATTGTTTATCCATTGTATGGTATAAATTCAACTTATAAGAGATAATTGACGAAATCGGATATTCGATAATTGAAGAGCCGATGTCGAAAATGCAAAAGATCGTGATGGAAGATCATTTTTTTAAAGATATGCCGGTGTTAAAATGATTAAGAAAAAGGATAAAGAAGGAACGGAAACGCCTGAAAAAAAACCAGACGTTCGGGAATTTAAAGTTGGAGATCTTGCGGTGTATCCCGCCCATGGCGTCGGAAGGATTAATGCCATTGAAACCAGGATGGTTAACGGCGAAGAACATGATTTTTACATGATGAAAATCATCGAAAACGAAATGACGATCATGATCCCCACCTGGAATGTCGAACAGGTCGGGCTCAGGGACGTCATTGATGAAAAAGATATCCCTAAAGTTTACGATGTCATGAAAAAAAGGGATCGTTCATCTTCTGAAACCCAGACCTGGAATCGCCGATACAGAGAATACATGGATAAGCTTAAAACCGGTTCCCTTTATGATGTGGCTGAGGTTTTTAGGGATCTTTCCCTGTTGAAATTAACCAAAGATCTATCCTTTGGTGAACGCAAACTTTATGATACCGCCCAAACCTTGCTTGTAATGGAACTTTCTACTGCCAGTAATACGGACGAAAAGGCGATTATATCTCAAATGAAACTGCTCTTTCCCCCTAAAGAAACCGAAAATACGGACGGTTCAGATATTCCCGACGATTAGCCTGCCTTTATTAGAATATGCGCGACCAGAGTTCCTTTACCATTCTTGTTGATATGTCCGATTCAGGCAAGCGTCTTGATCTGCTCATTGCCTCCCGCATTTCCGATTGTTCGCGTTCTGTTGCCACAACCCTGATCCGCAATGGGATGATACGGGTTCAAGGTGTTGCCAAAAAGCCGGGTTATCGGGTAAAATCAGGTGATAAGATCTGTGGCGCTATTCCCCCTCCGGAACCTGTATTATTCAAACCGGAGCCAATTCCGATCCGCATCCTTTACGAAGACGATGATATTATTGTCGTCGATAAACAACCCGGACTGGTGGTGCACCCGGCACCGGGTCATTACAGCGGGACGCTGGTGAACGGACTCCTATATCACTGCCCGGGACTTGAAGGGATCGGGGGAAAGCTGAGGCCCGGGATTGTGCACAGACTCGACAAAGATACGTCGGGTGTACTGGTGGTCGCTAAAAATGGGGCGACACACCAGAACCTGTCAAAGCAATTTAAGTCGAGAAAAATCACGAAAAAATACCTGGCCCTTGTTTATGGTAAAATGGATACCGATTCGGGTACCGTATCACTTCCCATCGGCCGGCATCCTGTAGATCGGAAAAAAATGTCGACAAATAGCCGGAAAAGCCGCATTGCGGAGACAACGTGGCAGATCAGGGAACGTTTTGAGCTGGCAAGCCTGATAGAGGTTAACCTGAAAACCGGCCGGACACATCAGATTCGGGTTCACTGTGCCGCTATCCGCCATCCGGTTATCGGGGATCCGGTGTATGGCGGTCGAAAGTCCGGAAAAATGGTTGCTGATGGGAAAGACGACTTCAAATCGGTCCCCAGGCAGATGCTGCATGCCTGGCGTCTTGTGTTTATCCATCCCATGACGAAAAGGATCGTTTCGTTTGAAGCACCGATACCCTCTGATATGCAGGATATGATAACGGCCTTGCGTCGGATATCGCTACCCGATTGATAAAGAAGGCGACAGTGGCATCTTTACGGGAAAACAACTGCCTCCCTGAATAGTTACAAAATAAATAAGGGGATGATGACATGCACGATATGCCTGTAGTTATTGTTACCGGTGCTTCCCGAGGATTGGGGGCTGCCGTGGCTCGCTGGCTGGCAAAGGTCCAGGCGGCCGTTACCCTTGTTGCGCGGTCTGAAGAAAAACTGAAAAACGTTGCAGGAGATATTCGTTATCTGGGAGGGAAACCGCTTATCGTTACAGCGGATGTTTCCAACTACGATGCCTGCCGCAGTGTCGTTGAACTGACACTGGGCAGATTCGGACGGATTGACGCCCTGGTGAACAATGCCGGCATCATCCAGCCCATTTCATCAGTTTCACGTACAGAACCGGACGCCTGGCGGTATAATATCGAGGTCAATCTTCTTGGTCCATTCAATATGATAAGGGCCGCAATATCTTCTTTGTGCAGACAGTACGGTCGGATTGTAAATGTAAGCAGTGGTGCAGCGAGCCGGGTCCTGAAAAACGCCAGCGCATATTGCGCTGCCAAAGCCGCCCTAAACCATTTTACACAGGTGCTGGCTGAGGAAAATCCTGAAGTGACCGCTGTGACGGTTCGACCGGGCGTTGTTGATACCGATATGCAGGCATTCATTCGAAATGAGGGCGTCAAGGTTATGTCAGACGAACAGGTGGCGTATTACCGGCAGCTTAAAGACAATGGTGAACTCGAGCCTCCGGAGATACCCGCACGTTCCATTGCCTGGTTGGCGCTGTACGCACCCCAAAAATTCAGCGGTCAATTCTTTGATTACGATGATCCGCGGATTACCAAATTCGCATTGAAAATCTTTGGGGAGAATCCGTAAATCCGCGGTTTGCTCCCGGCAATGCCAAAACCCGCCCTGCGACCTCATTTGTGCTTTTTGTAACAATAAGTTACAAATAATCACGAAAACTCGAAATGACCCCAGTACGATCTTTCAGACCTACGGGGCAGGCGAAAGCACGAAATAAAAAAATATTCTTTTTCGTGTTTTTAAAATTTCGTGCTTCGTGATAAAATATTTGTTTTGGTTCAGGTTTGTCCGGGTTGGTATTTGTGAAGAATTTCATGCGGTAAAATTGCGCTTTAAGGTGTCGACAATCGTTTTTGAAATGCTTCGAGTGCGTCGCGCAGTAGGCGGCGGATAAAAACTTCCTTGTCTCCGCTGGTGACAGATTGGTAGGAGCCGTAATCCGGATGCGATGCAGACAGTTCGGGTGGTTTCACCTTGCATGCCGCCTTGATCGTATCGAAGTTCTGAACCAATTGTGCAAGCGTGTGTTGTTCACAGGGGAGATTAACCAGCCATTTCAACCGGCGCATCACCTCAAACCGAACCTGATCGGCCAGGAAAAGATGGATGTCAACAACGCGCATTTGCTGGCTGTTTGGAAGATAGTTAAACTTTGCGGCAAGTCCAAAATCTAAAATTCCCATGATGATTTCATAATAGGCAATTGCGCTGGTTTCTCCGGGCTGGGAGAGGAAAAAGAGCGTTTTGTCTGAAAGGTCCGACAGCCGTGTTTTCAAATGATACGATTCGCCGAATCGTTCTTCCCATGGGCCAAAGGCCCGTTGTTCTGCAATTTTGGCTCGATAGGCTTGAATGTCAACGACGTTTTCCATAATGATGCGGCAGGTAATTATTTAGTTCAGCATAGAATCCCCCCATAATGCGGGAATCATAGATAGGTAGCTCTGGTAGAATTTTGTGTCTAAAATCACAAATCCCCTCCGGGGATAAAAAAAGCCCGCCTCTCAGGGCGGGCTTTTTTTACGCAACGTCTTTATTATAACAAATCAGGCAGCACTGCAAACAACGGTTCGATTCATACTGGGCCTCTTCTTCGCTGATGACAAGATCCGCCTCTACGAAGGATTTGATCCGTTCGTCCACCGGAAGTTCCGGCATTTTCGTTCTGGATAATTTCGTTATTCCGGGGACTGATTTGAAAATGGATACTGGGATGTTGTTTTTAAACAGTGTCTTTGCCGGAGGGGTGACATCCTGGCCGGCCAGGTACATGTGAATGGATCGGGCCGCCCTGCGTCCGCCGCCGATGGCGGAAACGACAAGATCGGCACCGGTGGCCGCGTCTCCGGCGGTGAAAATATAAGGGATACTCGATTGAAGGGCAATCGGGTCTGCAGAATCAATGGTATTCCACCGGGTCACCTTCAAGTCTTCGTCAAGCCTTTTGCTTTCTTCTTTAAAGAAAACATCCGGGCCCTGACCGATGGCGGTAATCAGCATATCGATGTCCATTACCGTTTCAGAACCTTTGATGGGCACCGGTCTGCGTCTGCCGCTGGCATCCGGTTCGCCGAGCTCCATTTTCAGGTATTCCAGGCCCACGACTTTGCCTTCCTCATTACCGATGACACGGGTGGGAGCTGCGAGAAACGTAAACTTGACGCCTTCATGCTCCGCCGCTTCAATTTCTACCATGTTGGCCGGCATTTCTTTACGGGTCCGGCGATAAACAATGGATACTTCATCAGCGCCAAGGCGAATCAGGGTTCGAACACAGTCGATGGCGGTGTTTCCGCCGCCGATCACCACACATTTTTTGCCGACAAACGGTCGTTTGTCATGGGGCTTTTCCTGCTGCCATACAGCGAAATTCGTCAGAAAATTGATTCCTGTATAGCATCCTTCCAAATTCTCACCTTCAACACCAAGGGAATAGTCTTTCCAGGCACCGATTCCTAAGAAAGCGGCATCATATCCGGCTGCCATCAGGGATCCGATGTCAAAGTCTTTGCCAAGCATCATGTTGGGTTTATGTTCGACGCCCAGATCGAGAATCCCCTGAATTTCCCATGCAAGCACTTTTTTGGGAAGACGGTATTCCGGGATGCCATAGCGGATCATGCCGCCAAGTTTCGGCATGGCATCAAAAATCGTCACGCTGTGACCCAGGCGACGGAGAAAATAGGCGCAGCTCAAACCGGCCGGGCCGCCGCCGATGACGGCAATCTTTCTGTCGGTATCCGGCGCGCAGGAGATGGGAAGGCGTCTACCGGAATTCATTTCAAAGTCAGCCACAAAGCGTTTCAGTTGATTAATGGAAACGGGTTCGTCTTCAATACCTCTGCGGCACTTATTTTCACAAGGATGCGGACAGACCCTGCCGCAGGCCAGCAGCAGCGGATTGCGCTCGCGAATCGTATTGACGGCGCCTTCATAATCTCCGACTTTTGTCTGGTATATATATTTGGGGATGTCAATTTCAGCCGGACAAGTCTGCTGGCAAGGCGCTATGCGGTCATCATACTGATTGAGGTGCAGCAGCTTTTGAGACATGGTTTTTATTTCCATGATATCCTTGGGGCAGACCCTTTCACAGGCACCGCATCCGACACATTTCATTTCATTCACAACAGGGTAGCCGTAAGGTCCCATTTTAAGGGCATCAAAAGCACAGGCCCTGACGCAGTCACCCAGACCGAGGCATCCGACCGGACAGACCCGCTGACCTCCGGAAAGAGAGGCAAGCGCCTGGCAGGTTTTGATTCCCATGTAATGATATTTATTTTCGGCACGGTCGCCGCCCGTACAGGTGTTGTAAGAAATCAGGGCTTCAGCGGTTCCGGGATCCATACCCATGACCGCAGCGATATTAGCGGCCGCCTCGGCACCTGCGACAATACAGACACTCGGGGGTGCTTCGCCGGCCACTACGGCAACTGCAGCGGCGGAACATCCGGCATATCCACAACCGCCGCAGTTTGCACCGGCGGTAAGACTTTCCACTACGGCGATTCGGGGATCCTCATACACATAAAAAATCTTGGAAGCCGCACTGAGCGCGCCTCCGCACAACGCCCCCAACCCCAACATAAATAGGACTGCTGATAATGATAACACGGTATCCTCCTATAATTGATGACCGATTGTTGATTTACGATTGAAGAATGAAATCGTCCTAAAATCATCAATCATCAACAATCAATCATCTATATCATTCCTTTGAAAGCATAAAACGTAAGAGACAGAATACCCGCGGTAACAAGACCGATGGACGTATCCTGAAGCGGTTTCGGAACCCTGGCCAGAATGATGCGTTCTCTGACGCCCGCGAAGAGAATCAGGGCCAGGCCGAATCCCACTGCATAGGCCGCCGACTGTACCAGGGTTTTCATAAAGCTCAGTTCTTTATCGATATTTAAAATACAAGCACCCAATACCGCACAGTTGGTAGTAATCAGCGGCAAAAAGATGCCCAATCCTGCGTACAATGCAGGGATGCTCTTTTTTAGAAACATTTCGACAAACTGGACCAGGGCCGCAATCACCAGGATAAACGCAATGGTTCTCATATAAATCAACTTATAGGGTACCAGAAAAAATGTGTAAATCAGCCAGGTAATAACGCCGGCCAACACCAGAACAAAGACAACCGCCATGGCCATGCCGACCGCTGTCTCCATTTTTTTGGATGTGCCGAGAAACGGGCAGTTGCCCAAGAACTGGGCCAGCAAGATGTTGTTTACAAAGATCCCACCGATAATAATTTCCATGTATCCCATTGATTGACTCCTATTTGCTTCCCACAAGATTCATAATACAGAGCATCAGCCCGAGGCAGACAAACGCTCCGGGTGCTTGAACCATGAATGTAAACGGTTCATAGGACGGTCCAAATACGGACGCCCCCAAAAACTTGCCGGTTCCCAGGACTTCTCTTATGGCACCGAGTGCCGAAAGTGAGAGGGTGAAGCCGATACCGATACCCAGCCCGTCGGCGATTGACATCACAAGATTATTCTTGGAGGCAAATGCCTCTGCCCTTCCCAGCACGATACAGTTTACCACAATTAGCGGGATGAAGACACCCAGTTTGAGAAACAGGGGATAGGCGTAGGCCTGCATTAAAAGTTCAACGACCACAACAAAGGTTGCGATGATAATAATGAAACAAGCGATTCTGACTTTGGATGGGATGATGTTTCGTAAAGCCGAAACCAGAATATTCGAAAATACCAGGACAAACGTCGTGGCCAGACCCATTCCGATGCCGTTTTCCATGGTCGTCGTGACACCCAGTACCGGGCACAAACCCAGCACCAGTCGAAACGGCGGTATTTCTTTCCACAGACCTTTGGTAAATTCCTGTGTGAGTGTTTTCGCCATTATGATCTCCCTGTTTACTTAAATTCCTTTAGTTTATCTGCAAGCTGAGGTTTAAGTTTCTGATAAATCATACCTGCGTCGGATGCCGCCGAACATACAGCCCGCGATGTAATGGTCGCGCCGCTCAAGGCGTTAACCTTTCCGCCGTCGTTGGTGACTTTGAACGTCTCTTTGATGGGCATTCCTTTAAACTGGGACACAAAACCGAGATCATCCTTTGCCCGGGCACCAAGTCCCGGAGTTTCGCTGTGGGTGGTCACTCCGACGCCGACAATCTTGTCATCTTCCATATTGACGGCGACCATCAGACCGATGTCACCGCCATAGCCTTTCCCGAAACTTTCAAGAACAACGGTGTTGGCTTTACCGTCAAATTTGCCGACGAAAAATTTACGTTCCACTTCGCCGTCTTGGAGGGCAAACCGGTCGGCAATGGGATCATTGGACACGCCTTTGAGGATCTCTTTAATGGCCGGTCCTTTGACAAATTTTAGCTGTTGCACTTCGATTTTGGATGCGGTTGCATTCCTCAGGCCGGAAAGCAAACCGCCTGAAATGGTACTCAATACCGTCAAAACTACGACCATCATAATTATATCTCGCATCTTAGACAACCTTTCCCAGAGCTTTTGGTCTGATTTTGTCACACAGTGGATTGATAAGATTCATAAGCAGAATCGCAAAAACCACACCATCAACATAGGAACCGATATTCCTTATCAATACGGTCATTACGCCGGCTCCGGCGCCGTAAATGAGCATGGGGATAAAGTTGACCGGTGAAGATGAATCTTCGGTGGCCAGAAAAAAGGCGCCGATCAGCGTATACCCGGTTAGAAGGTGGAATGCAGGGCCTGCGTAATGGGAAGGATCGGACATATGAAACAACAGGGCGGTGACACCCACACCGGCCAAAAAAGAAACCGAAATTTCCCAGCGGATAAATCCCCTGATAATCAGATAAATTCCTCCAAGAATGAGGCCGAGGCCGAAGGTTGCGCCGATTCCGCCGGATTGCTGGCCCAATAGAAGATCGGTTATACCGAAAACCTCAACACCCGACGTTCCCAAGTGTTTGGCGGCGGCCAGGGGATAGACCATGGCAAAACCGAGATCGTAGTTCACCAGAACTTCATTAAAATCAAAATAATCTTTCCAGGCCACCATGAGGATGGCTGATCCGATTAGAACAGGATTGAAGGGGTTGCCTCCGATGCCGCCGTAAATGTGCTTTCCGATAAGCACTGCAACGAAAGTACCGGTGGCGACCAGCCACCACGGAGATGTTGCCGGCAAAAGCATGGCAAATAAAAGTCCGATAAGGGCTGCATTTCCGTCACCAATACTGACGGTGCGCCTGGTAATTTTGTTGATGAGTAACTCCCATATAATTGCGAAGGAGATGGAGAGCGAAACAACGCTCAGGGCAGGCATGCCATAGGAAAATATTCCGAATAACACCGCAGGCAAAGCCGCAAGCATTGTATGATAACTTCGAACTGTTATGCCGCTCCCATCGTGCCAGAATGGAGCATGTGAAACGATGAGTTTTTTGTGATTAAGCATTCGTTGCCTCCGCTGTAGTGATCCGGCCGAGTTCATATTTCGCCAGCTTTATATAGTGAAAAATCGGCATTTTTGATACACAGACAAAACTGCATAGACCGCACTCTATGCATGAATACAGGTCATACTCGCCGGCAGCCTCCTCATATTTCCCGGCCTCAAGAAATCGAACAAGCATGTTAACCGGAATGTTCGCCGGGCAAATCCTGACGCATTCGCCACAGTTGATACAAGGATAGTCGGAAACCATGGGGATGTTGTCGCTATGCTGAACCATAATGGCATCCGTATCCGGTTGGACCGGGAGGTCCTCGGAGTATACGGCCGAGCCGGTCATGGGCCCTCCGATAATTAATCGGTCTTTTTCATTTAATGTAACGCCAAAAGCGCTTAAGATGTCACGGATGGGTGTTCCGATTCGGGCCGATACAAGTGAGGAACTTCCGTCTTTGTTAATGAAATTAAAGCGTTTATAAACCGGAATGTTGCCTTCAACGAACGCTTTGCCGATGGATGCAGCCGCTTCCGCGCTGATGAAAGATACACCGATGTCTTCACAATTTTTGCCGGCGGGAACCACCTGACCCAGAACATCCCGCATGATCAATTTCGGAAGTGAAGCGGGGTATTCACGATGGACGATCCGGACTTCCGCCCCGCTGAGACCGGCATCCTGCATCAAGTGATCGGGCGAAACCATGACAATATTTTCGATTCCCGTGATTTGCTTTAAAATACGGACACCCTGTTTGATTGCCTTGCTGTCAACGAGCACCGTGTGTTGATTGGTCGTAATCAGTAGGTCACGGTCAACACCTGTGATGACGATGGTCTCAATGGGTGGTGATGTGTCGGTGGAAGGAAAGAGTCCGGCCGGGAGGTTCCCGGGAATAAAGGACAGGCAGTCTTTTACGGTATCTATAGTGGGTTCATTTATACGTGTTGAAAATTGATCGTCAATTTCTTCGTTGTCAGCAACATCGATGGATATGGCCGTATATGTTTTTCCGTAATCAGCGCTGAATGGAGCAATGGATGAGATGGTTCCAGTAACTGAAGAAATGACATAGGCGTCACTATTTTCAGCGTAAGAAAGCTTCTGGCCGGTTTTGACCTTTTCGCCGATTTTGAACAAAAGTTTATCTTTAAAATCAAAAGGTTTGTCTAAAAGAAGCGTCACCTTTTCGGAGGGTTGGATAATCGTTGGCTCCGGCGCTCTAACGTCCAGCGCATCATATTTTAGCCGTGGCTTTGTCAAACCGATAAACGTTCGTTTTATCATCGTTTAACCTTTTTTGTTTTTTGCATTAGAATATTTGACACCCAAATCATCTTTGCCTGCAGTCAAAAGCGGACGGTTTACATGACATGACACCAACTGCACCTCTCTTCTTCCGGACCGGCTTCAACTTCCTGATGACAACTTTCACACTGCGAATGGAATGCATCGGATTTTTTTATAACCTCCGACTCCTCGAGATCTTCGGATTCATGACAGTCCAGGCAAGATTCAGGGTATGCTTGACCTTCCGCGGGGACCTGGTGACAATAACCGCACTTCACGAGCGCGTCTTTTTCGTCTTCAGGTTCTTCCGGGTGGTGATGACATTCCTTACAGGCGAGGCCATATCCCGATTCCGCATAATGCGTTTTGTGGTCAAACAGCACTTTTCCCGCCACCGTTTTGTACATTAATCTTATCGGTTCGTCCGGAGATTTGACCGGAAAGGCAGCATGGCTTATAACACCCACAAAGAAAAAAACAACAATAAGGATATAAGCAGCTTGCAGTTCTCTTTTTGGAGTCATTTCAATACAATCCTTTCAACGTCTTTTAAGGTGGGCATGAAAAATCAAAGGAAACGCCTACCACAATGAAAAAGAGCTTTCAAGCTATTTTTTCTCGATATTGAAAAATACTTGTTTCTTATAAAAAAGCCGGGTCAAGTGATGGTTATGTCGTCGATATTGTCTATACTTTGGTATTGTTCAGTTCCCATAGGTTTGATACGAATGGGTGTGAGTACAATCATGAAAAACATATTTCACGGAGCCGAACCGCCTTGGGGTTCGAAAGTCAAATGGCAAATCGTCAACCGGGATCTGGCGTATCTCATCCGTCGGCATTATGTTGCCCTGAAAAATGCAATGAAGTCGGCATGGGACCTGGAGGCCGGTCTGGCTTCGATTTTTCCGTTTCTGGACGATCTGTGCAGGGCCACATGCCCCTGGTGTCCGACTCCCTGTTGTCTGACCGCAAGGGCCTGGATCGATTTTAAGGACCTTTTGTTTCTCCATCTCGGCGGGCATCCAATTCCTCCCGAACAGCTTCTGCCGAATTTGAAAGAGATTTGTCGTTACTGGAGCCTTAAAGGTTGTGTACTGCCGAGAATGAGCAGACCCTGGGTTTGCACCTGGTATCTGTGTCCCACCCAGAAGGCGAACTTACGCCAAAAAACCCGCCATACTCAGGATAATTTCAGCCGGTTGATTCAGGCTGTGAAGACCTGTCGGACGGAGATGGAAGCTGAATTTATTCGGATTGTGTGCGGTGGCTGATAGAGCTTTAATCGAAAAACTGAATAAAGTTTGGAGACCCTTGCGCGAAATTAAACCAAAAATCATCACAATATTCATAATTTGTAATTTCAATTGACAAATTATGAATATTGTGGCAGGTTGGACTTCATGATACCTCGTACCTTGGAAATGAAGCTCAGCGAACTGGCGGGCTATTACCCTGCCGTCCTGGTTACCGGCCCACGGCAATCAGGCAAGACGACTCTGTGCCGGATGGCGTACCCGGATAAACAATATGTGTCGCTGGAAGCTTTGGACATCCGCGATTTTGCACGTAGCGACCCTCGAGGATTTTTGGCTGAGTATGCCGAAGGCACCATTATTGATGAAATCCAGCATGTCCCTGAATTATTCAGTTACCTGCAAAGCGAGATTGACGACCATCCGGAACCGGGACGGTTCATCCTCACCGGTTCACAGCATTTTGGATTGTCACAATCTGTTGCCCAGTCGCTGGCGGGACGCTGCGGCATCCTGGTGCTTTTGCCACCCAGTCTGGGAGAACTGCGTGCATTTCCGAACGCACCTGTCGACTTGTTCTCGCTGCTCTGGCAGGGAGCTTATCCCAGGATTTACGATCGCGGCATCCCGGCGCATCAATGGTTGACGGATTATACCGCCACCTATGTACAACGTGATGTTCGCCAGGTGATCAACGTCGGTGACCTCCAGGCCTTTTCTGCATTTCTGAAGCTCTGTGCCGGGCGTACGGCACAGGAGATCAATCTTTCAGCACTCGGCAACGACGCCGGGGTAACGCACAATACCGTGCGCGCCTGGCTGTCTGTGCTGGAAACCAGCTATATCATCCATCGCCTTCCGGCGTGGCATGCCAACATTCGCAAGCAGATCGTTAAAGCACCCAAGCTGCATTTCTTTGACAGCGGTCTGGTCTGTTATCTGCTGGGTATTCGCGAAGCAGGGCAACTTCGCCTTCACCCGCTACGAGGCGCAATTTTTGAAAGCTGGGTATTCTCCGAAATCTACAAAGCGTGTGTTCATAGCGGCTTGCAGCCCAGTTTGTTTCACTACAGGGAAGCCCGGGGAGCGGAAATCGACCTGCTCATCGAACACGGCGAAGAACTTAAGACCGTCGAGATCAAATCGGGTGCCACAACGACCCAGGATTTTTTCAAAAACCTAAAGCGCTTCTCGGATCGTATGAAGGCTTCGGGGCAGAAACGCCGTTTGCGAAGCCACGTTGTGTATGGTGGCGATGATTGTCAGCACCGCTCCGATGCAACGGTGCTGTCATGGCGCCATGTTCAACGGGTGATCGCAGAATAAATACCCTTGAAATAATGTGATCCGGGAAAATGCAATGATGTTAGGTTAATGGTAACATATTCGGTGACGACAAAATCAAAAATGAATCATATCCTTTTAAAAACCGAGCCATCAAAAAAGCAGAGATCTGAAGAACAGACCTGAAATTCGGGCATTTCGATAATTGTTGATTTTGCCGTGATTCAAGAATGATGTAGGTTTCTTTAACCTGGCACATCAAAAATCCAACCAATGATTGAGGGACTCTAAATGGCTTCCCTGCCGGGGTTTTCATACTATTCTCTTATCACAGTTTCGAGTAATGTGGTGATCTGCGTCACATATTACCGCCTCGCCCTTTAGTGATGTCAAACCGAAACCTTGAAAATTTCGTACCTTGATTTCTCAAAATTTAGATCCTAAGTCTGAAATTTTTGCGAGCCCCCAATATTTTAGATTTATGAATGCTATCTTAAACGATATCAATATGATGACTTCTCAATCGTCAGGCCCTAAACCTATAATTACCTCCTCATTTACCGATGTCCATATCCGACGCTAGGTATAATGGGTCAAAATAAAGGAATGTGGCAGTTCGTAAAGCGAAAATGTCTATACTATGAATACTATCCCAATTTCAGTACTTTTACGAAAACGATTTTGCAATGCCTGATAAAACCGAATGACTGACGAGAAGGAGCTGAATTCCTTGTCATTCTCAAAATCGCATTTTACGACCGTCTAAAGTATACTCATGGTTGTGACTTTCCTTCTAAAAACGATACAAAACCGAGAGGCCGGCGAATCGGATCGTGGTATCGTAAAAATCGATGTTCGCATCACTTTTGAAACCCGCGATGGTTCCAACGAGACTCATCCGATCCACGCTTAGTAAATTTTTATAGAAGACACTGACCGAGGCGCCGTAGATATCGTCTTCGCGTTTTTCCGAATAAATTGGATTAGTTTCGTCATAGTCGGCTAATGCAAGAACCACGTTGACGGCTATGTTGAATATGTCCCCGATGTATAAATAGGTCAACTGGCCTTGGTAGCGATCGTTGGCCATGGCGTCGCCGTCCAGATCTAAACGGGTGTAGGTAACGGCCGGTGCGAGATTATGCTTTCCCTGGTCGAAGCGAAATGGGTAAATCACTTCAATCTGGTAGCTATCTCCTTGTCTGTCCAACAGATTGGCCTGGTCCGACGGTAGACCTATCTGCGTCAAACCGCTGTGTTCATCGTCCAGGTCGATACGGCGCCAAGTGAATTGGATTTCGAAATCCGAACCAAGGATTTTGTCGTAGCCCAGGCGCAAGCCCGATGACTTGCGGTCAGTCTCTGTGCGATCCCGGTCGACGACGTAGGGATCCGCCCATACCACGGTGGGCATGGAGGAAAAAACGTAGCTGGCCGCCACGATACTTTTATCCGGAAGTTCCTGCCGAAGGCCGGCTTGGGCTACCGTTTCGAAGCGGATGAAATCTTCTAGGGTATTGCCGAGAAAAAGCTGAGTGCGCGACGCACCGAAGGTATAGGCCAGCTCGCCGTTAATCAACGGAATGACGTCGTTTTCGAATCGGGGCTATCGGTCAACGAATCGATTCGTTTCTCTCCGATGTCACCGAAGTCGTTTCCGGCAATCATGTTGCTTTCGGCGGTGATTACGCCGCCTCCGATGTTGATAAATCCACTGATGCCGCTTTCCTGCGGAATGGGGGTAATGGCGAAACCGGGTTTGCTCCAGCATATGACCATCAGCGCCAATGTGAATAATACGAATAGGTTACGATTCATGTCTTTTTCCTTTTTGCGTAAAAAATAAATTTAAAAGCTTAATATTGGCCTTGATCCATATCGAGAGGTCTTTTGGGTTAGAACTTCCAGATCAGATTCACTGCAAAAAAATGGATCGCGTTGGTGTCGTATTCACCCTTCAGCGTGCCCTGCAAGAGGCCGCCTTCCTGGTCGATCTCCGCTTTACCGGCATCCAGATACTCGTAGGCGACCCCCACGGTCACATCGTCGGTCCAGTCGTATTGAACGCCGGTGCCGATGCGGATCTGTCGATCCAGTGGCAAATCGGGGGTGCGGTCCGTGGTATTGTCGATGGGCGAGGTATCATAAGCAGCGCCCACCGACCACAGCCAGCTTTCGGCAATGCGGTATTGCACACCCAGGGCAAAGTGCCAGGTGTCATCATATTCCAGGTCCTTGGTGAAGGTCGTCGCGGTCGATGACCGCAAGGTCAGGTCCTGTTTTCCGAACGCGCTCCAGTCCTGCCAGCCGATGTTACCGAGCACCGCCCACTGTTCGTTGATCTGGTGAAATCCACTTAGCATTACTGCTTGGGGGATGTTCATGTCGATGTCCAAGCGGCTGCCTACCAGACCGGTGAGATTCAGCAGGGCCCTCAGAATCGGACCTATATTGTTGAGACTGGCCACATCCTTGAACTCCAGGTCTACTTCTGAGCGGTAGGAGACACCGAAGCGGGTATCTTCGCGGGGCTCGAACAGCACGCCGAGGTTGAACCCATAGCCGGTATCGTCGTCTTCAAGCTTGAGTTCGCCGTCTCCGACCGGGTCGAAGGCATTGCGGACGGCAGCTTTCTGCGTCAGTTCGGCATACAGTATGCTGAATCCGGCGCCCAGCGAAAGCCAGTCGTTGACCCGGTAGCCCACCCCTGGATTGATGCCAAAGGTTAACAACTCAGCTTCGGTGGTGTAATAGCGCCCGGACCAGGAATCGTCATAGTCGACCCCAAGGCCGAAGTAGGAACCGACGCTGACGCCGAGCTTCCAGTCCGGCGTCAGGCTGTGGACGTAATGCAACCCGCCGCTCGGCACGAACCCTCCCGCATTGCCTCCATCCCCCACGCCGAAGTCGGCGGTCTGGGTGTCGAATCGGGAATTCACATATATTCCCTGGACGGCCACCATCATCTGGGAGCGTTCGAGACGGGTCATGCCGGCCGGGTTGGCTCCGGCTGTGGAGGCATCGGTGGCCATTGCCGCCCGACCGGCCGTGGCCGTGCCCAGATCCGGCGTCCCGCTCTCATAGAGCCACACCCCACCGGCCCGGGATGGTGAGACCAGGAGTACGCTGCCCAGCATAAAAACCAGCATAAAAAAAAGAAGCATTCTGTGAGGCATAATAGATCTCCTTTGTTCGCCTATCCGAATAGCGGATTCCAAACACCGTAATTCGAACAAAAAGTTTTCATAAACCAGCCTAAAAACGTCCAAAATTTTTCCCGTACCCGCATACAGCGTATCTTGTGGAGTTAAAACCTTTGAGTCATTACTTGGGGAACAGCAACTGCAGTTGCAACCGCAGGGTCCAGTCCGCGCCATTGTCCGGCTTCTCCAAATTGTAAAATCCCTGGATCTGGGCGTTCAGGGGCTGTTTCCCAATCCGGAAGATCTTGCCTACCCCGCCGCCTGCAGGAATCGTCCATGTGTTGTCGCTATTCGCCTCCCAGTTGGCGGTGATGACCGGGCTGGAGACTAGGTACCAGCCGTCGAGCAGGTTGTAATTGACGAAGGGTTGGATCAACAACTGGTTCACGTCGGCCCGGTCACTGTCACCGGCAAAAGACCAGATTTGGTTGAATAGCGCGCCTATTACCCAGGGCCCCCTGATGGTCAAGGCCACGGCTGATGGGCCGGCGCCCCACTTGTCAGTTCCCAGCTTGTCGTCTGTGGCCGTGGGAAGCAGTAGGACGGGTCCCATCCCCCAGATCCACTTGCCGGGCTCCGCTGGGGAAAAAAATGCCGTAAAAGTTGTATCTCCCATACCGTTTTCACGGTCGTCCCCGGGGAACAGCTCGGGTTGGCTGATAAAAGGCACGATGGTACGTGTGATCAGATTCCAGTTCTCAGTCAGCTTTAAAGGCCAGACC